>Ga0209138_1002143_pt1 | contig 15511 bp, 12 predicted proteins | sample SaaInl3SG_22_DNA_FD_184645 | JGI IMG/M metagenome (GOLD analysis project Ga0209138, IMG submission 184645) | Marine microbial communities from expanding oxygen minimum zones in the Saanich Inlet - ESP_153SG_22_DNA (SPAdes) (version 2) | ecosystem: Environmental > Aquatic > Marine > Intertidal...
CTCGAGCCGAACGCCTCGTTCACAGACACGCCAGCTACCGATGCAAACAAGTTTTCGTTGAAGACCGTGTCGAGCCTGAGTTTAGCTAACTCACTACCGGCTTGATCCGAAAAGGTAACAGACCGTACACGCAAATGTTTTGGTTCGAAATACGCCTCTTGTAGAGCAAACTTGGACGCCAGGTCAGAAAACTTCTCCAGTGTCGTAGCCTTTCTTTCACCCATGAGCGTATTTAACACGAACTCGTTCCGAGCATCCTTCGATCCTCTGAGCAATAGCCTCTCACCAGCCGCTTTAATCGGTTTGCTATACACCAAAGTGATCTGCCCACCGCCATTACGAGACAATTTTACGGAGTACGTTCGGATCGAAGAAAAGAGGTAGTAGTAGGAAATGTCTTTGTTGTCGAGCCCCGCCTCTATGGCCTTTTGGTCCAATAAAGCCTCAGGAATTAGCAACTGCGTAAAGTTCTCGTAATCAAAGCCAACAGATAGAATAAGTCTCAAATCCCCCTGAGTTGAAATTTTTTCCTCTGGGGAAGATATGACCTCCCCTTTAAAGTATCGCCTAAGAGCATCGGACGCCTTCAGGCGCCACCGCAATGAATTCGCCTGATTGTTACTATCCAACGATTCCTTAATTAGTGGGAGCTTGACTTTAATCTCATCAAATTGCACGTTGAATCCTGTACCGCCCCAGATCACTACCAAGTCTTCAGTAGATGCCCAGACGCGACTGCACCACGCACTTACCGTCGAGCCCAAAGGCAGACCTATCAGAGCCATGAGAACTGAGCGACGCGAAATCACAGTGCTACTCCCTCATAAAATCTTCTTCAGCCCGATTATCGTTCGGATCAGGCAAGCTGACATCGGACGCCGAGGCTGCATTCTCTTGCGCAAAAGCCACAAGACAAATAGAGTTTTCAAGATGCATGACGGCGATTCCCTTGCGTCCAACATCCGTTATCGAATAATTTCCCGACAGGAAAGCTTCTAGCAATGGTGCCTGTAAACGCTCGACTTGGTCTAACAATCTCCACCGGTCACGCAGCGCCTTTTCTAACGCCGCCTTCTTCTCTGCATCCGCAAACGTTGGTGTATCCAACGCAAGTATACGACCAGCCTTTGTAACTGCCGGATTCTCCTCCATTCCATATTTCGCACTCAGTTCGGCTGATTTACGAGCTTGCTCTAGGCCGGCTGACGTAGTCCGTGATTGGGTCTTAGCCTGCTCGAAGCTCGAAAGAACTAAATCATCAAGTCTATCTCGTTCGGCGACGGTCTGCTCATAAGCACGGCTCCACGCTGCAGAATTGAATAAAAGCTTACCCTCATTCAATGAAGCTACTATTCGCTCCCCATCCTTCTGCCTCTGGGCCCAGTCAGAAATCCCTGTAGCAACAGCCCATCTTCGTGTCCTCTCACACATCTGGCAGCCTGTGTTAATCAAATTTTTTCCTTCAAGTCCAGCGGCCTGAACATCTAAGGAAAATCCCAAGAAAGTATTGAATCCCCGTTCGTTATTCTTCCTAATCAATTCAAATCGCGCAGACAGTGCATGTGCGAAAGAGGATTGAATTTCAGCGCCTCCAAACTTGCCAGTAGCTCTGGACTCTTTCAGCAGCGACTCGATAATACCAGGCTGTTTGAGTAGCGGTTCAAGTTGAAGAGCCACTAACGCAGCAATGGCCTTCGATTCATAAACCTGAATATGCGGCATAGAAAAGCCTTTTTTCTCTTGTCCTGCCGCCGCTATTACCTGTGCGAGAGAAGATATGGAGGGATCTTTCAGAAGTTGAATCCCTAGCGCTCGAGCCTCACCACTAAATATACCACCATCCAATATGGCCTCCGAGAAGCTGGTCCCAATCACTTCATTTCGATTTTCAAACAAATAAGATTTTAGTTGTATTGTCGCTATTGTCGGATCTAAATTGAAATACTGTCGTACCAGTGCTTCCGGATCTCCAACGTTAAACTTTTTTGCCGAAGAGGTATTAAAACCATACCCTTCACTATCACAAAACCCCAGCTTTGTGATGCCGGAGTTACCTGACTTAGTGGAAGATTCTCCTTGAAAATTTTTCATAGCTGGCGCACCAGAAAACTGGGCTCCGTTATCATTTTTTTCAGGGGCCGGCAGGTTCTTTTGTATTTGGTCAGCTAAGCCCTTCAGCTTGTCGTGAGCAAATGCGAGGACTGACGGCGAACATGCGATCGATAAGGCCACAACGAAGCCCCAGAGTAGCGAAGATTTGTTATTTTTCACCTTTTATTCCTTAGTTATCCGATTTAAATAAGCCCCCGAAATCGCTTGAGCTCGAAGGTCTTCTCGACCCACCTCCAGATGTAGAATTAGATAAAGAACTCGGCGCGGAGTAGGACACACGACTGGCGACAAAAATCTTCTCTTCGATCTGTGCCACGAAATCCGTGGATCCGACAACAAATGGAATACCACAGTCGCCTCTGGGCTCAGCTAAGGAGACCCTAGAACTCACAGACCGCACAATCGCTTTACAGATAAGCTTTAGATTATCTTCCAAAAACTCTCCGGTGTAACGGTCCCGAACGCCTCCAAGACTTTCCTTGATCTCTACCGTATCACCTTCTGAGAAAAAACCCTCCCCGAGCCCGAGTGTGATCTGTGAGCCGTTCCAGCCCACAACTAAGGGCGGATAAACATGAGCGATTAGTTGCCGACTCAACTCGGAAACCACTCCTTCAATTACTACTCGGCTTCTCGAGTCATCTCTGTCTCTGAGAACCAAGTCCAAGCTATTTCTATATTTAATTTGACCGGAGGCGTAATCGATCACATCCACCAAAACCTTGCCTCTGATACGACTTCCTGAACGAACAAGATCTCGCACGCTTACAACAGCAATTAACTCCGGAGCTGCTATCCCTTGAAGGCGGACAGAATCCTCTATCCGACCTCGTTCTTTGATGGTCTCCACGAACCTCTGAATTTCCCCAGCAGAATTATCCTGCAGGATCGCAAACTTACGGCTCTTGACCATCGCTTCCTCGAGGGACTGTTTAGCTAACGCCGAGTAATCAGCTTGTCCGTCGTCTGAGACCAGTACGCTGATACGTCTCCTGCTTAGCTGTTTCGAATCCTTCAGTCGGAACACGTCGGCGGATAAAATCACCTCATAGAGGGACCCAGACGGACCCTCCGACAGCACCTCCCAGGTCTTCAGCACCCCTCTCGTGGCTTGTTTGAACTCCCTATCAACCTGTTTACTGGTAGCCAAGTCGCTCTGCGTGGTACCGTTTTTCCTAGCCGTGGAGGACTGTACCGACGACCGCACAGCGTTCATCGCACTGACCGCCGAAGGGTTTACTTTGCCTATAGCTTCGGCCAGAGCTTTTGATACCGCCTCTTCACGTGTGGTGGAGAGTCCTTTTCCGGTGACAGTAACCACCTCGATATCTTTTGACTGCGCTGCCGCGGATGCACACCAGATAACGACGAACAGAAAGGCTACAATTTTTCTCATAACGGCGTCACTGAAGCAGGTTAGTGAAGGCGGTTCTAATCTCACTACCGATAATCTCTGTCGCGTTCTCAACCGCCTTGAACTTAGCCACATCCTGGGTCCGACCAGCACCGGACGCCCGAACGGATTGAACAGTCGCAAAACTCCGGGGTATTCGTTTAGTTAAGTCAAACACCTCCACATTGACAGCTGCGTTAGCCTCCCAGAGACCTTGGACCATCGCGATGCTGTCGATATCAATCGTTCCCATGATAAAAAACTCACCGTTCAGGCAATTTTTATCGGTCGTGGCGTCAAAAACTCCTTTTTTTAGGTTCATGGGGAGGTCGCCAGAGTTCCGATCAACGATGGCCTCCATAACGAGGTCAGGATTAGGTCCCCCACAGTACGCGGCTATCTCTGCGTAATTGGTCGCTTGAAAACCAGACCTGGTAAAAAAGCTATTAAGATTATTAGTAACTTGTCTAACATCTCCAATCACATAATCAGCATCCTGTGCGATGCTTGTCGTTGAACCACGGTTACTCACCGATACTTCGGCGGTATTTTTTTCGCCCACTATTCCGTTTCCAGAAGAGTTAGAGGCCTCACCGGTAACCTCGACCCTCATTGCGCTCTCTTGCATCGTGCGCGAAGTCGCGGTTTCTGTTGCCTCACGCTCCACATCAAAAGTGGTTACAGACTTTTGCAGTCTTGGCAGAACCATGAAACCAATCACCAGATCCGAAAACGACTTATCGGACCTTGTACCGCTAGACGCGACAGTGCTTAACAGAGTGATATTGACCTCTCCACGGCCTGAGATCTTGAAAACCTTCTTTTTTTCATCAATCTGGACCCGAGGCTCCCCTTCTAATGACACAATTTCATCGAACCGACTCTCAATTTTTTCACGAACATCAGGCGCCTCATATCGAATCAGTTTGTCTTCCGAGACCCCTTTGAGGTGCTTCTTCCAGATCTCCTGGCGGGCCATCCCAAGCGCTCGATCAAGTTCTCCATCCTTTGGGCTGTTCCCAAATGATTTTTTTTCGTAAGGAACGACGTAGCCGAACCGATAGGATACTGATTCGGCCGCCACTGTCATTGATAGGCCGAGAAGGCTAACCATAAAAAAAATAGACGTAAGTGTTTTTTGCATTTTTCTAATCCAAGCAGCTTTTACCAATACTTGTATACACCTTAAACGCATTTGCGGTATATGTTAAATAATCATTATCATCCGACATTATGTCGCCCAAAGACTCTATATCAATAGTCGACGGTCGACCATTCCAAGATCCGTCTGAGAGGGGTACATCCATCAACGAAGACTCTGGATGGCATGCTATCGATTCCATCAAGGCAGCGACATTCGCAACAAATTCGTGCAGACCAACCTCCGAATCACTATTCGCATTGGCGCTCTTGGTCACCCGAAAAGATCCATCCCTCAGGGTAACGTTGAGAGCCAGAGGTTCTAGATAAATATTCTCACGGAGGCTCGCGGAGTTACACAGCCAAAATTTCACTGAGGTTCGTACATCAGCAAATTCACAATAGTAATCGGGACAGTAACTCGACAACGTCTTATATACATCATAAGCGTCGAGCTCCCAACGAATCAGATCCTCGTTTGTCCCGATCTGGCGGCGTAAACTTCCGCTGTAACTAATATCAGCCGACCTCAGATCCTCGGTAACCTGAATCGGGATTTCAGAGATTCGATACTCGGGGTAGCAGGCGAAGGTGACAAGCGTAGGTAACGCGTCAACGATTATCATCACCTCGTCGAACTCTCGGTCGGATGATTGTGACAGGTCTCTAGAAATAACGAACTTCTTTTCGGCAAGCTCTATTTGAATATCGCCAGCAGAGGATTCCTCCGACACCTGTCCAACGTGGCAATCCCAAAAAACCTCTGTGGCTCTATTGGTCGTAGCTTTGCAACGATCCATCGCATTTTTTTTTAGTAATCCTAAGCCCATAAAGTCTGTATAGTCAGCGGCGCTGGGAACGATTGCCCGACCGGGGTGTGTCGCGATCTTATCGATATCACTCTCTGCCTGAACGACGGTTCCAATACCAAAGAGGGGCATCAACAGGCTCCAAGCGAGCAAGCGAGATGAGACGCAAAAAAAATTAGCCATCGTCAGTAATCGGTCTCTATCGGGCCTCGACTAATCCAGGTCCCAGACTGCGCTCTTCCCAAAATACCAAGACCAACGAACATTGTCTTGGAGCGGAAGCCGGGACCAACCGATGAGGAATCTGATGGCTGGAAAACTCCCCTATCGCCCGAGTTTGAAACAATCTGTTGAGGCCTCTCTTCTCGATCAAGAACATGAACTGGCGCAGCCTCATTTGTCGACACCGCCGCCTGTTTCTCACCTTTAGCGTCAGCTACCTGTGCCACGCTTGATGCTCTGAGAGCCTCTTTTTTAGGTTTCTGTTGATCCAACTTCTTGCCTGGCTCCGTACGCGCTATTTTTTGCTGGGTGGTTTGCCGTACCCTAAGCTCAGGCGTGTTACCTGACTCCGCGAGCTTCAGATCAGCTGATGCTTCGGCTGGGGTTTGTTGTTGATCAATCGTGGTAACTTGACCTTTCTTACCTCCCCGGTCCCGAGAGGCATCCATTAAGTCAGTCTCTTCACTGCTGCCCTTTACCAGCTCGCTGCCCTGTTTTTCGCTACTAACTAACTCCTGATTTCTCTGGCTTTGACCATCAGCGCTTTCTAGTGCAGGAGTAGGTCGTCTATCAACGGGATTCTGAGCAATCGCAGGAGGGGTAGAAAAACTTTGATCAGGGCTGACAGGTAATGACAGCGCTGAGAGATTCTTTCGAAGAATCTTTAGTTGGGCCAAGCTCGATGGCGGCCCGTCGGCGACGTCAGCGCCGACCTCGACCACGTTTTTAAGATCGTCATAGTTGCCCTGATCTTTACGAAGATAGGCGTATTCAAGATATACATCGGCAGACCTGGGAGCGATGCGTTGAGCCCGCCCCAGTTTTGCCTCAGCATCACTGAACCTTCCTGACAGTCTCAACGTCTTTGCATCTTCGATAAGCCCGTCAATGTGCGGATATGTTATGGCTAGAGCGACCCCATCGTATAACACCGCAGATACCGTCAATATTATCCAAGATGTCAGTATCCGAGGCGCCATCTACACAAAACCTCTAGAAGTCCCGCTCTATAGTTCCTCGGTTCATAAACGTACCCGACTGTCCCTGAGCGGCCTGTTGCCCGGCACTAGGACCCACCTCGGATTTGGCTGCGGACGGTTGACGAACGTTACGGGAGGCCTTCTCGTCGAGATTCTTCTTGTACTCGCTATTTACGACGTCCCTGCCTTCTGACCTACCTTGTTGGCTGAGCGCCTGGTTATTGCGGGTCTCCTCAGCCGCCTGGATCATTCCCTCCTTCTGTCCCTCCCGGACACTGTTGATAGCATTCACCTCTTTCAACAGCGCGTAAGAGCTCGCCATTAACTCGTCAGATGCTTTTGCCAATTCGCTGTTGATGTTCGCCACGCTGACGTAGATCGCTTTGCCTGTCGCGGGGTGGGTTACCTCCTCTGTAGTAATAGTCTCTAATCCACCGAAGTTGGGGATTGAAACCTCAGCCCTCATATTGGCCACCATAGCCTTATAGGTTTCCGGAGTGACCTTACCGTCTGCTAAACGATCGGTGCGCATGCGTTCTGCCGCTCGTGTGGAACTGACCTCAGACATAAGCGACAGGATAGATGTTTGCTTGGCATACATTTCTGCCTCTGATATCGCATCTGCCTTCATCCCTGGGTCACTGGGTACCTCTACCGCGCTGAAACCCAAAAAGTTGATCGAGCCATCGTCAGCTATATAACGTCTAGGCCCAACCATGACCTCAAGATCCTGCTGTTCAATCCACTGCGATAGGCTGGGCTTGCCCGGACGAGGGTCACCATTACCCCCTTTGGTATAGACCCGCCGCGCCTCTTCTTCTAGCTTTTGACTCCACACCACAGCAACCGCAACCTCAAGCTCGCCCTTAAGATCGTCGTAACGATCAGCCGACTGGATTACCGTCGCCCCAAAAAGGGGCATCTCCGCACTTATCGCCACATTAGATGTCACCTGCTTCTTGACACTGTCGACCAGCTCCGCTTGCTTCGCCTCGACCTCAGCCTTAGCGGCTAAGGCTGTCTCCTCGGCTTTCTGTGCACGGGCATAACGTGCCTTGAGATCTTCTAGGCGCTTCTTCTTTTTCTCGTCGACCTGATTGGGATCGTACGACGAGTCGAGTTTCTTGATGCCCGCCTCGAGTAGCTCCATGAAACGATCGCCTACGGTCGCGCCAGCGATAACCTCGGCCTGCGCGTCGTCGACTCCGCGCAATAACTCAGTAGTCTCGGCCTTCGCAAGTTCAGCTTGTCTATTTCGCTGCTCAATTGCCTTTTGATATAGATTTTGCTTCTCCTGCAGCTGCTTCATCACCGGATTATCGAACTTTACGACGCTCTGCAGGGCGTCAACGTCGCTACTAATGGACTCAATAATCGACCGTTTAGCGGCAAGCATAGCCTCCACTGCAAGCGACTCTCTAACCTGCAAAAAGTCAGGATCATAAGCCTCAACACTGGCAAAGCCCGCCTGCGTGGAGATGATACGAATCCCGGTCGCTGTCTTTTTAGAACCCAAGTCGAGTCCGATATCCTTCAAAGCCTTTTTGATGCTCTGTAGCGCCGAAACGTTAACGGAAGAAAGCGTCGAAGCAAGGGCTGGAGATGCATTTGCCTGTTCGACCGCAACAACCCCGGCGTCTTGCTGCGCCCATACGGAAACGCTTAACGCAAGACCAAACAAAGAAACTATCACTTTACTGGCATTGGATTTAATTATACGTCTCATTATCTACCCTCTTAAAAACTAGGCACAAACCTGACTTTTACCGCTGCCTAATCTGCGCAGACACAATCAGGGTCACAGTAAGTCCGCCTATCGAACAATTCAAGTAACCTATCAGCGTTTCATTCTTTAGTGGCATTACTTTAGATATTCGGACAGGTGCCAACACTACTCTGTACTTGTGAATAGCTCTCGACACGACCGGCTTTCAATCGAAATACATAACCGCATTCGTTCGTCTTCTTGAAACACCTCAAAAATAACCCGTATTCACCACTCGGAGAATAATTACCTCGAACCGCCACATACTTTGTGCGCGAGGCGACTTTCGACTCTGACGGAAAGTAATGCCAAAGCTCTGAGCCATCATCCCATTGAGTCTTAACGACCGCCAAAGAAATCAGAGACAGTCTTCTCTCGAAATCCTTCACAGAAATGCCGACCAACTCACTCTCCGATCCGGCGACCGATAACACCCTCGAACCATCTGCCAGATCTAGAGCATTGTTCGCGCAACCAGGCACGATGCCTATAACAGCACCCAGTATCGTGGTGCCATATACCGCAACCCCGAACGCATCAGCGATCGTGTCCAATGTTCAATGGCATCCCCAGAAGACTTATAAATCACAGACAATTAATGCTAGCCTATGTTCAATATAAAAACAAAATTTTTGGGACAAACATGTTCTCTAGTTTCGACGCGATTATCAGACTCCTCAGAAATGATGGTGGTCCGAGAAGTAACTTTCTACCGGAACCTCTCCACCCCAGCCTACGCTTCAAGGGCCAGTGGCGGCCTTACCAGAAGAAGCTTTTAAACGAAATCAATTACCACCTAGGCGACAAAAAACTCCACGTCGTAGCGGCGCCTGGGGCCGGGAAAACTGTGTTGGGGCTAGAAGCTGTGCTACGGATGGGTAAAAAAGCCCTGATCCTGACCCCAAGAACGACAATAAGAGACCAGTGGATCATGACGCTGGGCGACATGTTTTTGGAGGATCAAACACAACTAGCTCAGTTCGTATCCAATCAACCTGAGTCCATCCGGCTACTGAATTGTTTAACCTACCAGTCGGTTCACAGTGCGCTTATTAACAAGTGCAGCAAGAAATCAGACGACCAGTTTATAGATCAAATTAGCAACGCTGGCGTGCGCACCCTGGTGCTGGACGAGGCGCACCACCTGACTCAGGCATGGGGCTCCGCTGTTGAAAAAATTCTGTCAGCGATACCCGACATGCAGGTGATCGCGCTAACCGCTACCCCACCCTACGACTACGACGATAAAGACTGGCAAAAATTTGTTGATATCTGTGGTCAAATCGATGCGGAAATCAGCGTCCCTGAGCTCGTTCAGCAAGATAATCTTTGCCCGCACCAAGACTACGTCATCCACAACCATCTCGAAGAACAGGAGACAGAAGACATTTCATCATACCGAACGGAGTTGTCGAAGGTAATCGACGACCTGATACTCTCCGAACCTATGAAAACGGCCCTCGTAGCACAAATAGCCTCACTAGAGCGCGGGGAGCCTGATGAGAGCATCACCGGCGAATGTATCGTTGCCTGTAATCACTTGGCCAAAAAAGCGGGGCTGATCGACTCAGAGCTCTCCATTCTCTCTAGCGCTGCGGGATCCGAGAGACTAAACGTCTCAGACGCCAAGGCACTCGACCAGTTCTTGGCCCATGCGCTGAGGCCCCAAGCCTCGACTGACGAAGCGCGAGCCCTGAAAAGATTGGTGCTCGATCAATCAGAAAAACTCGGGATATACGAGGACGGAGGCTTTAACTTCGAAAACCCCCCATTTATCCAAGACAAGCTGGTTTTCAGTGCCTCAAAAATTAGTTCTGTCGCATCTATCTGCGAGTTTGAGTGTGAACAACAAAAGCAGAGGACACGAATATGCATCCTCTGTGATCGGATTTGCGATGACGCACTATTGGTCCACACGGACCAAGGCACAAACGAGTTCGGCGTGGTGCCTATCTTTAAAAAAATCGAACCAATATTTGAACATTACCAGCTTAACTTAGCGGTGCTGACAGGTCGCCTGATAATCATCCCTTCAGACTTGCTCGGCGAAAGTGAACAGGAAGACGATTGCGAATTAATAGCCATCTTCGATCGCACCTACCAACTGATCAAAGCGACCGGAGGCGACGAAAAAAGCGAGATGGTCCAGACGGTTACAAGTTTATTTAATGAGGGCAAGATCCATTGCTTAGTGGGCACCGCCGGACTGCTAGGGGAGGGCTGGAACTCACCAGCGGTCAACAGCCTTATCCTAGCGAGCTACGTGGGATCTTTTATGCTCTCGAATCAAATGAGGGGAAGAGCCCTCAGAATAGATCCAAAAAACTTGGACAAGGCCGCACTGATTTGGCACCTCGCCACTATAGACCCAGACTCCGAGACCTTGGGACATGATATGGCGCAGTTAGAAAGACGGTTCGACGGTTTTGCGGGTCTTCATGTTTATGAGGATAGGATCGAGAGTGGGTTTGATAGAATGTTAACCGGTTCCGCAAACAACAAACAAAACAATGAACTGATATTCGATCTAGCGCGACAAAGAAACGGTTTGAGAACCAGATGGACTAACGCACTCGGCCGCTCTTCAAACCCGGTACTGACAGACCGCGTAGAGATCGGTTCAATCCCCAAATCGGACGTTCTATCGTTTGGATGGCGGACAGAGAGTGGGGCTCACAAAAAAATATGGCAAGGCCTCGTGCACAGTGGCCGGTCAATATTTCGAAACTCGGAGTACTCTCTCCTGAGGGCTGTGTTTCAAGTGACTCGCTTGTCCCTTCTCAAGTCCGACCAGCTATCTCAAGAATCAAAATCGTTGGAAGTGAAAAAGGATCCGTATCAAGCCAACGCGATAACGATCTCGGGAGGACTACGATCTGATAGAGCACTGATCGCACGCAGTATCGAAGAGGTATTCGCGCTATCAAAAAAACCGAGGTACGTTCTCCAGCATAAGGGTGTTTTTGGCGACACATTCTTCGCAGTACCAGTCGCGCTATCAAGTAATCGCGACATGGCGCAGATATTCCATTATTTCTGGGGCCTTAAGATAAGGAAAAACAATCTTATATATACCCGAAACCCATTGGGCCAACGCACCCTTCTCGAGGCCGAGATTTCTTCTAACTATAAACCGAAACAATCGAGAGTATGGGCCTAGGGTACTTGCAAACCCGAGTATTTCGACGGACTATCCTTTGACCGATCGACACTTAATCACCAATCTGCGACCGCATTTTTTCAATCGCGTTTGAACCAGGATCTAGTCGTGTGAAAGCCGCGAGCGCCTCTCTAGCTCTGGCAAAATCCTGTCTGCCGATAGCCGCATTGAACAATTCAAGCCAAACAGCGGTGGAGTCGGCTTTTTCAGCGAGAGGCTCAAGTAATATAGACGCGGCCTGATGGTCGCCTCGCTCCAGCATCAACCTTGCCAATGGTAAAGCGAAACGCTCCTGCTTATACTGAGTCGAGTCTATAGCGGACCTATAAGCCGTCTCCGCCAAATCTTTCTGGCCCTGGTCAAGATAAATTGATGCAGCCAATGCATGAGCCTCGGCATAGTTCGGCCTAATTTTTAAGGCCTCGCTAAGGGTTTCCTGAGCTATATCGAAACGCTCTAGCTGTTCATAGACCTCAGCCAGATAGAGGTAAATACGTGGATTTTTTGCATCAAATTTTTTTGCGATGAGAAGGTCTTTGAGCCCGGAATCAAACTCACCTGTCAAAATAGAGACTCTCGCCCTCCTAACAAACAGATCTGCGTTAGCTGGGTCCAAAGCCAATCCGGCAGAGAAGTCTTCCACCGCCTCATCAAAGTTCTTCAATTCGTAGTTAACAATACCCCGCCATTTCCAGGCGGTTAAAAAATCAGGATCAAGATCAATCGCCTGAGACAGGTAGCCAAGCGCTATCTCGTATTGATTTTGGTAACCATAAACCATGCCCAATCCGTACAGAGCTTCTTTGTATGACGGATTAACAGCCAGCGCCCTTCGAAAGTATCCCTCCGCTCCGCTATAATTCTTTATCTTTTCTTTAAGCTCGATCCAGCCTAGATTGTAAAGAGCCAAATCAAATCTAGGGTCTATCGCCAGCGCGGCAGACAGTTGCTCGCGAGCCTCCGTGAGCTTTTTCTGATCAGAGAAGACGATCCCCTTCCAAAGCATCGCCCACTTAGATTTAGGATTGATACCCAATGCCCTGTCGAATAGACCAATCGCTTCTTCAACCTTGCCGTCACCATACTCAACAACACCGAGCCGCATCACTGCAAAGTCATTAGTCGGGTCTATTCCAATCGCCGTCTTTAACGCTTTGATCGCGCGATCACGCTCTTTTAGGGCCGCATAAATCTGCCCCCGGAGAATATGGGCCTCAGCACCGCCAGGATCCTGCTGCTCAAGCAGAATTGATTTAGCTAGCGCACGATATGCTGCGTCTAGTTCTTCTGAATTATATGGTCTATCCAGGTTTAGTAGCCGCCTTATCTCGGCCATTCCATCAATGTAGGCGTCCAAGTAAAGAAACCCCGCATCGTTGGGGCTTAGCTCGAGTGCTTTTTCAAGGAACTCCTTGGCGACCGCTATATTATTTTCCTCATAATAAAGGCGGACACCTACCTCTGCGTAATTGGCTGCAGCGCTGCGGATGTCCCAAGACTCTTTGATGTAGACCCCGAACTCCCACGCGCCCAGAATCCCCGACACTGAAAATACAACGATCGAGGCAGTCCTGATCGCCAGGGCCCTCAATCGATCAATCCGACGCTCCTCGATCTCTTCGATCGTGCCTGGTGCGAAGTGTTCCTCTAACCGCCTAAGTGTTGCCGTCTGAAGTTCAATTAAATCTTCGAGCTCTTTTCGAGCATTGGCTCTATTGTCCGGAGAGTCTTGCACGGAATCGTTCTGTTCTTTTAGCGACAGCTAATGCAGACACTGGTTTACTGGATTTCGCTACTCTCTCTATCGCAGACCTTCTATCAGCGGGATAGCCAGTCCCATGCTTACGACCTTGCAATTTCTCAAGACGCTCTATGACCGCCACACCTGCACGGGGGTCATACCCAGCCTTCATCGCCAACTCTGCGCCACGGGCGTCAGCTTCACCCTCAAGTTCTGCGCTGAAGCCAAGCTCCATGGTCTTGAATAGACTTCTCATCCCATCTAGTGCGTTACCGGTTGCGGACTTAAATAAGCCAGCTGCTTGCTGCGATTTAATATCATTTAGGGTGTGGTCGAGCTCAACATGAGCAACCTCGTGGCCTAACACAAAAGCAAGTTCGTCCTCGCTATTTAAAAAATCTAGGAGCCCGGTCCAGACGAAGATAAACCCACCAGGCGCCACGCATGCATTAATGATTTCTTTATCATCCACGACGAGAATCAGCGGATCTCTATAGGTTCCTGCGTAGTTACTGGCGCCAAGTACGGTTAAAGCAACCGCCCTCACGTACTGAGTTAAGGGATCGTCGATTGGCAAAACTCGAACCGCCGAAATAAGCTGGGCAGAAATCGCTCGTCCCGCGAAATATAGACCCATTGGGCCGAGGGTAGTGTTCTTTTTGGCCTCCAAAGCATTACCCATTAATTCGAGCGGACTAACCGCTCCCTTATCGCCTCCTTCATTAGATTTCTTTGTTGTATTAAGAATATCTAAGGCACTTTTGGATTGCGCTCCGTTAACTGATTGCTCTTTTTTTTGCATCATCTCACGAAGTGCTTTTCCGGCGTCACCGCCAAGTAAACCGCCAGGGGGATTCGCCTCAGACGGAGAGGATAAGAGTCCGACTAGCGCACAGACACCTAAAAATCTATATACATGTTGTGTCCTAGCCTTCACTTGTACTCTCCTAGCATTCCCTCTCGCCTAAACTCCTCAAGCATCTGCGTACTGGTAATACCCTGATTAGAACGTATAAAAGCATCTATCATCTCGTAGTCCGCCTCACCACCCTTGGTACGACCAGCCGCACCTCGCATCGCGGTCATGTCCCCGGATTCGTCTTCCGAAAAGTTTTTGTTCGTTCCGTTGAGGTTTAGCGATTCGACTCTTTTGGCGACCTCTCTCTCTGTTTGTGTTTTAAACAAACTTTCAGAGGCCGCGCACGATGCTGGCACATAGCCCTCGTCGAACTGCAACCAAGCCGCCCTCATAAATTTTTCCTCTGGGATTGCCTTTGGTCTACGTCCCTCTCTTTTTGCGTCATCCATCTCAAGCTTCTCTAGATGTTCTCTTGACGAGAAATCAGTGGAAGGTAGTGCGAACATGTGCTTAAGACCAGTTACTGTGAAAGACGACCCAAACCTCAAATCTTTGAAGGCTCTCGAGTATACAGAAGGTCTCGAATAAGCTGCTATCCTCTCGCAGGCTACATAAACTTCGTCCCCTATATTAATCTGTTCAAACGCAGAAACCATCTTGGTATATGGGAGTCCGGAAGAACAAATCACCATTGATATTTTCAGTAATACTCTGGCTCGCCTAATATCGATCATTGGTGATGCCCCGCTTTCATTTATGTTTCTCCACTATCAAGCTCGCGCGTAAAGTTAGCGGCAATAACACCTGCCGGCATCGCGACGACCCCGATTCCCATAACAGCTATCAGACTGGCGATAACTTTTCCGACCGGTGTTACTGGGTAAACATCACCGTATCCAACCGTGGTCAGTGTTGCCATAGCCCACAAGAGGGCCCTTGGGATACTACCGAAGGCCTGACGCATTGAGATCACATCCGAACCCTGATTTTTCGAGGCTCGACGAATTTACTCTCTTAACGTTTTACGTGATGCGACTCGAAGCCAACTCCAGTTACGTTATGCCACAACGCTAGCACAAAGCCATTTTATTTTGTAATGGGTGTAACTGCTGACGATTCGCTGACTAAATAGATAATTCAAAAAGTCAGTAGAGAGAAAATAGCTGAAAGCATTGATTTTATTGGAGGAGCGTACCGGAATCGAGCCGATGTCCACGGATTTGCAATCCGCTGCATAACCGCAAGCGTTATGGAACGACAAATTCTCTCCAAGTAGCTTAGTAAGACCGCTAAACATGCGTGAGTGTTTAATGTCCAACAATCCATAGCA
>Ga0209138_1002145_pt1 | contig 15509 bp, 15 predicted proteins | sample SaaInl3SG_22_DNA_FD_184645 | JGI IMG/M metagenome (GOLD analysis project Ga0209138, IMG submission 184645) | Marine microbial communities from expanding oxygen minimum zones in the Saanich Inlet - ESP_153SG_22_DNA (SPAdes) (version 2) | ecosystem: Environmental > Aquatic > Marine > Intertidal...
CCTCGGTTTCCGGGGTGTTGGCCCATATGCGGCGCGGCAATGTTGATTTCAAAATGGGTGGTATTTTGATGGCTGGCGGTGTGATCGGCTCATCGCTTGGCGTTGTGCTTTTCTCATTCCTGCGCTCTATCGGCCAGATTGATCTGGTGATCCAGCTATCTTATGTCGTGTTTCTTGGCATTATTGGGGCGTTGATGCTGACCGAGAGCATCCGCACGATCATGCGCTCACGCAAACCCGGCACTGTGCGGGGCAAATTGCATCAGCATAATTGGTTGCACGGCCTACCGCTCAAAATGCGGTTCCGCCGCTCCAAACTCTACATCAGCGCACTCCTACCGCTAGGCATTGGCGCCTTTGTTGGTGTGCTGGCCGCGATCATGGGTGTTGGCGGCGGCTTTATCATGGTTCCGGCGATGATTTACCTGTTAGGCATGCCGACCTCTGTTGTCGTTGGCACTTCGCTATTCCAGATTATCTTTGTGACCGCCAACGTGACCCTGTTGCAATCCATCCAAACCCAGACGGTTGATTTTGTGCTTGCCGGTCTGTTGTTGCTTGGCGCGGTTATCGGCGCTCAATTTGGCACCCGCGCGAGCGCTATTTTAAGAGGCGAGCAATTACGCGGCCTGTTGGCTCTGATGGTTTTGGGCGTCTGTGTAAAGATTGGTTATGATTTGATCATCCAGCCAAGCGACCTGCTATCTGTGGAGCTGTTGAAATGATCGGCGCCGCACACCTAAAAGGCTGGCGGATGATGCTGGTTCTGGCATTGCTATTGGTACCGTTTAGCGCGGCCATAAACAAAACAGCACAAGCCGCGGCAACCCAAATGGTTGCGGATTTGTCGGAAAAGACCGTCGAAATTACCAGCGACTATCACGGCACAGAATTGTTGCTGTTTGGCGCTATCGATGGTCAGGCAGGCGATGATGTGGTGATTGTTGTAACAGGCCCACCAACCCGCATGGCCCAACGCCGCAAGGATCAGGTGGCTGGCATCTGGGTTAATGTGGAAACAAATATTTGGGAAAACGCACCTAGCTTTTATCATGTTTACACCACGCGCTTGCTCGACCGGATTGCCGATTACGAAACGCTAACGGCGGCGGGCATTGGCACGAGTAGCCTTGACCTTCAAGTCACGCCCGAGGACCAAACGGCGAATATCGAAACGCCAGACATGACGGCACTGATCGGTGGACTAACCCGCAATATGCAGGATCTAAACCTCTGGAAAATCCACCATGCTGGTATCTCCCTGCAAGATGATACATTGTTCAAAGCCCGCTTGGAATTGCCTGAAAACGTGCCGCCCGGGGACTACAGCATTCGCACTGTGCATTTCCGCGACGGCATTGCAATTAGCCAGGACGCTACCAATATGGTAGTTAAGAAAGCTGGTCTTAGCGCGCTGATTTATCGGTTTGCGCATGATTATTCTGTGTTTTATGGCCTGTTTGCAATTGCCTTTGCTGTGGCGGCTGGTTGGCTAGCTGCAGCGGCGTTCCGGCGTTAGTTTCGCTGTAGAGTGAGCATTGGTGAATTAGGAGGGTATAATGCCAAAATTGGATCCTGTTTTCCTCGTCGTTGTTGATGATTCTGAAGAGATGCATCAAGCGCTTCAATTCGCCTGTGGTCGTGCAAAAGCCGTTAATGGACGCGTCGCTCTACTTTATGCTATTGCCCCTGCTGAGTTTGAATATTGGGCTGGCGTTGGTGAATTGATGCGCCAAGAGGCCCGTGAAGCGGCTGAGGCTAAGATGGCTATTCATGCCGAATATGCGCAAAAGCTGACTGGCAATACGCCAATGTTGCATGTGCGTGAGGGTGATATCCGCGACGAACTACTAGCGCTGATTGACGAGCATTCTGAGATTAGCCTGTTGGTGCTAGGTGCCGACACCAATTCAGAGACAGCCGGTCCGCTGATCACTTTCCTAATGGCACGCGGCGCATCGCGGTGCCGGGTTCCCATCACCGTGGTCCCGGGCAACCTCAGCGACGAGGCAATTGACGCGCTATTCTAGGGCGCGCATCTATCAGATCAGCATAACAAGAGATTTTTACAAGCATTTCCACATGCGGGTTAAGGATGGAATTATGACGAAGCTTTTGACGACACTTTTTGGAGTTTGGATTTTTATTATGACGACAGCAGCTACCGCCGAAACCGGCAAAACATTGGTTCTTGAAACGTCTCAGGGCCCCGTTGAAATCGAGCTACTTCCAGAGTTGGCGCCAAACCATGTTGCGCGTATTACAGAGCTCGCTTCTAGTGGCTTTTACGATGGCATTATTTTCCACCGTGTAATTCCGGGCTTTATGGCCCAGACCGGTGATCCAGATGGCACTGGCATGGGTGGCTCTGGCCAAAAGCTTGATGCCGAATTCACCGATTACCAGTACCGCGAAGGCACTGTTGGCATGGCCCGTTCGATGAACCCGAATTCAGGCGACAGCCAGTTCTTCATCTGCTTTGACGGCTGTGGTCATTTGACTGGCCAATATACGGTTTGGGGACAGGTCACACGCGGCATGGATAACGTGCACAAAATTGCCGTTGGCGAGCCGCCAGCAACACCTGATCAGATTGTATCTGCAAGCATCATTGACTAGCTTGCACTCTTACTTGTTTCCTAACAGCCGCCTTCGGGTGGCTGTTTTAGGTTGCGCCGCTTGCCTTGCGCCTTGTGCTGAAATAGACCAGCACCCCAAGCCAGATTAGACCAAACGCACCAAGCTCCCCAAACGAAAATCCAGCGCCGAGCAGGAATACCCCAACCAATAGCTGGGTCGTTGGGTTGATATAGAATAACAGGCTAGACCTGATCACCTTTAGATCACGATTGCCCACATGAAACAGGAATAGCGGCGTCACGGTCAATATGCCAAAGACAATCGCCAGCATCACATTCACCAGCCCACCGCCAAAGAATAATGGCTGGCCATCGATATGCATCCACACCAAATAGCCCAGCGCCAGCGGTGTCAGCAACACGCTTTCGATGAACAGGCCAAATATCGGATCAATCTTGAATTTCTTCCGGACGATCGAATAGAGTCCAAACGTCCCCGCAAGCCATAGAGCAAGCCACGGCATGCCGCCGATCAACACGCCTTTGACAATCACCCCGCATAGCACAAAGCCGATCGATACCCATGCCCATCGGTCAAGCTTTTCACCAATGATAAAAATGCCGAGAAGCACCGCGAATAGAGGATAGCTGAAATACCCAAAGGCGGCATCGACGACTTGGCCTGTCTGGACGGCATAGACAAATAACAACCAGTTTGCCCCGATCATCAATGTGCAAATGCTCGCCCCTAACCAAAAGCCCGGCTTTGCCAGCTCGCTTACCACTGTGGAAAAGCCAGTGCTCTTGCCAACAATGATCGCCAGGATGATAGCTGACCATAGCGCCCTTTGCGCAACGATCTCAATCGGTCCGGCATTTTCGATGAACGAGATATAAAGCGGCAACATGCCCCAGATTAGGCCAGCCGAAAGTGCCGCCGTAACACCGCGTAGCTGGACCGGATCAAATTTGGCCTTCGACATAGTGCCACTCCGGCGTTAGCCCTAATGGGGCGGCTTCATAAAACCCTATAACTGGCCACGCAATCCAGTCTCGCCGTTACATCAGCGGCAAAGGCCTGATTTCAGCGGTTAGCAATTGATCATCCGCCTTGACCGTCACCCGTTCGCCCGAGTCTATCGCCGCGGTGGATACCATCGCCACTGCAATGTTTGAATTGAGCCGCGGTGAATAGGCACTAGCACTAGCATAGCCAGCATATTGCTTGTTCCATTCCAGATCCCAGCGGTTTTCATTCGTACCGGCAAACGGCGCCCCGTCAATTACTAGGCCCATAAAACGCCGCGATACACCAGCGTCACGGATCGCAATTAGCGCATCCTTGCCGACAAAATCATGCTCCTGATCGACATTGATGAATTTATCCATGCCGAGTTCAAACGGATTGGTGGTGGCATCAGTATCCGCGCCATAGGAAATTAAACCGCTCTCGATACGTTCGATATAATTCGGCGTTCCCGGCCCAATGCCAAAAGGCGCCCCCGCATCGGCGACTTTTTCCCACAATTGCGTGCCAAATTTACCGTCACGCAAATACAGCTCATAACCGCCCTGCTTTGACCAGCCTGATTTGGCGACAACCAGCGGAATACCGTCCAGTTCAGTCACCCGAAAACCAAAATATTTTAACTCGCGAACCCAGTCACCAAACAGACTAGCGACAACCTCTACCGCTTTGGGGCCTTGGATTGCCAGCGGTGATACATCTGGTTCGAACACGCGGACATCCATGCCCCGCGCCCCGGCAATACCGGCCGCCCACAGGGTAATATCGCTATCGGCAATCGACAGCCATACTTCGTCCTCGGCAACTTGCAGCAATACAGGATCATTAATGATGGTTCCGTTATAATCACAGATCGGCACATATTTGCCCTGACCGATGACCAGCCCGTCCAAATTTCGCGGCGTCAAATAACGCGCCAGCTTGATCGCATCAGGCCCCTTTAGCGCCACTTGTCGCTCGACCCCGACATCCCACATGGCAACCGCGTTAACTAGCCGGTCATATTCCGCCTCTGGGTCGCCATAGCTTGTTGGCATATACATATGATTATAAACACTAGCCGCCGATAAACCGGCGCGGCGGGCAGCTTCAAAAAACGGGCTTTTGCGTACCCGTGGACCAATTGACAATTGAATCGCCATAATTCCCACTCCAGACAAGATTATATGTTAAGCAAAAAAATCTCTTATCTCAGCCACAAATAGATCAATTTCATCAGCGCCGCAATCAAGATGCGTTACAAGACGAATTTGCTCGCTACCGCCGCCAATCAGCATGCCCTTTGCCGCCAGATGGGTGCGCATTGCAGATGCCGCACCCTCCGGCGGCCGGATGAACACCATGTTTGTCTGCACCGCATCAACATCGACATGAATGGCGCTGATGCTGGCCAATTGCTCGGCTAGCCGTACGGCATTGCGGTGATCATCTGCCATCCGTTCGATGTTATTCTCCAGCGCATAGCTACCCGCGGCGGCGAGAACACCAATCTGGCGCATGCCCCCACCTACTAGTTTGCGAATACGATGAGCGCGGGCAATAAATGCTTTCGGCCCCGCAAGCACGCTTCCGGCTGGCGTGCCGAGCCCCTTGGACAGACATAGCGAGACCGTATCAACCTCGGCCAGCATATCGGCGGCTGTCACCCCTAGCTTGACGATTGCATTCATCAAACGCGCACCGTCCATATGCACAACAAGCCCATGTTCTTTGCCGCGTTTTGCAAGGGCGCTGATCTCTGCAACTGGGCTTACTTTACCCGACCATGTATTCTCTAAAGACAGCATCTTTGAAATCGCGCAATGCTCATCATCGGGCTTTACCGTGCGGTCAATATCATCAATATTGATAGAGCCGGATGCGGTGGTTGGCATCGGTGCAAACATAACCCCGCCTAGGACCGACGCGCCGCCTGCTTCGTCAATAAAGACGTGATATTTGTCGCCACACAGAATTTCCTCACCGCGTTGGCAATGGGCGAGCATGGCGCAAAGGTTTGATTGCGTGCCGCTGGAGACAAATAATGCGGCTTCCTTGCCCAGCAATTTTGCCGCCTGATCCTGTAGCGCATTTACGCTGGGGTCATCGCCATAAACATCATCACCGACCGGCGCCGCCATCATCGCCGCCAGCATCCCCTCACTTGGTTTAGTGACGGTATCACTGCGCATATCCACGCGCACTGGCTCGTTACTTCTGCCGACACCAACATATTTCATGTCTTAGCTCTCCACTATCATTCTCGGCTGGGGCTTAGCCAGCCAGAAAAGTCTTTATATCAAATTCTGGGTCATTCACTTGCGCCGCGGTTGGTGTACGGCCGCTATCTAGGCATTTTTTACCAAGCATATAGCCAGCCGGATCGCGAACCGCCTCGATTGAGTGAAGAACATCGCCAGCGAAACTCCAACATGAAAATCCGCCTTCGCGTTTTCCCGGGCGAATAATCGCGGTCACGTCATCGCCCGGCGGTGGCACAATACCAGCCGATTGTAGGCGCACATCATATTGCTCTGACCAAAACCAAGGCGCTTGCCACTCTGGCGGTGCGTGGCCATTTATCGCCGCCGCCGCACGGGCCGCGCTATCTTGGGCATTATGCACCGATTCCACACGGATAGGCACATCACCAACCATAGGCGCACTCGCCGCGCATAGCGCACCATCGCCAATCGCATAAATCGCGGCGTCACTGGTTTGCATATTCACATCAACCGCAACACCATTGCCGCCGTCAATACCGGCGATCTCCGGCAATGTCATATCCGGGGTCACACCAATACCGACAATCAGCATTTCGGCCTCCAACACGCTACCATCACCCAGCGTCACGCCGCTAAAAGCATCATCTGTCTGGTTAATGGAGGCTATTTGCGCACCGATATGCAATTGAACATCTTGCGCCATGTGCAAATCTGCAAAAAACTGGGATATTTGTGGGCTAGCAACGCGCGCCAGCAACCGATCGGCCGCCTCAATCACCGCAACCGATAGCCCCATCTTGCGCAGGGATGCGGTGGTTTCCAAGCCAATATAACCGCCCCCGATAACGATGGCCTTGGCGGATTTCACCTTGGTAGATTCAGAACGGGCAACGGTGTCCTTGATAGCCTGAGCATCGAGCGGATCGCGCACCACATGCACACCGGCCAACCCCCTAGCATCGGGCAACATCCGTGCCCGCGCACCCGTTGCCAATACCAACTTGTCATATGAAATGACCTCACCAGAATCTAAAGTCACATTCTGGCTAGCCCGATCAATAGCGGTGACTTCCTGTCCTTTGCGCATGGTAATATTGTTCTGTTCGTACCATTCCGGCTTGCGCAAAAAATAAGTCTCGACGCCACTATCATCATCATAAAGAAACGCCTTTGACAGCGGCGGGCGTTCCATTGGCCAATCCGGCAACCGGTCGATGATTGTCAAATCACCGACGAAACCATGGGTGCGCATCGCGTCCAGAAACGCCACACCAGCATGGCTGGCACCAACAATAACAATATGTTCTTTCATCGAAAAATTACTTCCTGATAGGAATTATGAAAGCCGCGTATTAATTCAAGAAACCATCGTCAAAACGTCAAATGAGCATGGCAAAAAACCATAGCGGGTCAAGCCATTTCAGCCAAACTGGCGGGCTATGTTCGACATTTCTGTTGCAACACCATCAAAAAGGTGGCACGGCAGAATTGAGACGCGGCACTGCGCCTCACCAAACGGCAAAAATTGGGACGCTGAACATGCAGGAACATTGGAAAAATTACATCAATGGCGAATGGGTGGACGGTGGTTCTGGCTGGCTCATGGTAACGGCGCCGGGGACTGGCGAGGATATTGCCAGAATTGCCATGGCCGATACAGCCGACATCAACCGCGCTGTTGCCGCCGCCAAAGCCTGTCATGAAAGCGGCGCCCTTTCCGAATTGCGGCCCGTCGAGCGTAGCCGCATGGTTCGCAAAATGGGCGACTATCTGTTAGATCACACCGCCGAAATAGCCGAATTGCTTTGCCTTGAGAGCGGCAAGCCCTATTGGGAGGCAGTGATCGAGGTGGAAGGCGCCGCCCGCTATTTTGAATATTATGGCAATCAGGCCGAAACCGTGGAAGGTCGATCCATCCCGCTTGGTGCGGATTATCTGGATTACACAATTTATGAACCCTTTGGCGTGTCCGCCCAGATTATTCCGTGGAATTACCCTCTAGAAATGACTGCGCGGTCGCTATCTGCGGCGCTGGCAACGGCGAATGCCTGTGTGGTGAAAACGCCTGAACTCGACCCGCTCACCGCTAGCTGGTTTGCCCATGCCGCCATCGCCGCCGACCTGCCACCGGGGGCGGTTAATATTCTGTGCGGCTATGGTCATGAGGCGGGGGCCGCATTGGCCTCACATCCCGATATTGGCAATGTGGTTTTCACCGGATCGGTTGAAACTGGCACCAAAGTCGCCGCCGCCGCCGCCCAGAATATCAAACCCGCCATCCTTGAATTGGGCGGCAAATCCGCGGCCATCGTTATGCCTGATGCGGATCTGGATAATCTGATGGATAGCATCCGGTGGGGGATCTTTTTCAATGCCGGACAGGTTTGCTCGGCAATGTCACGGCTGGTTGCCCATAAAGATGTGCATGATGAAATTGTCGAACGCTCGGTTGCTCTCGCCCAGAGCCTATCAGTTGGGCCGGGCCATGAACGCCGTGAATTTGGTCCCAATATGGGCGCGATGATTTCACTTGGCCAACGGGATCGCGCCGAGGGGTTGTGCAATGCGGCGACACAGGAAGGGGCAGTGGTGGCCACTGGCGGTCACCGGTTGAACCAACCCGGATCATTTCTGGCACCAACCATTATTTGCGATGCGACACCGGATATGCAAATCGCCGGTACCGAGGTTTTTGGACCAGTGTTAACAATCCTAAAGGCCGATAGCGAAGCCACCGCCATCGATATTACCAACAGCACCGAATACGGACTGGTCGGCGGTATTTTCACCGCGGATATAGACGCCGCGCACCGTGCCGCACGCAAAATTCGTGCAGGCCAGATATTCATCAATGAATGGTTTGCTGGCGGTGTCGAAACCCCGTTTGGCGGCTATGGCAAATCGGGTTATGGCCGCGAAAAAGGCCGAGAGGCGTTGTGGAATTACGTCCAGACCAAGAACATCGCCTATCGCACCCGCTAGCTGGGCGATGCACCAGAATGGTTTATGGGCGGTCCGGATGAGGTTATATCTGATCGGGCGCACCAAACACCGATAACCGCAATGGCCGCACCGCGCCCATCCAAATAGCGTGGTCGCGATGATCGGCCAATTGGGCCTCGTTGCTAGTGCCAGTATTGGGATGGGTAAAAATCACCAGCCCGTTTTGATGCACCGCCAATAGCGCCATGATGTCGGCGAATAGCGCATGCGGATAGGCAAGCTGGGTACTACCATCGGGATGCGGGCCAACCGGTTTATCATGCCACCTGCCATAGGTGACGTCATATTCCTCTGGGGGAAATGCACCCTTGATAGTGGCCACCAAGGCCTCGGCGGCGGCTTTACTATCTGCATCAAAATAAACATGGCTATGCCAGCTATTGGTCGTTTGTTTAGTCAACAGCTTCCTCCGGCGCGCGATCCGACAAATCGAGCCAAATGGTTTTCACTTCACAATATTGGTCATGCGCATGTATGCCGTTATCGCGCCCACCAAAGCCTGATTGTTTATAGCCACCAAACGGCGTTGTCGCATCACCTTCGCCATAACAATTCACCGTTACGGTGCCAGCGCGAATGGCCCGCGCCCCACGCAGTGCATTTTTTGCATTGCTGGTAAAGAGCGACGCGGCAAGACCGTATTCGGTATCATTCGCCAGAGCGATAGCCTCATCCAGCGATTTAACAGTGATTATGCCTAGAACTGGGCCAAAGATTTCTTCACGCGCCAGCGCACTATCCGCCTTCACACCATCGAAAATTGTCGGCTCGACATAGCATCCATCTGCCGCGCCACCCGCGATCAATTGCGCACCATCCTTTGCCGCCAGATAGCCAGTGACCTTGCCAACATGTTCGGCGTCAATCATCGCACCAAGGCGGTTGGCCGGATCCAGCGGATCACCTATCCGCCATTCTTTTGCCTGCGCTAGAATATGTTTCATCAATTCGTCTTTGATATTCTCATGCACAATGAGCCGCGATGTAGCAGAACAATTCTCGCCCATATTCCAAAACGCGCCATTGACCAGATGACCTGCGACAATATCCAGATCCTCGGCGTCATCCATCACAATGGCGGGGTTTTTGCCGCCACATTCCAGCACCACTTTTTTCAGATTTGAATCGGCGGCATAGCGCAGGAACCGGCGTCCGGTTTCGGTTGATCCGGTAAAGGACACCATGTCGATATCCTTATGCATGCCAATCGGCTCTCCTGTCATTGGCCCGTCACCAGTGACCACATTCAAGACGCCGCGCGGTATACCAGCCTCCATCGCCAATTCGGCCAGACGCAGAGCGGATAGAGAGGTTTGTTCTGCCGGCTTTACCACCATCGAACAGCCCGCCGCCAATGCCGGTGCGATTTTCCACGCCATCATCAATAATGGGAAATTCCATGGCAGAACCGCGCCAACAACGCCAATTGGCTCACGGCAGATAATCGCCAATGCATCCTCACCAGCAGGGGCAGTTTGGTCATAGATTTTGTCAACCGCTTCGGCATGCCAAATGATCGTGTTAATGGTCTCTTCAAGATCAATCGTCACACAATCATTAATCGGTTTGCCGCTATCCAGACTTTCCAGAACAGCGAGCTCGTTCAGATTGCGCCGGATCAGCTTGGCAAGTTTGATCAGCACCGCTTTGCGCTCGCTCGGATGCAGAGTACGCCAACGGCCATCATCAAATGACTCACGCGCCTTTTGTACGGCAACATCAACATCGTCACTGTTACAGGCGCTGACCTTTGCCAGCAATTCACCAGTAGCTGGGTTGACGCTATCAAAGGTTTTGCCAGATTTTGCGGGGCGAAATCCGCCGTCAATAAAGGCGGTTGAGGCGAGCGTTAAATTCGCCGCAATCGCTTTATATTCAGCATGTGTCAGCACATCAGTCATTGTCTTCACCCCTGTTCTTGCCGGTATTCTCGCCAGCATTGTCGCCAGTATGGTGCGTGGCTAGATCCTCAATGGTCTGGTTCATCACATTTATCACGCGGGCCAGTGACCGTTTTTCATCCTTGTTGAGAGAGCGAAGTGGTGCCCGCGGCGGACCCGCGGCAAGACCCCGCAATTGCACGCCATATTTAATACATTGGATAAATTTACCGCCCTGTTCCAGCGTCCGCATCAATGGCAACATCGCCGACATGATTTTGCGGCCAAGGGTGAAATCACCCTCTATCACACAGGCTTTCCACAAGGCGATATGTGCTTCTGGCGCAAAATTCGATCCGGCACAAACCCAGCTTTGGGCCCCCCATGCGAAAAACTCCAACGCCTGATCATCCATCCCACAGCTAAGCTGGATATGGGGATAATCACGGGCCAGCAAATGCAGCCGGTTAATGTCACCTGAGCTTTCTTTGATCGCGCAAAAATTTTGGCTTTGCCCGACACGATCAAGATAGTCTTCGCTCATTTCCGCGGCCATGCGTCCGGGATAATTATACAGCATAATCGGCAAGCCAACAGCGCGGTCCACCCGCAAGGCATGTAGCGCGTTTTCGCGGGGGGTTGGCTGGGAATAAGGCGGCGTCGCAACCAATATCGCATCATAGCCAGCCGCCTTTGCCGCCATGCCATAATCAATCGATTCCTCGGTCCGTAGCGCGCCAGTTCCACCAATTAGCGGCACACGATTACCGACCATATCCTTTGCTTTTTTGAGACATTGCAACCGCTCGTCAGCGGTATGCGCGTAATATTCACCGGTCGTACCGCCAATAATGATGCCATGCACCCCAGCCGCAATGAGTGATTCCAAAACCCCGGCGAACCCGTCCCAATCAATCGATTGGTCCTCATTCAATGGCGTGATTGCCGGTGTATAAATACCTTCAAATTTCATCGCTGATCTCAAACCTGCTGCATCACAGTATCATTGCGCGTACCAAGAAGCCTTGGCAAGTCAGTCAACCGCGCAATCACATTCGATACCGGAATGGCCTCATCTGGCCGGTGCGCCGGATCATCGGCAATACAAATAAAATCAGCCACCTTGCCATTCACCGCAACGCCATAATCGGCGCTGGTATCGCCAATCATAATGGTCTCGCTAGGATCAACATTATGTAGCGCACAGCAATGCAACAACCCGTCTGGTGTTGGTTTACCGCCATAACCACTATCCGCCCCGAGGATCGGGTAGAACAAATGGTCAATGTCCAGATCACGCATATTTTGCGCCGCAGAATCAGCATTATCATTGGTCAGCACAGCCAACTTAAAGCCAGCCTCATGCAGAGCCGTTAGCGGGGTTTTCACATCACCCTTGGCGATTGTTGACCCGCGCGCCAATTCCAGCACCAGTTCCTTGACGCGGTCACGATAGTGCGGCTCTTCATTGAGGCGGATCATATCGGGGGGCAGGATAGCCTGCCATGCCTCTCTGATTTCGGCAAATGACGCCGCCGCAAACAGGCCTGATGGATCGATGATATTGGCCGCATCATCAACACCCACGACATCGAGCAAATCTGCCCGCGTGATGCCGCCATCATACCCATCCGGCAGGCGCGAAACCGTGTATTCGGCAACAGCGCGGATCACCGGCAACCATGTTGCCACCAAATCAAGGATCACCCCGTCCTTGTCAAATACCAATAGCTTAATCATCAAATGTCACCCTATGAGCTGGCAAACATACATGCGGCGGGCATGTTTTCTTGCTGGTTGTATTATTCGGGTTATCCTAGGCCGGCATTAGATACATAGCATCGCCGCACAAGACGTTAATCGAACCAAATTAATGCCCAAAAGATTGACGTATTTTTGGCAACGTGCCAAGCAAGATTGTAATCGACGAAATAGGATTACCAATAGGATTACGAGTAGGATTGCCAGAATGAGTGACGCAAATTCACATGGCTCGGTTACAAAGAGCCCTGTTAGCCAAAGCCAAATCGAGGCGTTTGAGCGCGATGGCGCGGTTATTTTGCCCGGCCTGTTTGCCGATTGGGTCGATGAAATCGCCGCCGCGATTGCCCATAATATGGAAAATCCGGGCCCTTATGCCGCGGAAAATTTGCAGGATGGGGATACCGGACGGTTTTTCGATGATTATTGCAACTGGCAGAACATCCCCGAATTGACCAGCATCATGCGCCATTCTCCGGCGTCTGCCACCGCCGCTGGCCTCATGCAATCAAACGGCGTCCAATTCTTTCATGACCATATTCTGGTAAAAGAACCGGGCACCAGCAAAGCCACGCCGTGGCATCAAGATGCCCCCTATTACTTTGTTGATGGCATGCAATCGGTTAGCTTTTGGATACCGATCGATCCGGTTGATGACGCCACCCTGCGGCTTATTGCGGGATCACATAAATGGGATAAAATGGTTCTGCCAACACGGTGGCTGGCGCAGGATGATTTTTATCCGTCTGGCGAGGATTTTCTGCCTGTGCCAGATCCCGATGCCACACCCGATGATTATGAAATTCTGGAATGGCCAATGCAGCCCGGCGATGCTGTCGCCTTTCATTACCGCACCGTGCATGGGGCGCGGGGCAATATGGCACCCAGCCGCCGCCGCGCATTGTCGCTTCGCTATGTCGGGGATGACGCGCGTTACATCACCCGCCCCGGCCCAACGTCACCCCCATTTCCGGGCCATGATATGCAAGATGGCGACCAATTACGCAGCGACTGGTTTCCGCAAACATGGCCGCCGCGCACCTAGCATTTCTCAACATTATGATGCGGCTGTTATGGTCTTTGCGCTGTGATTACCCGATCCACCGATGGATGGCCGCGCATGGCGGTCATAAACGCGGCTAGTTTAGGCCGCGCGGCAACGAGCGCTGGCTTGTCCAGATCCCATCGGAGCAACATGTATAAATAGAAATCTGCTGCCGTGATGCTATCCCCAAACAGATAGGGATCCAGCAAGCCTTCGATATAATCAAAGGTGATCGCCTGTTCCGCGCGAGCCCGGCTCCGCACATCCTCAAAACCATTCTCAGACACATAATAGGCCGTGTGATGCTGGCGGTGATAGGCCGGATACAGATTGGTCGCAAATAACGCCAGATATTGCCAGTGACGATCACGCTCTGGCGTATTGAGGGCCGGGACCAAGCTTGGGAAGCGCTCGATAAGATGCGCGACAATCGCAATCGTTTCAAAAATCCGCGACCCGTCAGGACAGGTCATCACCGGAATTTTACCAACAGGATTTACCGCTCGAAAGGCCGGATCATGAATTTTGCCACGGCTCAGGAACTCGATCTCATAAGGCTCACCCACCACATCCAACAGAAATTCAGCGATCAATGACCCTGCACCGCGCCGCCCGATAATCTGATAAACGCCCATTATGCTCTCCCCCACATCCTTGGTTGCGACTTTTTTACTTATTATCTTTGGCGTCACATTTCTTATCATAAACACAGTGCCAAGCCGTAAACCAGCCCAATTACACCTAAAGGAAAAGTGATTTAGCGCGACTTATGTATCATTTTTTGATATAGAGAGATTATGAAGATCGTTGACCCCCGCCATCTGCTGCAATTCCATGAAATCATCCGCACAGGGTCCTTTACCCGTGCCGCGGAAACGCTTGGTTTGACCCAGCCAGCCCTCACCCGCAACATGAAATTGATGGAAGGGCGGCTTGGCTTTGAATTGCTTGTGCGCTCTCGCCAAGGAATTGTCGCGACTAGCATTGGCCTGCGGATCCTTGAAGAAGCCAACATGGTCGTCTTGGCGGAACAACGCATCGCCCGCCTCACTGACTCTCTGCGTCAGGGCTATGATAGCGAAGTGCGGGTTGGTTGCACCTCGTCTATTGGCCTGCATATTCTGCCTGAACCATTGACCAAATTTGCCCAGAGCCACCCACATATCCGCCTCGATATCCGCCAAGGTCACACTAACCAACTTGTGTCTATGCTCGGTGATAAAGAGGTTGATGTGGTGTTGGGGCCAATTGAAATCAGCCCGGCAAATGACCACCTTTCCGCCGCTCATTTCTTTGATACGCGGTTGGTAATTCTGGCATCACGCCGCCACCCGCTGGCGACCAAGGCGCGGGTGACAAGAGACGATCTGCTTAGCCAGAGATGGGCACTTTACCGGCGTGATACGATGGTGCGCGCGGCCTCTGATCGCTTGCTCCGGCAAATCGGCATTGATGGTCCGATAGAGGCGATGGAACTGCCATCGAATATTATTGCTGCCCTGCTCCAGCTTGGCGAGCATCTTGCGATCATGCCGGATTACCTGCTCCACCGTTCCGAAATGTCTCGTGATCTGGTTGAAATCCGGATGAGTGGGGTTGATAAGAAACTGGCGATGGGGGCGCTGTGGCACCAAGACACGCCGGCCGATCCAAACCTGCAGGCCTTTATCGAGATTATGAAACTCTCGCTATCCACCTATCACAGTAGCTAGGTTCAAGTCACAGTGGCTAGGCTCAAAACGCGCCTGCCCCCGTAACCAGCAGATCCAGCTAGATTTCGATGCCTATAACTGATTATATTAACCTCACCTACTTTATGATCATAAACTAGGCCTAGTAATTATAGATCAACAGGAATTTATTATGGCGCAAGATCGTATCATTCTGCTCGGCACTAAGGGTGGCCCTCGTATTGCCAAAGGTTCGCCTTGGCCAACGTCTTCGGTTCTGCAAATGGGCGGCCAGACTTATCTGATTGATGCTGGTATTGGCGTCACCCGCCAGTTTGTC
>Ga0209138_1002150_pt1 | contig 15489 bp, 14 predicted proteins | sample SaaInl3SG_22_DNA_FD_184645 | JGI IMG/M metagenome (GOLD analysis project Ga0209138, IMG submission 184645) | Marine microbial communities from expanding oxygen minimum zones in the Saanich Inlet - ESP_153SG_22_DNA (SPAdes) (version 2) | ecosystem: Environmental > Aquatic > Marine > Intertidal...
CAGCGTCTCTGACCGAAAGTTTTTTTGAAATAATTTGTTTGTAAATTGATAATTGATCCTCTGTTTTTGGGACATTTACAATGGCACGACCGTGTCCCATACTAATAAAGCCATCGCGCATTCCAGTTTGAATAATAGGGTCTAGTTTTAACAAGCGAAGATAATTAGCAATCGTTGAACGTTTTTTGCCAACACGCTGACTCATTTGATCCTGTGTTAGTTTGACTTCATCCATCAATCGCTGATAGCTCAGGGCAATTTCTATGGGGTCTAAATCTTGACGTTGAATATTCTCAACTAAGGCCATTTCCAGTACCTCTTGGTCATTAGCAAGACGCAAAAATGCTGGAATTGTTTTGTTACCTAGCATTTTAGATGCTCGAAATCGGCGCTCACCAGAAACAAGCTGAAATTTATTTAGACCAGTTTTTCGAACAGTAATTGGTTGAATTACGCCCAATTCTTTAATTGATCCAGCCAATTCTTTGAGTTGCTCTTCATTAAATTGTGATCGTGGCTGAAAAGGATTAACTTCAATAGCATTCAAATCAATTTCTATGATTGAACCCATAGTACGCTTAGCAGTTTGCTCATCAATTCCTGAAAGATCGTTCTTCGATTCGTTTAAAAGTGCAGATAATCCACGACCTAGAGCTTGTTTTTTGATTGCCTTTGCCATTAGCTATTTGTTTTACTTATAATTTCTTTAGCCAAACTTAAGTAATTTGAAGCACCTTTACTATTAACATCGTAATTAATTATACTTTCTCCAAAGCTTGGAGCTTCGCTAAGACGCACATTTCGTTGAATAATGGTCTTAAAAACCATTTCATGAAAGTGACTTTGCACTTCTTCTACAACTTGATTAGAAAGGCGTAGCCTAGAATCATACATTGTTAGCAGCAGACCCTCAATATCAAGGTTTGCATTATGTATTCTTTGTACACTTTTAATGGTGTTTAGCAGTTTCCCAAGTCCTTCAAGTGCAAAATATTCACATTGAATAGGAATAATAATAGAGTCTGCTGCAGTAAGGGCGTTTAGGGTAAGCAAACCAAGTGAAGGTGCACAATCAATAAGAATATAATCATATTTTTTTTTGATAGGTTCTAGGGCAGTTTGAAGCATATATTCTCGCTTTTCCATGTGAACAAGCTCAATTTCAGATGCAACTAAATCAATGTGAGCAGAAATAATATCGACATGGGGTGCAGAAGTTTTTTGTATAGCTTCTTCTGCAGTACAATTATGTTCTAACAATTGATATGTTCCTTTTTCAACATTTTCAACGTCTATACCTAAACCAGAACTTGCATTGGCTTGAGGGTCTGCATCAATCAGAAGAACTCTTTTTTCTAACACGCCTAGAGAGGCTGCCAGATTTACAGTAGTGGTTGTTTTTCCAACACCACCTTTTTGATTTGCAATTGCAATGATTTTGCCCATAGAGTTTAGACCTTTTATACACTCAAAAATACAATTATTTGCGTGGAATAAAAGTTATTGATTATAAGGTTTTCAACAATTTTTTAAGTCTATAATTAACTTCGCTTAAATCGTCTTAGTTCAACTGATACTACTCGTTTATCAATAAAAAATATATACAAAAAATTCTTTTTGAATAACGATACCTTGTCTGAAATACGATACATCCAAATATCAGAGTAAATATCATTATATACAAGGCCTATGTTTTTAATTACCTCTTCTTTTGTTAAGCCTTTTAATTTGTCATAGTTTTTCTTCACTTTATCAAAGGGCTCAAAGTATTTTAAATGATTTTTAGCTTTGGGTTGTTCTATAGTCAATGTTTCGTTGTTGGCCAAAACTTGCTGCATCGTTTTTCCAAGTGTTTTGTCTTTCTTTTTCATTTTATTGAGGTTAGTTATAATTTCACGAGAAAGATTGAGGTAGTTGTCAGATCCTTCACTTTCAATTTTGTAGTCAAAAATATTGACACCAAAACTTGGGGCTTCACTCAGGCTTACATTTCTTTTGATAATAGTTTTGAATACCATGCCTTCAAAATGATGTTTTAGCTGATTCACTATGTGTTGGTTGTGTTTTAATCTTTGGTCATACATTGTAATAAGTAGCCCTTCTATTTCAAGTTCTTTATTAAAACCTTTTTTTATGTCTTTTATGTTGTTAAGTAGTTTGTTTAAACCTTCCATAGCTAAATATTCGCACTGTATTGGTATCAGTATACTGTCTGCTGCAACAAAAGAATTTATTGAAATATACCCTAACGAGGGAGTGCAGTCTATAATAATATAGTTGTAGTTTGACCTTATTGTATTTAATGCGTTTTTAAGCTTAAAAACATCCGTTGATTGATTGTTGATTTCTAACTCTGCAAGTTTTATTGAGCTTGGAATTAAATCTAAATTTGGACTATGTGTTTGAATAATTTGTTGATGAATTGTGTTGTTATCTCTAAATATGTTGAGTAAGGATTTTGAGTTACCATTTTCCATACCCAAACCAGAGCTTGCGTTGGCTTGTGGATCTGCATCAACTAATAGAACTTTTTGCTCCAGAATTCCTAAAGCAGAGGCCAAGTTTATTGCTGTGGTTGTTTTTCCAACACCACCTTTTTGATTTGCAATAACAATAACTTTAGATTTAAGCATATTTGATTTGGGTCAAAATAACTTTAAAATCTTATTTGGAAAAATTGATTGGTAATTAAGAAGTAAATATAGTTAATTTATTAAAATATCCAACACTGTGATGGCAGCTTCACTAATTTTTGTTCCTGGGCCAAATATGGCAACAGCACCAGCCTCAAAAAGTGTGTCGTAATCTTGCTTAGGAATAACACCCCCAACGACAACCATGATATCTTCACGATTCATCAATTTTAAATATTCTATGACTTTGGGAACTAGTGTTTTATGTCCCCCAGCAAGTGATGAAATTCCCAAGATATGCACGTCATTCTCTACGGCTTGTTTAGCAGCTTCCTCAGCCGTTTGAAACAATGGCCCTATATCCACATCAAATCCTAGATCAGCATAACCAGTGGCCACTACTTTTGCACCACGGTCGTGGCCATCTTGACCCATTTTTGCAATCATAATGCGCGGGCGACGCCCTTCGCTTTCTGCAAATTGGTCAGCCATTTGTCTGGCTTTATTAAAAAATACGTCATTTTTTATTTCTTTTTTGTACACCCCAGATATTGATTTAATTATTGCTTGATAACGCCCAAAAACTTGTTCAAGGGCTAAGCTAATTTCGCCAAGAGTTGCTCTTGCTTTTGCAGCTTCTACTGCTAAAGCTAATAAATTTTCTTTACCATTTTGTGCTGCTTCTGTAATATTTTTTAGGCAGTTGTCTACTTGTGTTTGATCTCTTTCGGACTTGATACCTTTCAAACGTTCAATTTGTTGCTTACGTACAAGATTATTATCAACTTCTAATATATGTAGAGGATCTTCATTTTCTAGAACAAATTTATTAACCCCAATGATTATGTCTTCACCAGAGTCTATGCGTGCTTGTTTTTGAGCTGCTGATTCTTCTATTTTTAGTTTTGGTATGCCAGATTCAATTGCTTTTGTCATACCACCTTGATTTTCAATATCTTGAATTATGTCCCAAGCTTTTTTTGCAATTTGATTTGTTAAATTTTCAACATAAAAACTTCCCGCCCAAGGATCTACAGTTTTTGTTAGTTGTGTTTCTTTTTGAAGATACAATTGTGTGTTTCTTGCAATTCTTGCCGAAAAATCTGTGGGCAAAGCAATAGCTTCGTCGAGTGCGTTAGTATGAAGACTTTGAGTACCACCAAAAATTGCTGAAGTAGCTTCAATACATGTTCTTGCAACATTATTAAATGGGTCTTGTTCAGTAAGGCTCCAACCACTGGTTTGGCAGTGTGTACGAAGTGCCATCGATTTTTGATTTTTTGGATTGTATTGTTTTACAAGTTTTGACCATAAAAGTCTTGCTGCACGCATTTTAGCAATTTCCATAAAATGATCCATTCCAATGCCCCAGAAAAATGAAAGTCGTGGAGCAAACGTATCAATATCTAAACCAATTTCAATACCTTTTTTCAAATATTCAAGACCATTGGCAAGGGTGTAGGCTAGTTCTATTTCAGGGCTTGCTCCAGCTTCTTGCATATGATAACCAGAAATACTAATACTATTAAATTTCGGCATATTTTTACTGGTATATTCAAAAATCTCTCCAATAATTTTCATAGAAGGCCTTGGTGGGTAGATATAGGTGTTTCGTACCATAAATTCCTTGAGAATATCATTCTGGATTGTTCCACTAAGTTGTTCTAATTCTACGCCTTGTTCTTGTGCTGCGACAATATAAAATGCCATAATAGGTAAAACGGCTCCATTCATGGTCATAGAAACACTCATTTTATCTAGAGGAATCTCATTGAAAAGAATTTTCATATCCTCTACAGAATCAATGGCAACACCAGCTTTTCCAACATCGCCTACAACTCGGTTGTGGTCGCTGTCATATCCTCTGTGTGTAGGCAAATCAAATGCAACAGAAAGTCCTTTTTGGCCTGCCGCTAGATTCTTTTTGTAAAATGTATTAGAATCTTCTGCTGTAGAAAATCCAGCATACTGACGAATGGTCCAAGGTTTTCTAACGTACATTGTAGAGTAGGGACCTCTTAAAAAAGGTGGTTTTCCTGCACCAAAATTTAGGTGCGAAACGTTGTTTAAATCTTCCTTACCATAGGAATTTTCATTATCTATAGAGGACAAAAGCTTGATGTGTTGGACCTTCTCTCTATTCATTTTCCAAACGTTTTTTTTCTAAAGGTTCAGCTATCCTTTTTGTAAGAATCGGTTCTACTAAGGTTTTTCTTGGATTGTGCTTTAGAAAAGGATAAAGCTCGAGTTGATGCTTCATTTTTTCCTTCATATTTTGTTGCACATGAATACCAACTAACTCTTGTTTGTTAACATCAAAACTCTGTTGTTCTTTTTCTGCATGCTCTTTTATTTTCTTTTGAATCACACCAGATTTAAGAAGTTCTAAAAATCCGCCTTGCTTTTCAATATCTTTAAACAATTTCAATGCTTTTTCTGCTAGTTGTTTTGTGAGATATTCCATATAATATGTGCCTTCTGTGGGGTTGTTTATAGCACTAAATTTACTTTCATGCTTCAAAATTAGGAGCTGGTTTCTGGAAAGCCGTCTTCCAAATTCGTTGTCTTTATGGTATAGTGCATCGTAAGGTAAATTTATTATCGTATTACTACCGCCAAGTGCTGCACTCATCATTTCTGTTGTAGTACGCAGCATATTGATATTATAGTCGTAAAGGGTTTTATTCCTTTTGCTTGGCTCAGAAAGAATATGGCAACTTATGTTTTTGTTGTAATCTTTCATTACACTGTTCCATAACCAACGCAAGGCTTGAAGTTTTGCAATTTCAAAAAAATAGTTTCCACCTATTGCTACCTTAAATACAAAATTTGGCACATCAAGCTGTTTGTTGTCAACAAAATACTCATTTGCATGGGCTAGGGCATAGGCCAATTGTTGTATCATGCTTGCTCCTGCATTTTGGTAGTGTGCCATATTAATTGAAATTACAGACTGTACGCCAGTCATTGAATTGCAATAGGTAATGGTATTTTCCTTGTCTGAGGCTAAATTTTTATACCAATTACCGCTTTTGGCAAGATGACCGATACAATCAGAAAGAATAAATAATTTTGAATTCAGACTGAAATTCAATGCTTCAATTTGAGTAATAAATTTTGGATCTAAAAATTGTAAATCAAGATAAATTGCTACTGTAGATATATCGATACCATTAAGAAGTTCTCGAACATTTAGAGAAGGTTTAGGTAAAACAAAACAGATGCTTTCTGCTCCCTTATTTAAACACTTTTTTGCCAGTTCATTGGATAATTTTATATTTTGAACATAAATTTTATCTCCAATTTTCCAAGCATCCGATTGATGATCAATTGGATTTGTAGAAATGTTCGAATCTGAATGATAGAAAGGCCTAACATCTATACCCTCTAATGATTTCCAAACGAGATTTGAGTTAAAATCTGCCCCATTCAGTTCATATTGAATGTTTTGTTTCCACGCTTGTGAAGTTATTTCATCAAATTCGTTAAATTTCATTATTTCAGATTTAGGCTGTCCGATTCGATAATATAAATATCTTCATTCTCTTTTTTCATGTTATACTTTTCGCGTGCATATTTTTCAACACCTTCTGTAGTTTGAAGTATTTTAATTTCCTTTTTATCAACATTGATTTCACTTTCATAAAACTCTTTTTTTACATTTAGAGCGTCAATTTCTTTATTTAATTCTCTATGAATCAACCAGGAGTTTGCATCAAAAAAGAGCATCCAAACAATAAAAATAATGGTCACCAACAAAAAAATATTTTTGAACGGTTTGAGGATATATTTAAATGTCTTTATTTCTTTTTTCATGTGGTCATTGATTTTATTTTATCGATGAGGTCTGAAAGATCTAGAGTTGTATTTTTATGGTTTTCTAATATGTAATCAGCATGCACTTTCATGGGTTCAATATGCTGTTGGTGCATTGGCTTTAGTGTTTTCATATAACGTTCTAAAACCTCTTTTGGTGTTCTTCCTCGCTCTGTAATATCTCTATTTACACGGCGTTCCATTCTCATATCACTATTGGCATCAATAAATACTTTGAGGTCAAATAAACTACGAAGTTTTGGGTAGTTCATAATTAGAATTCCTTCTATAATCAATATTTTTTTTGGAGAAACTAAATTTGTTTCGGCTGTTCTGTTGTGTGTTTTAAAAGAATATACGGGTTGTTTTATGGCTTCGCCATTTTTGAGGTCAAGTATATGTTGACAAAGCAATTTAAAATCAATAGCATCTGGATGATCGAAATTCAATGTACAACGCTCTTCAAAACTTATATTTGAATTATCTTTATAATATGAATCCTGAGAAATAATCTGAATTTCAGAGGGCGGAAACTCAGAAGCTAATTGCTCAACGATCGTTGTTTTCCCACTTCCTGTTCCTCCGTAGATACCTATTGTTAGCATTTGTTTGTGTTTTCTTTCCTACAAAGTTAAGATTTTATTTGTTGATTATGCATAATTAATAAGTTTGCTCATTCTGTTAATAACTTAACATTTAATTTATGATTAAAACATCTATTTTTGTAAACTAAATGTTGAAAATATGTCACAAACTATTGAATCCGTAAAATGCTTAATTATTGGATCTGGACCTGCAGGATATACTGCTGCAATTTATGCTGCTCGTGCCAACATGACTCCAGTATTATATCAGGGTACACAGCCAGGAGGCCAGCTTACCACAACCAATGAAGTTGAGAATTTTCCGGGTTATCCTGATGGTATAACGGGTCCAGAAATGATGCTCGAACTCAAAGCTCAAGCCGAACGATTTGGGTCTGATGTTCGTGACGGCTGGATTACAAAGGTTGATTTTTCAGGCGATATTCATAAAGTTTGGGTCAACGATACTAAAGAAATTCATTGCCAAACCATCATTATTTCTACAGGTGCATCCGCAAAGTATTTAGGGTTAGAATCTGAACAAAAATATTTAAAATTGGGTGGTGGAGTATCGGCATGTGCCGTATGTGATGGCTTCTTCTACAGAAATCAAGAGGTGGTTATTGTTGGTGCTGGAGATTCTGCTTGTGAAGAAGCACATTATCTTTCGAAATTGTGTTCAAAGGTAACAATGCTTGTGCGTAGAGATGTATTTCGTGCCTCAAAAATCATGGCCAACAGAGTAAAAAACACAGAAAACATTGAAATTTTGTTTAATACAGAAACCATTGAAGTTCTTGGAGACGGTCAGGTAGTTACGGGTGTAAAAGTAAAGAACAACAGAACAGAAGCTGAAACAGAAATTTCAGCCACTGGGTTTTTTGTTGCCATTGGACACAAACCTAATACTGATATTTTTAAAGGATTTTTAAACTTAGATGAAACCGGTTATATCATTAATGAACTTGGTTCATCTCGTACAAATATTGAAGGTGTTTTTGTTAGTGGAGATGCTGCGGACCACGTATATAGGCAAGCAATTACTGCTGCTGGAACAGGGTGTATGGCTGCACTAGACGCAGAGCGATACCTTGCAGCAAAAGAGGGATAATTTAGTCTAAGTTTATTAAGAAATTTTTTTAACGAAGTTCAGCGCCAATTTCATTCTCAAACTTTTGTTGAAGCTTGCTCATTATTTTATCAATCTGCTTTTCTGTTAGCGTTTTATTTTCATCTTTTAATGTAAAACTTACAGCATAACTTTTTTTACCTTCAGGTAAATTTTTCCCTTTATAGACATCAAACAAATTAATATCGGTAAGTACTTTATTGTCTGTTTGTTTTGCAAGCTGATAAATTGTTTCAAATTTCACATCTTCGTTCAACAATAATGCAAAGTCACGTCTTACTTCTGGAAATTTAGAAATAGATTTAAATTTCACCTTATTTGATTGAATACAATCAAAAATTATATCCCAATTAAAATCTGCATAATATACATCTTGATCAATGCCAAAAGACCTACAGATATTTTGTTTTAAAATACCAAATTCGACGGCAACAGTATTACCGATAGAAAGGGCCAGACCTTCCTCAAAAAAATCGCTTTTAATTGGTTTTGTTTTGAGATTTTTTATACCGATTTTATCGAAAATAGAAGACACTATGCCTTTTAGATAAAAGAAGTCAACGGTTGAAGCTTGAGTATTCCAGCTTTCGCATGTTTTCGGACCTGTTAAGTATATTCCTAAGTGTTTGAATTCCTCTGTTTTTTCTCCAAATTGATGGTATGTTTTACCAAATTCAAAGAGTTTCAATTGAGTTTGTTGTCTATTCAGATTAAAAGCTAAAGTTTCAAGACCGGAAAACAATAGCGTTCTTCTCATTAATGATAAATCACTACTTAAAGGGTTCAAGATCTTGACATACTCATTTTTTTTAAGGTGTTCGCTTAATGAAATGTATTTCTCAGAAGTCAAGGAATTAGTCATGATTTCATAAAATCCAAGACTCACCAAATGATTGGATAAATGACCTTCTATTTTATGCTGTTCTTTTTTCGGAGCCGAGGAAATCGAGGCGTTAAATTTATTTGTTGCATCAATATTATTGTAGCCGTATACGCGAAGAATTTCTTCGATGACATCAATTTCTCTTATAACATCATTTCTGTAAGCAGGAATTGTAAGTCCAAGTCCAGTTTCTGTAACACTATTGACTTTTATTTCTAACGAAGTGAGTGTTTGTTTTATGGTTTCACGAGGTATTTCTTGTCCAATAATATTTTTGATATTTTCAAAATTGAGCAATACCTGTATATCTTCAATTTTTGTTGGATACTCATCCCAAAGATCACTCGAAATTTCGCCTCCAGCAATTTCTGTGATCAAAATGGCAGCATATTTTAAGGCGTATTTCGTAATGTTAGGGTCTACACCGCGCTCAAATCTAAATGAAGCATCAGTGCTTAGTCCATGTCTTTTTGCAGTTTTTCGGATACTAATAGGATCGAAGTATGCTGATTCTAAGAAAATATTGGTGGTTTGCTCACTAATTCCAGAGTCTAACCCACCAAAAACTCCTGCAATACACATTGGTTTTTTGGTATCACAAATTACAAGATCTTCTGGATGCAAAACGCGCTCTACACCATCAAGAGTTGTAAATTTTTCATTTTTTTGTGCTGTACGAACAATGAGTTTTTTATCTGTAATTTTATCGACATCAAACGCATGAAGTGGTTGTCCAAGTCCGTGCAAAACAAAATTTGTGATGTCCACAATATTATTAATGGGGGTCAATCCAATTGCTTTTAACCTATTTTGAAGCCAAGTTGGAGAGTTTTGAACTTTAACACCAGAAATAGTAACACCACAATAGCGAGGAGCTTTTAATTTATCTTTGAATTCTATATCTATTTTTAGCGTTCTACTGTTGACATGAAATCCAGAAACAGAGGGGCTCATTAATTCAGAATTGACACCATTTTGAATTAACCCTGCACGTAAATCTCTTGCAGTACCAAAATGACTCATAGCATCGGCACGATTGGGGGTTAGACCAATCTCAAAGATAATATCATTTTCTACTTCATAATAGTTGGCTAATGGGGTGCCAATCTCAGCGCTGTCATCTAAAACTAGTATACCATCGTGATTAGCGCCAAGCCCAAGTTCGTCTTCGGCACAGAGCATTCCATGACTTTCTTCTCCACGGATTTTACCTTTTTTGATTTTCCAAGCTTCTCCTTTTGGGGTATATAGTGTTGTGCCAATTGTTGCCACTGCAACTTTTTGATTTTTTTCCACATTTGGAGCACCACAAACAATTTTTAGGGGCTTGTCAGCACCAATATCAACTGATGTGACTTTAAGACGGTCTGCATTGGGGTGCTGTATGCACTCCAGAACGCAGCCTACAATTATTCCCTCTAAACCTCCTTTAATAGATTGAAAAACCTCAGTTCCTTCAACCTCTAGGCCTAAATTGGTTAGTAGTACAGATGTTTGTTCAGTATTCCAGTCTGTATTGATATATTGCTTTAGCCAGTTGTATGAAATTTTCATGCTGTATTTTTATTGCATTGCAAAGATAATTCAAAGGAATTAGCTTTCAAATAAAAAGCCCTACCAAAAGGTCGGGCTTTTAAAGTTAAAATTTGTTTATATTATTGTCCAGACAATTGTTTCATTTCTTTTTCGATCATGTCATAAAATTGATCAATTTTTGGCATAACCACCACACGTGTACGTCTGTTTTTTGCTCTATTTTCTGCAGTTTCATTATCAACCAACGGTACATAACTACTTCGTCCTGCGGCAATAAGTTGAGATGGATTAACTCCTAATTTTTGCAATTCTCGAATAATTGAGGTCGATCGCTTTACACTTAAATCCCAGTTATCTAGCAGTACACCGCTACTAAAACTTCTACTATCGGTATGACCTTCAATCATAGCTTCAAAATCAGGTTTATCAGAAATAACTCTAGCTACTTTACCAAGAACTGTTTTTGCTTTTTCAGTTACAACATAGCTTCCGCTTTTAAATAAAAGTTTATCTGAAATAGAGATGAAAACTACACCTTTTTCAACATTGATCTCGATGTCAGGATCATCAATACCAACAGATTTTTTTAGACTGGATACGATCGCAAGAGTAACACTATCTTTTTTGGTTATTGCATCTTGAAGACGGTTGATTTTTAAATCACGTTCTTGCAAGCTTTCTAGCGTTTTTTCAAGGTTTTCAGCACCTTTTGTTGTAAGCACTGTCATTTCTTTTGTGCTGCTAAAAAGGGCATCGTTGGTCTTTCTTAAATCTTTTAACTGCTCTTTCATTGCTGCTAAACTTGCGTCAGATGCGGCTTTGTCTGATAGACAAACATTAAGTTTCATCGCAGTAGAATTTAATAAATCTTTTGTCTCTTTTAATTCTTCTTGTGCTGCAACCAACTCTTTGTTTGGTCCACAAGAACTTAAAATTAAGGCGGAAATAATTCCCAGTGTATATAGCTTATTCATGTTAAAAATAATTAATTCATTAGAAGTTTTATCAAATTTAAAAAAAAATCTACTCTTATATCAATAAACAAAGTTATTTATTAATTATTTAATTTAGAATATGTTGAGATTTTTAAAATAAAATATTTCCAAGCAATTAAATTTACTTTTGAGTAGGCCTTTTTTTGAGTGTTTACTCTTCTAAACTTAAGTAATTTTGACAATTTATTGTAAAAACCTCCATGAGCTTTTATTACTGCCCATGTATGTCTTGATTTTCCTTGAGTCAAAAAGTGTATTCCTGCTATTCCGTCTAAAATCAATCTCATAAAAATAAGAATTAGAACTGGACCATTTGCGTTTTTTACTAAAGCATAAAGACTGTTTCTGAAATTGAAATATGTTTTTTTGGGATTTGAAGCATTAAGTGTTGCGCCACCAACATGCAAAACAGTTGAATCTCCAACATATTTGATGTTGAATCCTCTATTAAATGCTCGCCAACATAGGTCTATTTCTTCCATGTGAGCAAAAAAATCAGCATCAAAACCGCCTAATAAACTAAAAACTTCTGAACGGACAAAAAAGCAAGCTCCAGAAGCCCAAAATATGTCTTTTGTATCGTCATATTGCCCATTATCTTTTTCAATGGAATTAAAAATTCTTCCTCTACAATAAGGATAGCCAAGTTTGTCAATAAATCCTCCGCCAGCGCCTGCATATTCAAATTTATTGGGGTCTTTTTGATCTAATATTTTTGGTTGAATAATCGCCACATTTGTTTGTTTTTTAAAACAATCAATTATAGGATTTAGCCAGTTTTTAGTAACAGAAACATCAGAATTGAGAAAACAAAAAATATCAGTTTTGATTTCTTTTACAGCTCTGTTGTAGGCTCCTGTATATCCATAATTTTCTGTAAATTCAATAGTTTTTACTTTTGGGTGATTTTTTTTTATGTAATCAATGGAGTTGTCATCAGAAGCATTATCTACAACATAAATATCGTGTCCAGTACTATGTTTAATTACAGATGGTAGAAATGCTTCAAGAAGAGACTTTCCTTTCCAATTTAATATGACAATAGCGATATTCATTTACTGTTTTTTTTGTATTGAATAATCAGGTAAAGATTCCAAAAACCGATATGATTTTGTTGATTTGTCCATAGTGCAATAATAATGATTAATCCCATTGGTAATCATCATGTAAGTGGTGTTTAAAGATAAATTATATTGCGCAATTTGATCAAAAACCTCTTGATTAATTGAGATACTGGGAGCTTTACATTCAACAATACAAAAGACACTACCGTCATTGTTATAAATTACAATATCATAACGCTTCTTTTGATTATGTACATAAAGTTCTTTTTCTACATTAATCAATGTGATTGGATATTTTTTTTCTTTAATTAGATAGTGCAAACAATGCTGACGCACCCATTCTTCGGGTTGAAGCACCACAAATTTTTTACGAATTTCGTCAAAGATTTGCGTTTTATTTTCGCTATTTTTGATTCGAAATTTGTAAGATGGAAAGTTTAACTTTTGCACAATACAAATTTGCTAATTTTTTTCTGAATGCAGACAGTACAATCTATTTTAAATGAAATTAAATCTGGAAAAATTTATCCTATCTATTTTTTAATGGGAGAGGAGTCCTTTTTTATTGATCAGATTTCATCTTACATAGAATCTTCTGTACTTGCGGAGGCCGAGCGAGGTTTTGATCAAACTGTAATTTATGGAAAAGATGCTTCAATAGATGCTATTGTTTCTAGTGCAAAACGTTTTCCAATGATGGCAAGTCGCCAGGTAATAATTGTCAAAGAAGCACAAAATTTAAGCAGAACAATTGAGCAATTATTACCATACGCTCAGAATCCACAACTTGCAACCACATTGGTTTTTTGTTATAAATACAAAACCATTGACAAAAGAAAAGCGTTATACAAGGCCTTATCCAAAGCTCATGTTGTTTTTGAAAGTAAAAAAGTTTATGACAGTAAAATACCGTCTTTTATCAGTGGTGAGCTTCAAAAAAACAACCTTCAAATCACTCCAAAAGCAAGCCATTTGTTGAGCGATTATTTAGGTAATGATTTATCTAAAATTTCTAACGAACTAATTAAATTACAGCTTGTTATGGGTAATGAAAATACAATTACTCCCGAGCTCATTCAAGAAAATATTGGAATTTCAAAAGACTATAACAATTTTGAATTGCAAAATGCTATTGCTCACCTCAATCACAAAAAGGCCTATCAAATTGTTCGTTATTTTTCTGAAAACCCAAACCAGTATCCTATGGTAGTTACCATAGCAACGTTGTACAATTTTTTCACAAAATTGATGACTTTACACACAGTTTCGGATCGGGATCCAAAAATGCTTTCTAGAGCAATTGGTGTAAATCCTTATTTTTTGGATGATTATATTCATGGCGCCAGGAATTTTCCCATGAGAAGAATTAGTGGTGTGTTTCAAACACTAAGAACCATGGATGCAAAAAGCAAGGGTGTAGATGCCAATTTAAAACCCAAAGATCTTTACAATGAACTTGTTTTTAGGATTTTAAATTAGTTTTTATTTGTAATTTCTTTTTGCAAAAAGTGCAGCACCAACAATTCCAGCATTATTTTTGAGTTCGGCTGCTTTAAAAGGGGTTTCAATATCAATATACTTAGCAAATTGATCTATTTTTTTACTGACGCCACCACCAAGAATGATTAAATCTGGATTGAAACTTTTTTCAACATGATTTAAGAAAAAATTTAAACGTTTACCCCACTTTTTAAATTCCCAATCATTGTGTTTTCGAGCAGCGTCTGAAGCAAATGATTCCATAATATCACCCTTTTTTCCATACAAACGTCCCAATTCAAAATTCGATAATAATTCTCCATTAAAAAACACTCCAGAGCCTATTCCAGTTCCAATTGTTATGGTCATGACAAGTCCTTTTTCATTTTTTCCCTCTCCAAATTCCATAACGCCTATTGCAGCAGCATCGGCATCATTTACTACAAAAAAATCTATACCAACTTTAGATCTAAACAGTTGGTCAACTTGTGTGCCTTTCCAAGATTTATCTAAATTGCCATAATGCATGGCTTTTCCTTTTTTTATAATTGTTGGAAATGAAACACCAACAATACCACTCCACTGATGTTGGTTGCATATTGTTCTAATAACTTCAGAAACAGCTTCTGGTGTTGCAGGTTTTGGTGTTGGTATTCGGAGTCTTTCACTAACAAGTTCTCCTTTTTTGGTGTCTACTATAGCCCCTTTTATTCCAGACCCTCCGATGTCTATTCCAAGTATTTCCATGAATTTATTGTTTTAAATCTTCAATTTGAAGGTTGTACTCGTATTGCAAATCTTCATGAAGTTTCGCAGTCTTCTTTTGAACAGACTCAATTTGTTTATTGTAAATATTTGTCAATGTTCTATTTTTAAAAATTGATGGAGTAATGTTATGCATTTTTAAGCAATAATACAGCAGCAGTTCCACTTCTGTTTCTTGTTGATTTGAGTATCGAGCATATTTTCTTATTCGACGTAAAATTTTGCGCACACTTTTCTTTACATAAAAATAACTATTTGTATTAATGTCTAAAAAAAGGAGGTCTAATTGATTTTTAACACTTTGTACATAGCTTGATTCGTCTTCAGCTTCAAAAATAAGATAGGTTAATAGTTCTTTGTTTTCAAGTTTAAAACGTGCTAATCGCAAGCAAAGTTGCTTGAGTTTTTCCTTATCCAAATGTTCTAACTCTTTGCGGAGTTCAACGACGCTTGCTGCTTTCATCTTGTTGTAATATTACAATTTTTAAAAAATTATTACAAAACTTCTTAAGTTTTTATTTCATTATTTTGATTAAAATAAAATTAAGTTAAATCTGCATACACAAGCAAACAGATATGTATTTTTGTCTGAGCTTATGGATTCG
>Ga0209138_1002158_pt1 | contig 15471 bp, 14 predicted proteins | sample SaaInl3SG_22_DNA_FD_184645 | JGI IMG/M metagenome (GOLD analysis project Ga0209138, IMG submission 184645) | Marine microbial communities from expanding oxygen minimum zones in the Saanich Inlet - ESP_153SG_22_DNA (SPAdes) (version 2) | ecosystem: Environmental > Aquatic > Marine > Intertidal...
GATCGGCGGCACGTAATGCCGATTGGATGATCGCATCGAGCTGTTCCGAAGAGGGTGCGGGTGTCGTGAGCCGAGGGCTTGAGCGCCGAGTGGTCAGGGCTTCGAGTGCGTCCATAAGTGGGTTCCTAAAACTTTTTCTGATGGGTTGCAGCTTACTGGATTTGATCGACTTCGCGTACCCCTTAGCGCGAATCATTTTTACGCGAAAGGCGAATAGCCTCAGAATTTGCAGGGAATAACGCGTGATAAAACAATGAATTGTCATTATAGAGTGGTTCAAATGCCGTGATACTGTCACATTTTTGATGGTATACTTTCCTCGCAAAGTGACGACACAGTGCAGTAAGCAATTGTGACTTCCCTCACTCGGCACGCGGCCGCTTTAGGCGATCATAAGCAATGCAGGTTCGCCATTGGTCTCACTCGCATTTTCTAGCGTAGGATCGGGCATCGGGCGCTAATAAAGTGATTGCTTTTAACGAGGCAAAGCTGCGAAATTTTCTCAAAAAAATAGGATTGCTCTAGTTATGAATTCGAAGGCAGACGTCATCGCAATAAGCACCGAACGTGCGCCATACCCGCAAGCCAAATCTCGATGGTTTGGTAGCGTGAAGCGTGAGCGATTACGTTTAGTGTTCGCCTTCTATTCGCCGGATGGCAATGAGATCGCAATGCCTATCGCGAGTATGTCTGCCTATCTCAAGCGCGACTTTCCTTGGGTCGATGTTATCAACGAGCCGATCTTGATTCTCCGCGACGAAGAAAAATACTCGCCAACCAATTACGCCAAAATGATAGAAGCGCATGACGCTGACGTTATCGCCTTCTCGGTAATGAGCCCGCACTGGTATCCGATGGAGCCTTACTTCGAGGAGCTCAAAAACCTACTGCCTAATCTTCCTATTGTCATCGGTGGTTATCAGGCGATGCTGTCTCAGCAGCAGACGATCGAAAACCCTAATGTTGACTACATTTGCACTGGCGATGGCGAATACGCGATAGGTAACGTGGTCCAGCACTTGAAAGGCACAAAAGACGGTCACGCTGATGGTATGTGGGAAAAGCTACTCGACGGTGAGGTTTATGAATCAGAGCCGCATCAAATAGGCGATCTCGCATCGCTGCCATTCCCAGACTACGAAGTATTTGCGAAGGAAGACGGCTTTAAAGATGTGAATTCATCCATCTTCGGCCCGAAGGGCAAGCTAGTGCTGCCAGTTATGACCGGCCGTGGCTGCCCTTATCGCTGCACATACTGCTGCAATACGCCAATTCTCGAAGGCTGGAAAACTAAGAAAACCTTCCTACGAAAATATGACCCACAGGACATGGTCGACGAATTAGTTCGCCTCCGGGATAAATTTAACGTTGGCTATTTCGAGTTCTGGGATGAGCTGTTCTTGTCGAACCTGAAATTTGTGCGAGCCTTCTTTGCGCTCTACAAAGAACAGCTTGGGTTGCCGTTCTCTATCAACTCACGCGTTGAGGTGATGAACGAGGAGTTTTGTAAGACAGCTGCCGAGGCTGGATGCCATACGATTTGGTTTGGGATCGAAAGTGGCGACGAAGAGTTCCGCGCAAAAATGTTAGGCCGTAAGATGACGAATGAGCAGGTCATCGCAGCCGCTGAGAATTGCAAAAAAGCGGGAATTAACCGCCTGACATTTAATATCGTTGGCGCGCCATTAGAGACTGCGGAAAATATGCGGCAGACCCTCGAGTTGAATAGAATCATCGCCCCCGAGCACTTTTTCTTCTTTCCGTATATTCCGCTACGTGGAACGCCGCTTTATAACATAGCCAAAGAAGAAGGCCTGCTGTTAGAGAATAAGCGCAATCTGCATTACTTATCAGCTGCGAATGACAGGCAGTTCACGCTCAATATGAAAGAGCGCCCTGAGTTACTGACAGCCGAGGATTACGATCAGATCTGCAAAGAGATGCTTGCCTTCCAAGAGGCGAACAATCGCCTAAGCTATTCGGATGAAGAGACCGGCGAGACTTCGCCGATGACGGTCGAGGACAAGAGTTTCTCACTCGTGGAAGATCCTGCGCCTCAGGTTAACGCTGAGCCTAACGTTGACTTAGCGCCTGTCGCAGACGACTCTGTGCAACACTTTACGCCTCCTGCGTCGCAGATTCCGGCCGCAGAAAAGGCGTCATTGCTAGACAGCGTGAAGGGCTTTTTCCGCAGCTAGCGCGCGCTTGACCGTTATCCAGCTGATTATCGCCATGAGGCTGTTGGCAAAGACGGCGCCGCCGAAAAAGCCTGGCAAGCCGAAAAACCTGCTGCCTAGATAAGCGCACGGAACGTAGAGCACAAAGAACCGAGCGACGCTTAGGTAGAGCGCCGTCATTGGGCGATGCATGGCATTAAGTGACGAATTACTCAGAATAATAATGCCCTGCATGCCGTATCCAATCGGTAGAATCCAAATAAAGAGGCGCAGTGTCTCGAGTACCTCTGGGTCTGATGTGAAGACCCTCGCTATCCACGGTGCAGCTAGCACTAGCAAGAGATAGACGGCAAGCTGCCATATCATGATGAAGCGAAGGCTCATGCTATAGGCTTCTTTAATCCTGTCTAAATGACCCGCGCCATAATTTTGGCTAATAAGCGGCGGCAGAGTCGACGACATCGCAAGTATTAGCAATGTCGCTATAGGCTCGATCCTTGCACCTACCCCAAAGGCTGCGACGACACTGGTTCCAAATCCTGCTGCAATCGCTGTCATCGTGCCCATTGCGAGTGGAGTCATCATGTTGGCGCCCGCAGCTGGCAGTCCTATCCTTAGCATCTCACGTGATGAGCTTATCAATATTTGCCGACTCGGAAGGCGAGTGCTAATCAGCCGGTGTTTAATAGCGAGGTGATAAAAGAGATAACCATAGCCAACTGTCCAAGCGGCAAGGGTTGCGATTGCTGCGCCTTTAATACCCATCGCAGGGACAGGTCCGTAACCGAAAATGAAGAGAGGGTCGAGGAGTGCGTTAATGAGTCCAGACCCTGCCATGATAATGCTCGGCGTTTTCGAGTCGCCATGGGCGCGGAGGATGCTGTTCGCGGTCATTAAACCGACCAACAACACGCTGCCTGGAAACCAAATGCTCATATAGTCGTGAATAAGCGCAATGAGACCTGCATCAGCGCCCATCAGGGCAAAAAGGGGCTCCATGAAAAACCAGCAGACTGCTATGAGCACCGCAGCGAAAAGCAGCGCAACGTAGTTGATGACCGTCGAGCTTTCCTTCGCGCGCTCGAGATCTTCTCGGCCAATGTATTTGGCCACGACAGCAGAGGCTCCAATGCCGAGGCCGATCGCGAGGCTCATGATGGTGAAGGTGACGGGGAAGGTGAAGCTGATAGCCGTGAGCTCGGCGGTGCCAAGCAGGCTAACGAAAAATGTGTCTACAAGGCTAAATGTAAACATCATGAACATGCCGACGATCATCGGCAAAGTCATACGGATTAATGAGGCCTTGATCGAGCCTTCAATGAGACTGTGTTGTTTTTGTTGGGTAGGCGTCTCAGTGTGCTGGCTAGTATTCGATGACTCGTTTGACATAGCGCGCCGACCCTGTGTGATTGCTATTGAAAGCGGTTATTTCTTAGCCTGACGTAGCTTAACCATCTGCTTAAGAATTTTAGGGTTGGCAAATAAGAGTTCTTGAGCGCTAGAGTAATCTGGGCTTGCGAGCTCAGAGCCGATTAAGCCGCCTGCCTCTTTCAGTATCAAAGCGGCTGCATCGATTGAGTGACCAGCTCCCGTATCGTTGGGCGCCCAGCCGCCCTGAAGTCGATCTGCGGCGGTACTCACGATGTCTAAGGCTGTACAGCCTGAGATCCGCACGCGAGCGCCGGCAGCAACGACAGCGCGCTGCAAATCAAGCAGCGTCTCAATATCGTCTGCCTCGCCGTTAAGCCCAACGAGCGCGCCAGCGACAAGCTCTGTCTCACGGCCCACGCGGAGTCGTCGTGAATTGAGCTGTGCGCCACCGCCACGAGAGGCGACAAATTCTTCGTTTGTCATAGGGCAGATAACAGCTGCGTGTTGAATTACGCCGTCTACTTTGCAGGCAAGCGACACAGCAAATTGAGTGTAGCCGCGCGCGAAATTACGATTACCAATGAGGGGGTCTATAAGCCAGACGATGTCTTTACGCGCGCCGGCACGGAGGCCAGTTGCGCGTGAATCGATGCTGTGATCGGGGTAGGCTTTGAGTAGGTGGTATTGCAGCGTCTTATCCGAATCGAGGTCCATCGACGTTAGAAATGAATCGGGCTCGTCGTTAATCACTTTAATTCGATCGAGTCTATCGCTGCTGTGGGCTATCGCCTCGGCGGCATCACGCGCTGCTTTCAGCGCAATATTTATCATTGGGTGCATTAAACCGGTCCTATCAACGTGGTTCTACCAAGGTGGTCCCTGCGTGCGCAGTTTTTCGCGCCGATTTACGAGAAATATACTCGATGGATAGGCGCGCGAGGCGAAAGCAGAAAAAGTAAAGAGCGAGAGAGCCGCCGAATCTAGGCTGCGATAAGGGGTCTCCAATGGCGCGATGATAACAGAAGAGTGGTGATGCGATGAATTTGTTTATCGATATCCCCGCGTTATTTGGCTAGTCGATCACAGCGTGCATACTGCTATAATACGAAATTACTGCATTTTCCCGAGGAATCCTCCACTTGAACATTGAGAAAAAGCCCTCTGCTGCCGAATGGATGCCAGCATTAGATCCAAGCCAAATAGCGGTGGTGCTCGTTAATACCTCGCATCCTGGCAACATTGGCGCCACTGCTCGGGCTATGAAAAACATGGGGCTTACACAGTTAATCCTCGTCGATCCCGAGGATTTTCCTAGCGGTGCAGCTACCGCACGAGCTGTCTCTGCGGTCGATATACTCGAGAACGCGCGTGTTGTCAGCACGCTCGAAGAGGCGGTTGCCGATTGCGGCCTTATTATTGGCACCAGTGCTCGATCGAGAAAGCTGCCGTGGCCCATGCTCGACGGCGAAAGCTGCGCCGATAAGGTCTTTCTAGAACACAAGACCAACAAAGTTGCCCTAGTATTTGGTCGCGAAGATTCGGGCCTGAATAACGAGGAGCTGCAACTCTGTCAGTACCACGTTCAGATACCAACCTCGCCCGAATGCAGTTCGCTTAATTTGTCGGCGGCGGTGATGGTTATTACGTATGAGCTAGCAAAGCGGGCACGTCACCGAGAAGACGCGGTGAAATTACCTGAAGATGATTTTTGGGATCAAGAGCGAGCTACCGCAGACGAAAACGAGCGTTTCTTCGCACATCTCGAGAAGGTGATGATCGCGATTAGGTTTCACGACCCAGACAATCCCCGCCAACTCATGCAGAGAATGCGCCGGCTCTTCGGGCGCATCCGCATCGATGTGATGGAGATGAATATTCTGCGCGGAATATTGAGTAATATCGAGTGGCATATCAAAACGCGGGAAGAGCGCAAAGTCCCTCCTCGAGGCGCAACTATTGAGCAACTCGAAGAGGAAATGTCTAAAGAGTAGGATTAGCGCCTGGCGCGAGCCGATTGGCCTGCGCTCTTTCCACGGCCACCTCGGGCTGGCTTGCCTCCACCCATAGGTCTGCCTTTGGCTTGTTCATGCGGCACCAAATGCTTCTCTTCATTGCCAATCAGATCCGTGCGCCCAAGTTTGGTGAGTGCAGTTCGCAGCATTGGCCAGTTTTTTTCGTCGTGATAGCGCAAGAATGCTTTCTGCAAACGACGCTGTTCTAAGTTTTTTGACACCTTCACTTTGTCGCTTTTATAGCGCACTTTTTCGAGCGGATTACGTTCGGAATAGTACATTGCCGTCGCAAGAGCCATCGGCGAAGGGTAGAAGGTTTGTACTTGGTCTGGCTTAAACTTCCTCTCCTTTAACCACAGGCTAAGATTGAGCATGTCTTCGTCGTCGCTGCCTGGGTGTGCCGCGATGAAATAAGGAATCAGATACTGTTCTTTGCCGGCTTTCTTGGAGAATTTATCGAACAGTCTCTTGAATTCATCATACGCCGAGATGCTCGGCTTCATCATCTTAGCGAGTGTCTTGTCTTCGCTGTGCTCGGGCGCAATTTTTAAATAACCGCCAACGTGATGAGAGACGAGTTCTTCGATGTACTCGGGATCTTTTAAGGCGAGGTCGTAACGTAATCCGCTTGCTATCGCTACGCGCTTAACGCCCGGGATTGCACGCGCTTTTCGATAGAGTTGGGTTGTCGGCTTGTGGTCGGTTTCGAGGTGTTTGCAAATACTTGGATAAACACACGACAGCCGCTTACAGGTTTTCTGAATAGCAGGCGATTTACAGTTGAGCTTATACATATTGGCGGTAGGCCCGCCGAGGTCTGAAATAGTGCCTGTGAAACCTGGCACCATGTCGCGAATTTTCTCGATTTCGCTGAGGATCGACTCCTCTGATCGGCTCTGAATAATACGGCCTTCGTGTTCGGTAATCGAACAGAACGTGCAGCCACCGAAACAGCCACGCATGATATTGACCGACGTTTTAATCATGTCATAGGCAGGAATTCGTGCGTCGCCATACGAAGGGTGAGGGCGGCGCTTATAGTCGAAGCTAAATACCCAGTCCATTTCTTCTGTTTCGAGAGGAATAGGCGGCGGGTTAACCCATACCTCGAGCGTGTCGTGACGCTGCACAAGAGTCTTGGCATTATAGGGATTCGCTTCTTGATGTAGCACGCGCGAGGCATGCGCGTAGAGGGCAGGATCGTTAACCACTTTGCTAAACGAGGGCAGGCGAATGTAGGTTGTCTTGGCGTCGTATTTTTCTTTGCGCTGCAGAGGCATCGGAATTATTTTGATCGCCTGGGTTGTGTCCGGCGCATCGATCGTTTCTTTTTCGGCCTTCGCAGCAGCGTCGGCGTCTGGCTCGCGATCGTGAAAGTCATACGGGTTTGGGATGCTTTCGATTTTTGAAGGCCAATCGATACGCGTCGAGTCTATTTCTGTCCAACCTTCTGGCAAGTCTTTGAGTACCACGGCTGCGCCGCGCATCTGCCAAAGTTCTTTCACCTCTTTGCCATTAGCGATTTCGTGTGCGACCTCGACAAGTGCGCGCTCGGAATTACCATAGAGCAGGATGTCGGCGTTCGAGTCGATAAGCACAGAGCGGCGCACGGCGTCGGTCCAATAATCGTATTGGGCGATGCGCCGGAGGCTAGCCTCGATACCACCAATAACGATCGGTGTATCGTAATAGGCTTCGCGGCAGCGCTGACTGTAGACGATTACCGAACGGTCGGGGCGTTTGCCTGCCTCGGCATGCGGTGTGTAGGCGTCGTCGTTACGGAGCCTGAGATCCGCAGTATAGCGATTGATCAGCGAGTCCATGTTGCCGCCGGTGACGCCGAAGAATAGATTCGGCTTGCCCAGCTGCTTGAAGGGTTCGGCACTGTCCCATTCTGGCTGCGCGATAATACCTACGCGAAAACCCTGTGCTTCGAGCAAGCGCCCGACAACAGCCATGCCGAAGCTCGGATGGTCTACATACGCATCGGCGGTGACGATAATAATGTCGCAGCTGTCCCAGCCGAGTTCATCCATTTCGGCGCGCGACATGGGCAGATATGGCGCAGTATCGAAACACTCTGCCCAGTATTTTGGGTAGGAGAACAGCTTGCGCGGCTTGAATTCATCTACCGGTTCGTTCGAATGTTTTTGCGCCATGATGTGCTCTTTTCCCAGTCTCGCTGCACCGTCGGCTCGCTCTGTAGAGACAAGCGGCAGAAGGCTAGGTGATTGTATGAATTAAAAATGAAGTAAAAGCGACGCTATCGAAGCTATGCACTTGAAATAGCCGGGTAGTATATCGCGTCTGCGCAAAGGTTTCGTGATTAGTTTTTGTAATGAGGGCGATAGCCTAGCGCAGGTTTCTATTGCTGCGAAACGACGGGTTGGATTCGATAAGCGCAGCGTCTCGCACCGTCTAATAAATAGTCACCTCGCTCGATTGTCGCGTGACCTTCGAGCAGTTTTTCGAAAAGAGAGAATTCGGCTGCGCAAAGGGCAGAGCAACTGCTCGCTGCGGCGAAAATAGGGCAGTGATTCTCTATGAGCAACCAGCCGGTTGGGGTCAGCCTCAGCTCGGCCAGAAAGCCCTCGGCTGTGCGTTTCGCGCAAAGCGCCTCTAAGGTGTCACTCAGGCTGAGCTGGGGATCAGGGATTTCGGCTCGGTAGCTCGCAAGCATTGAAGCGTTGTCATTGTCGATGAGTTGGCGCAGGCCGGCGTCGCCGAAGGTCTTTGCAGCTTCGGTTATGAGAGCGACGGCGATGCGTGCGTGCCCGTCGGTAAACAAGCTGTGTCCCTGTTCGGTCAGCTTCCACAGCGTAACCGGGCGTCCTCGGGTCTGATGGCTGAGTTGAGCGTGTTTAACAAAGCCGTTTTCCTGTAGCTGCGTGAGATGCTGGCGCACACCCATCGTTGTCAGCTCGAGCTGCCCGGCGAGTATTTTGATCGACTGCGGCCCACGGCTTTTCAGTCGACTCACCAGCTGCGCTTGAGTCTTAGGTAAGAGGGTCAGGTCAGTCATAAGGTTTTCCATGGGCGGTTGATTACGCTTTCGGCGCAATTAACAAATAGTTTACTTTATAAAATACTGGAGGTAACGGGAAGAACTTCTGTGGGTGCTGTCTGTGGGTATTTAGGGAAAGCTAGTTGGAACTTGGGTGAGGGAGCATGTTAGTGTCTTCCTCTCAAAAGCGACTTCTTGGTAAAGCACCGCGTGCAGAGTCGCGACGAATAAATAGATTAATAAGAAAAAAGGGATAAATTATCGATTCTTTGCCTACAGCAGCACAGGCTTCGACTAGCCAGTGGCCGCTTTTAGTGACGTTTGTCGTCTATTTGCTTGGCATTTTGTTACTAGGCATTCGTGCCTATCGCCAGACACATGATCTCGGGGACTATCTACTCGGTGGCCGCAAATTAGGCGCTGCGGTCACCGCGCTTTCTGTAGGCGCGTCAGACATGAGCGGGTGGCTTCTCCTTGGCCTGCCCGGCGCTGTTTATTTATCTGGTTTGCAGGAAAGTTGGATTGGTATCGGCCTGGTCGTTGGCGCCTACCTAAACTGGATCCTCGTTGCTCGCAGGCTCCGGGTGTTTAGTTTTCACGCCAATAATTCCCTCACTCTCCCCGACTACCTTGAGAACCGTTTCAAAGACGACAGCAGGCTGTTGAGGATTCTATCGGCGGCAGTCATCTTGCTGTTTTTCACTTTCTACGCCGCATCAGGGCTAGTCAGCGGGGCAATTCTGTTTGAAAGCAGCTTCGGTCTCGATTATGGGGTTGCATTGATTATTGGCGCGGTAGTCATCGTGTCTTATACCTTTGTAGGCGGCTTTTTAGCAGTTGCTTGGACCGATGCGATTCAGGCGTGTCTCATGGCCGCTGCACTGGTAATGACGCCAATTGCTGTGTTCTCGGCAGTAGGCGGCACGCGCGAAGTACTGGATCAGGTAGCCCTGATTAATCCAACTGGCCTCGATCTTTTCGGCGATGTTGGTGCGCTTGGATTATTGAGTCTGATAGCTTGGGGGCTTGGCTACGCCGGCCAGCCGCATATTCTCACGCGGTTCATGGCTATCGAAGACCCCGCCCAATTAACCTCAGCACGCCGCCTCGCGATGAGTTGGATGGTGATCATGCTCGCAGGTTCTGTCGCTACCGGCTTCGCCGGTATGGCCTATTTCGCGGCTGCGCCGCTTGCGAATCCCGAAACCGTTTTTATTAGCCTGAGTCAGGCACTGTTTAATCCATGGATGGCAGGCGTGATCACCGCCGCAATCTTGTCGGCAATAATGTCGACTATCGATTCGCAGCTGCTTGTGTGTTCGTCGGTTATTAGCGAAGACTTTTACAGAACATTCCTCCGCCCGCACGCGAGCAGCAGCGAACTCGTGATGGTGAGCCGCCTTGCGGTTGTAGGCGTGGCACTCATCTCGTTAGTTATCGCGATGGATCGAGAAAGCCGCGTGCTCGATTTAGTGAGTTATGCGTGGGCAGGCTTTGGTGCTGCGTTTGGGCCAGTTATTTTATTGTCACTCTTTATGCGCAGCATGACGGCTCAAGGCGCAATCTCAGGCATGCTGGCCGGCGCCATTACAGTCGTGGTGTGGTCTAACCTCGTCGGCGGAATTTTCGATCTTTACGAGATTGTTCCAGGTTTTGCCGTATCACTCATTTGCGTGCTTGCCGTGAGCCTACGTTGGCCTGAGCGCCGTGAGGCAGTATTGGGGCAGTTTGATGAGGCAAGGGCGCTGTCCCGGGCCTTCGATCAAACAGCGAGCGTTGCAGTGTCAGCCGAGCCACTCGATCGCTAATGCGACAGGCAAGTGACGTTGCTTTTTATCAGTTCGCGCTATCGTTTCGCGGCACGTGTCATCTGAATATGCGGGATTCCGTCTTCTTGGTAGGGCGTCGAAGTCGTCTCGAAGCCGAACGCTTCATAAAATCTTTCGAGATGTTGTTGCGCTGAAATGGTTATCGCTTCACCTGAAAAGAGGGAGCTACAGGCGTCGATTGCAACCCTCACTAACTCCTTACCTTGGCCCGAACCTCGAAGCGAAGGGCTTGTCACGATGCGTCCGATCGAGGCGCCGTCATATTTCACGCCAGGTGCGACGATTCGAGCGCAGCAAACCACCTCTCGCTCTGCATTGATCGCAATAACGTGATGGGCCTTCTGATCGATGTTGTCGAGGTCAAGGTAGACGCAGTCTTGCTCAACCACAAACACTTCGCTACGCAGCCTCAGCATGGAGTAAAGCTCTGAGTTGCTGAGCGCGTCGAAAGGTTTGGTGTGCCAAGTGAGAGCCATGGATGCCTGCTAGCGGGTGGTTTAAGCGCGAGATTTCGACGCGAGTCAGAGTCTAACACCGTGGCTTTTACTGGCAAACCTCAGGTTACTATTTAAGCCAATTCTTAGGCCGCTTGTTCGGCGACTAAACTCAAGAGTGGCTTTTGCTCGAGCAAGAAACCCCGCGAAAATCTCACAAAGACTGTGATAAACTCCGATCCTCGGTCAAGCACCACACTCTAAGACACGCCCCTTGGCGCGCCCTTAATGCAAAGTTATAGAGGTAAAGGGAATTTTCGAGGCATTTTTTCTACACTTCACCGATCAAGCCCCGGTGGCACAGCTGGATAGCGCGGCCCCCTCCTAAGGGGCAGGTCAGAGGTTCGAATCCTCTCCGGGGCACCATCTTCTATGTTTAACTGCTTGTTATATAAGGTTTATTGCCACATAACAGACCCACGGTTACGTAAATCGTTACGGAAACGGGTTGAAAAGCATGCCAAACAATTATCCACGCTACGTTAGATCACTCAAAAATAGCCTTTTCTACGAACGCTCTTGGCCTTCTCGTCTGAAGCCTTTGTGTTTTTTTTGCTAATTCTTGCTCTTTAAGAGTACAGATCATCGTAAATTTCGGGTGATCTTTTAAACTTGGTCAGGTGCATCATGCAATAAGCGCCTAGCTATTGGCGCTTTAACCAGACACGAAATGTGTGTCTCTGCAGCACCTAATAAAGCCTATTTATACCCCCGCCAACGCAGCCCCTCGATAGCCCAACACTGCCCACCAAAGCTCGCGTATTCACTGGGCTGCAGCGATGCGTGAATCAACAACTAAGGCCTACCTACAGGGTAGGTGATTCATGTGGTTTTATTTGCTTTTTTTACACAGCTTTCGTAGAGCGCAGTCTGCAACATAGCCCTCGGTGCTAAATACCCAATAGAGATTGATAAGCTAATACAAGAGAATGGGACAATAGGTGATTGGCTTATTAATGCCTTGTTAGATGCTTAAGGTGACACAAGTTGGAATAGCGCTGTATCTGCATAGTCGATTAGAGAGGACTATCCAAGTTGCGATTTGAATACGTCTCGACCATTAGGAACTGCGCTAGACTCGGTTTGCTAAGATCTTACGAATTGCACTAAGTTCAGAGCTCTTGGCGCGCCCCTGGGCGACGACAATGTCATCATGTCGCACCTCCTCTTTTGAAGCAGAACGCAGAGTAACCCTCTCGACAGGCTTACCACTGCTCTTTGTAATAAACTTAATTGACTCTTTCTGATCCCATCGCTCACTCCATTGAGCAAGACTCACTGTAAAAGTAAGTAGATCTTTTCCTTTTTCTGTGAGCGAGTAAAGTTTCGCTCGCTTATCAGTCTCGGAAATTTCTCTAGTAAGAATCCCATCATCGACCATCTCAGCCAGCCTCGCTGACAATACCTTTGAAGAAATGTTAAGGGATTGTAGGAAATCATCGAATCTCGTCATTCCAAAAAAAGCATTTCTGAGAATCATTATTTTCCATTTGTCGCCGATTAACTCTGCACCTTGAGCGACGGGGCAATCAATATTTTTGAAAGAGGTTCTAGGCATAAAAATCGCGAATTTTACTTCCCTAAGGGAACTTAGTTGTTGTATAACGAATTTGCAGACTCAAAATCTAATTTCGTTAACTCTATATTACTAAACTAACTTACAGAGGGGTATAAAAATGCACAAAATTAGTGCGGTAATTAAATATTTTCTTGTAACGCTAGGCTTAGCCTTTACGCCGTTGATCTATGCACAACAGCCATTTCAAACCTTTGACATGATAGTCAGCGACCCAGCCGGGGTGGTTGCAGCACTTAACAAGTATCAAAAAAGCCCTACCGGGCAACAAAGCACCGCAACAGTAATCCTTAGCCAGTATGTTGCAAATGGGGAAAGTCTTGCTACACATCAAATTTTAGTCGTCTACCCATCTAACCAAGAGATGGATCAAAACCTAATGCGCAATGCAACCTCATCCGATTGGGCGGAGTTCTTGAATGATATGCAAGACTCAGCTTCAGTTGAGGCTGAGGGCATCGGCCAAATCTTAGCTATGGCTGGGAATCCAAATGATCCAGTCGCAACAGCCATGGGGCGAACCAACGTTATTTATCAGCTGTCTGTTGACGATCCCGCGACTTATGCTGCGGCATGGTCTGACTTCTCTGGGGCAAATCTTAAAGAGGGTAATGTTTCATACCTATCATCAGTCCTTGCATACGGTGCTAATCCTGGCACGCATGTTGTTAACAATGTTTATAGATCTCTTGGCGAAGCATTATCTAACCAGCCACAGTCAATGGAAGGATTTGATGTGTTTTTACAACGAGTCAGCAGTATTCGAACTGTTGTAGGTAGGGTGGTAACTACAGTCGTTGGAGAGTGGCGTCCATAAGTCTAAAACACAAGAAGCGAACCAATTACTATTCTTGTTGATCAATAATGAAAGGAGAAGTTATGAGCGAAGTACTTGGAACTTTTGAGCTGGAGCATGTCTGCAACACCTACACGACTGACTCCGAAAATAATATTACGAATCACACCAACTGGAGAGGCAGTGCAGACGGATATGGCTCAATTTGGGGGACATTAACCTTTGCACCGACACCCTTAGGGTCTATGACAGAAAAACTCGAGGGCGGTGAGGTGCGATGGACAGGCCAAGGATTTTTAGAAGATGGTACATCAGTTACAGGCACTGGCGCTGGTACATGGAGAAAAGATCCGAACGGGCATGTCTGGCACACGGACTATATCCTTGACATATCTGACGGTACAAAGATCCATTCTGTTGGAAAGATCGAGCTTTCTACCTTGAAATTTACGGGGACAAATTATTCAGTTTAGAAGAGGACAGATAAAATGAAAAAAGTATTATTTGGTTTTTTGTTTTTAGCATTTTCAAACTCCGCAATTGCGGATCATCACGCTCTTAATTTGGAGGCGAGACAGCCGCGTTCTGAGTTGGAAATTACATCCATTCAGCTTGGAGAGGAATTAAGCATTATTACTGCCGAAGGCGATTCTGGGGAATATGGCAGGGTCTACATTACCTATTATCTGACTTACAACAGAGACGGTTCTGGTGGTTCGTACACCATGCAAGGCAGAGGTTATGTTAACGCTGACACATTATTTTCTGGTTCAGCAGCGGGTATGTGGGTTAGAGACGGCCACCTAGTAAAAATGTCAGGAGTTGTATCAATATCAGATGGTTCACAAAACCTTGATGTAATTGTAGTGGATCCACTAAACCGCACGCTCACTGCCGATGTTTACGGATTGAGTGATTAGCGAGTTAAAGTAACAGGCAGCTCAATTTCCTATCTGGACTGCCTGTTATTCCGCTGCACAAACGCCTGACTAACGCCCATAGCCTCCGCCACTTTGCGCTGACTAACACCATTGCTCAGCATGTTATCTATCCTTACTAGATCGTCCTTACTTAGCTCCTAAGCTCCTTAGCTTTTTTGATTTTAGCAGCTCTTTGCTTTGCTCGCTTCCACTTCTCGTCCTTGTCCAACACCGGCCCTAGCGAGTCTATGTAGTAACCAATGTCTGGATGACAGCTGCTGTGACCTAACAAGGTAAAGCCATACTTCCTATTTATGTTATGTGGGTCACCATTAATAAAGACTTTCTCGGCGGACTTGTCTCCTGCAATAACAGTGGCTACACCGTATTCAGATCTGACCAGTGCAGAGCTTCTGAATCGCCAGCTAGGACCTACCTACAGGGAGGCTGATTCTGCTGCTTATTGATTGTAGGCTTCAACACTTAAAAGTTTAAGCTCGAATGCGCCGTCAGTCTTGTCGTACTGGTAAAGAGCAAACTCCGATATGTTGCTGAGGTCGAGGCTCGGCCCATCAAGCTCAAACCCACGGAATTGAGGAGCGAACTCTGTAAACGGAATGTAAATCTCTTCTAACTCGCCAGCAATCGTCTTGAAGTCCGCCCAATAACTTACCTGTCTTCCTCGCCATCTAGCGTCTGTTTGTATTGACCACGTGTACTTTCGACCATCGGCCTTTACTCGAAGTTTTACACCTGAGTATCCAGAAAGGTCTTTGATAAACCTTTGAGTGCGGATTGAGCTGAATCCACCTCCGTTGGTATTAGTCACACCAGAAAAGAGAAGCTCTTCATCTACGATACTAAAGCCGCCTTCGCTGCGACCACCCATGACAGTGTCATTTTGAACGTACCACTGGAGGTCAGGTTCATTGCTTTTGAAGCCATTGAGCAGAAGATTATCTACTTTCAACTCTTCACTGAATACAAAGGGACTTATCAGCATAACGCAGGTGAGAAGCAAAAGCCTCGAGGCCGTCTTAATATCATTCATTGTCATTCCTGTGAGTTGCGGGGTCGTCCCATTTCGACGCCTCATCAACCTTTTAGCTATAAATCTGCCGTAGCTTAAACAAGGTGCCTAAGGGATTTCCACAGTAGCATGCGTATAAAATTTTCGATAACTTAATTTGGAAGTTAGCAAAAATTGATCAAAATTTCTAAGGAAAAAACGTCATGTATAAAAATATTTTAGGATTAGTAATTCTTGTTAGTACGCCTTTCCTGCCTAGCCT
>Ga0209138_1002170_pt1 | contig 15419 bp, 18 predicted proteins | sample SaaInl3SG_22_DNA_FD_184645 | JGI IMG/M metagenome (GOLD analysis project Ga0209138, IMG submission 184645) | Marine microbial communities from expanding oxygen minimum zones in the Saanich Inlet - ESP_153SG_22_DNA (SPAdes) (version 2) | ecosystem: Environmental > Aquatic > Marine > Intertidal...
ATGGATCCGTCGATGTAATCGCAAATAGTGAATGGCCCGAATTTGATCCGACCTTGACAAAAGACGGAAAGGAACTCGTTTATGTCGAGTGGACGGATGAGGGCTATATTTTGCACTCTTGGAATACCGTAAATAAAAGTCATCGGATTGTTCTTCGCGACGAAACTCTGATTTCAAATGTCCGATGGTCCACAAACGACTATTCGCTTATTTACGTCCGCAATTCAGAAAAATATTGGGAAATTAAAGAGTACTTCCCTCTGCGCGATTCTACTTACCAAATACGATGGGGAATCCCAAGCATTACAACCCCATGTTTTACTCCATCCGGAAGACAGTTGTACTATAGTATGGAAGTCAATGGTCAGTGGGACATCTACGCCTACAAAAAGTCCAGTGACAAACACAATTGGATGATCAATGGAAAAGAAGACGAGCTAAAACCTATTTTCCATCCTTCGGGCGATTGGTATTGGTACAATGAAAGCACAAAGAAAGGTTGGCGCGTGATGAAAAAAGTGGTTCGAGGGAAATCGGCACGAGCCCTTATCGACTCGAAAGAATTCAGTGCGTACGACGCCGTGTGGTTTCCAATTCCCGAGTAATGAACAACATCCTTTTCATTCTGGCCCTCCTCCTATTTATTGGCTGCGCTGAAGGACCAAATCCTAATCGAAGTAAAGGAAATCCCCTAGATCAACGAACGTATGATTTAGTGTTCGAAGTGTCTGGCGACTCTTCTGATTCGCGACTCTGGGTGTACAGTTTCGAAAGAGACTCGAGTTGGCGACTTACAAAATCATCGAGCCGTGAGGCGCGCCCGACCCGATGGAATGACACCCTTTTGACCTACCTAATTGCTGAAAACAAACAGTGGCACAGAAAAGGAATTGATATGCGGACAGGGGAAGAAACTGACGTACTTCCCGGAGCTTTTGACGGGATAACGGTTCAGCGATCACCAAACCGACAGATGATTGCAGGCACGCAATTAATCAAGGACACCACACACATCTTTTTAGCGCGTTCGGACGGAAAAAGGGTTCAATGGCTTACTAAAGGACACGGTGGCGGCCAGTCGCCAAAATGGTCCCCGGACGGACTTACACTCTTGTACGAATCAGAAAAAGACGGGAATAAAGAACTTTATATTTTTCAGTTGACCACGGCCTACGAGCGCCGTGTAACACAAAACAACTCTGTAGATCAGCATGCGGTTTGGCACCCGAAAGGTGAAAGCATCGCATTTTTATCATCGAGACGTGGACCCCAAATGGATGTGTTTATGAAGAATTTAGCCACGGGAAAAACAAAGCAATTGACAAGCGATTCATTAGTAAAAGAACGCTGTCTCTTTTCCCCGAATGGAAAGCTCCTCTTTTATACTGCAAAAGAAAACGACGGAGCCTTCCAATTATTCGGCTATAACATGGCGAAAGATTCAACGTTCCTCGTTAAAATGCCATCCGGTGGAATCTCCAACCCCGAATGGATACTGAGTGAGGATTTATAACCGTTTACCTCCCCATAGAAACCATTCGCGGAGAAAGGTATAAATTGACTGTGCTTTTTACCGCATTTTTGGAACCAGAACAAAGATTAGAATCAGTGAAGACTGTACGATTGACACTTGTCCTTTTTATCGGGCTTTTTATTTCTTCCTGCCTCAACAACGATCGGCAGCGAGCTCTTTTCGCTGATGACGCGCAAAACAATTGGGATGGCCCATTCAGCCTTCGAAGCGAACCGCCACTTACTTTTTCGAGTCGCATGTATTACGGAGAGAACGGCGAACCTTATAATGGATCTTTCACCATATATTACCCAAACGACCAAGCAATGTGGACCGGAAAGCTATCGCGCGGACGACTTCACGGCGCTGTAATTGGGTACTACGACGACGGCTCAAAATGGCAAGAGCGTACGTATGAACTAGGCGTTCTTCTGGGAACGTTTAATGAAGTGTACCCTTCTGGCGAACTAAAACTAAGAGGAACATTTGTGGGGCCCTCTAGTTATGGCGGAGATAAAATTAAAGACATGCGCTTTGGGACTTATGACGTGAATGGGTATCATATTGGGGATCGAAAAAAAGGACGTGTTCAAATGATCCGAAGCTCGGGTCGAACGCCGTATGAAAATGAAATGATTGAGCTGAGCGAACAAGTAGGATATATGCTATTCTCGCAAAAGTTTTGGAACCCCAATGAAGTAATTACTTCGGATAGCCGGGGTAAATACACTCCGTTTCAAGGCTGGGACTGACCTATTTTCGGAACTTATTTTTCATTCAGTATTCAAGAGCAGTAAATAGAACTTGAGCTCCTTTTTTCGGTTTATTCAAAAAAGGAAACCCTAGAAATGGAGCCATACAAAAAAGCCATTCGATCGACACTCTTCGAAACGACTCAAATAGTGTTGGGAATCCTATTTGCCAGTATGGGTAAAAGCGTTTTTATTACCGAACGACTTTCTTGATGGAGGGGTCACTGGGATCGCACTTTTATTAAATGCAACCTTCGGTTGGAAGGTTTCTATTGTGCTCGTCGCACTGAGCGTCCCCTTTTTGGTACTCGCTTACTTTACAGTAAGTAGGAGTATTGTATTCCGATCCATAATTAGTATTCTGGGCTTAGCCGTATCCATTCAATTAGAAACTTTTGACATTATTACAGATGACAAACTACTCATTGCTATTTTCGGTGGACTTTTTGTTGGTTTGGGAATCGGAATCACCATTCGCAATGGCGCAGTGCTCGATGGTTCTGAAATATTGGGAATCTACATCAATGATCGTTTTGGCGTTAGCATTGGTCAGGTCATTTTAGCCTTTAATATTATTCTCTTCGGAATTACGGCACTAGTTATAAACCTCGACGTTGCGCTCTACTCTATACTTGCCTTCTTGGTAACAGCCAAAGTAACCGATTTCATTATTCGCGGGTTTGAAGACTTTATTGGACTCATGATCGTCTCCCGAAAATCAGAAGAAATTCGAACGAGTATATTGAACGATGTCGGAACCGGATTAACCATCTATAAAGGCTCATCAGGTTATGCACCAACGGCAGACTCCGAAGACCTACACATTATTCACACCGTAATTAATCGGATCGACTTAAGGCGAATTCACCGCGTGATTGATGCAACAGACCCAAGGGCATTCGTCGTTGAATACGACGTGAATAATATTAAAGGGGGTGTGCTGAGAAGGTACTTGAAAAAGAAAGGGTGAAATTCCAGCGCTCACTAAGTTCTCACATCTTTTTTGACTAATTATATAAAGCGAGAATGGCGGAATCAGGACTTGTTTATTTCTTCTTAAAAACTTCATGGGGCAACCATTGGCATCGGGCCGCTAGGGCCGTATTTTTGAAAGAAATTAGCCATTTATGAAGCAGTATCACGACCTCATCAAGCGCGTATTGGGTGAAGGAACTCCCAAGGAAGACCGCACCGGAACAGGGACAAAATCAGTCTTTGGCCACCAAATGAGATTCGATCTGTCTGAAGGCTTTCCCTTGGTCACAACGAAAAAGCTTCACCTTCGGAGTATTGTCCACGAACTTCTTTGGTTCCTTAAAGGAGATTCGAATATTTCTTATCTAAAAGAAAATGGCGTCCGTATTTGGGACGAATGGGCCGATGAAAATGGAGAACTAGGACCCGTTTACGGTGTTCAATGGCGTTCATGGCCGAGTACCGGCGGTGGTTCCGTAGATCAGATTGCGCAGCTCATAGAAAGCATTAAAACGAATCCAGACAGCCGCAGACTCATTGTATCTGCTTGGAACGTTGCCGAAATACCCAATATGGCGCTTCCCCCTTGCCATGCATTCTTTCAGTTTTATGTAGCGAATGGAAAATTGAGCTGCCAACTTTATCAGCGCAGTGCCGATATATTTTTAGGGGTACCTTTTAATATTGCCTCCTATGCACTCCTCACGCTAATGGTGGCGCAAGTATGCGGACTTGAACCCGGAGATTTTGTGCACACTTTCGGCGATGCGCATATCTACAGCAACCATATGGATCAGGTAAATCTTCAGCTTAGCCGGGAACCCCGAGCACTACCCACCATGACGTTGAATCCGGATGTGAAAAGCATTTTTGATTTCAAATACGACGATTTCGAACTTTCCAACTACGATCCTTGGCCGCACATTAAAGGAGTCGTGGCGGTTTGATTCGTCGGTCATTAGCCTTAGCTTTAGCCTATGGAAAAGCAACACGCGCCTGGTGAAGTGGAGCTTCTTGAGAAAGAATACCACCAAGCAACGCATCCTTTTGTTCAGCGATTTCAAGACTATCTTGGGGAATTTGTGTACGGTGGTATCGATGGCAGCGTAACTACTTTTGCCGTGGTTGCAGGATCTGTGGGTGCCGGACTGGATACAGCAGTCATTATTATTCTCGGATTTGCCAACCTCATCGCCGATGGGTTTGCCATGTCGGTCGGCGCTTTTCTCTCCACTAAATCGGAACAACAGAATTACGATAAGCACAAGCGTATCGAGTATTGGGAAGTGGATAATTTACCCGAAAAAGAGCGTGAAGAAATACGAGAAATTTATCAAGCCAAAGGCTTTGAAGGTGAGTTACTCGAGCAAGTGGTAGAAGTCATCTGTAGCGATCGCGATCGCTGGGTGGATGTTATGATGAAAGAAGAGCTGGAGATGCAGGAAGAAACGAAATCGCCCTTCGCTATGGGCGCTGTTACCTTCGCCAGTTTTATTTTAGTAGGATTGATTCCCCTGCTGGTGTATGTATATGATTATAGCGTTGAAGATTGGGGTGGTGATTTATTTTTGTGGTCCTGTTCCATGACCGGCATGGCGTTCATCCTCATTGGTTACCTGAAAGCGCGCCTGACCCAAAACAATATTGTAAAAGGAATTGCTGAAACGGTTTTCTTGGGTGCCGCCGCTGCATTCTTATCGTATTTCGTTGGAAACTACTTGGAAAAGCTCTTCTAAATGGCGGGGCGCTCCATTTTTATTCTAAAAATAGGTTTGGCCTTAACCTTTCTCGGGCATGGGGTTTTCGCCCTCCTCGGGCGGACGAGTTGGATCTCCTATTTAATGCTTCTTGGCTTTTCTCACGACACTTCCGAAGCTCTACTTACCCTTATCGGCGGTTTGGATATCCTCGTGGCCATTGGGACACTCACATTGCGCACTCCATTCATTTTTCTCTGGTGCACCCTCTGGACTTTGGCGACGGCACTAATACGGCCGTTAGCCGGTGAATCTTGGTTTGAATTTATCGAGCGAGGAGCCTTTTATGGAGTATCTTTATTCCTCTATTTGAATGCTCGCACACAAAAAAAACTAGCCGAAAAACCCATCGTACAACCCAAAACCCATTAGATCATGATACTCTCCATGATTGTCGCTGCATCGGAAAACAACGCCATCGGCAAAAACAACGACTTACTTTGGCATCTGCCGAAAGACTTGAAGTACTTTAAAGAAACCACCAAAGGGCATCACATCATCATGGGGCGTAAAACCTTTGATTCCGTTGGTAGGCCACTTCCCAAGCGAACGAACATCGTGATATCGCGCCGAGAAGACTTCCACCCGGAGGGTGTGGTTCGCGCCAGCGACTTGGAATCCGCTATCGAGTTAGTAGAAAACGATCAAGAACCTTTCGTTGTAGGAGGTGCGCAAATTTACGAGCAAGCAATCGATTATGTTGATCGTATATACATGACCCGCGTTCACGGACACGTCAATGGCGACACCTATTTTCCGGAAATAGATCCCAATGAATGGCAACGCGTGGTGCACGAAAGTCATAAGAAAGACGAACAACACGCGTATGATTTCTCCTTTGAAGTATGGGAACGAAAGTCTTAAGAAGCCGCTTTTAGTTTGCGCAGGCTACTTTGTGATATTTTGCGTTCGGCGTAATCCTTGGTTAAGTGAAGTTCCTTTTCGCCTTCCTCACTTGGGAGTTCGAACATAGCATCCATTAACATCGCTTCACAAATACTGCGGAGTCCACGTGCACCTAATTTGAATTCCATCGCCTTATCCACGATGAAATCAATGGCTGATTCATCATAAGTGAAAGACACATCATCCATAGCAAAGAGCTTCTTATACTGACGCATTAAGGCATTCTTGGGCTCTACTAATATTCGACGTAAGGCCGATTTATCGAGCGGATCCAAATGGGACAGCACAGGCATACGCCCAATCAACTCCGGAATTAATCCGAATGATTTCAAATCTTGAGGAGCGATGTACTGTAGAATATTTTCATCATCAATACGCTCTTCGTTTGTACTCGAGTAACCTATGGCAGCCGTATTCATGCGGCGCTTGATGTGAAGTTCAATACCGTCAAACGCGCCCCCGGCAACAAAAAGAATATTGCGCGTATCGATCTCAACGAACTTTTGATCGGGGTGTTTTCTTCCGCCTTGCGGCGCGACATTCACCTTGCTCCCTTCAAGCAGCTTCAGCATAGCCTGTTGAACCCCTTCCCCACTGACATCACGCGTGATGCTCGGGTTATCCCCTTTTCGTGCAATTTTATCGATTTCGTCAATAAACAATATCCCTCGCTCCGCTTTGCGCGCATCGTAATCCGCCGCTTGTAGCAATCTAGAGATAATACTCTCCACATCTTCCCCTACATAGCCCGCTTCCGTAAGCACCGTTGCATCTACAATAGCAAAAGGCACATTGAGCATTTTCGCTATCGTTTGCGCAAGGAGCGTTTTTCCCGTTCCGGTGCGCCCTACTAAAATGATGTTCGATTTCTGAACGTCAATTTCGTCTTCCTCATCCTTCGCACCTACAGAAACAAGCCTTTTGTAATGGTTGTACACCGCTACAGAAAGGGTCTTCTTCGCATCTTCCTGCCCAATGACGTAATCGTCCAAAAAGGATTTCATTTCAACCGGCTTGCGCAACGTGAGTTCTTGGGCTACCGCCTCCAACTCATCGTCTTGCATTTCTTCTACCAAGATACCGTGGGCTTGCTCGATACATTGATCACATATGTGCGCGTCGATTCCGGCGATCAGAATTTTCGTTTCGCTCTTTTTTCTTCCGCAGAAGGAACAGTTTAATTCTTCTTTCATTCTTTTTTAATCAGGACTTCATCGATCATGCCGTATTCTTTGGCTTCATCCGATTTCATCCAATAATCGCGGTCGCCATCGGCATGTACTTTATCGTACTCTTGACCACTGTGTTTCGCGATAATATCGTACAACTCCTTTTTCAAAAGTTGAATTTGTTTCGCTGTAATTTCAATATCTGAGGCCTGACCTTGCGCTCCACCCAATGGCTGGTGAATCATAACGCGCGAATGAGTCAATGCCGATCTTTTTCCGGCAGCCCCAGCGCATAATAAAACCGCTCCCATGGAAGCCGCCATTCCGGTACAGATGGTGGCTACATCCGGCGTCACCAGTTGCATGGTATCATAAATCCCCAATCCGGCATAAACGCCGCCTCCAGGTGTGTTCAAATATATCTGAATATCTTTTTTAGGGTCTACTGACTGTAGAAACAGGAGTTGGCCTTGAACGATATTCGATACTTGATCATTAATGGGTACTCCCAAGAAAATGATGCGGTCCATCATTAATCTAGAGAAAATATCCATCGACGCCACATTCATTTGGCGCTCTTCAATGATATTCGGGGTTAGCCCACGGGGCATCTGTTGGGTATTCGCAGAAACGTAGTCTTGATACGTTAAACTGCTGATTCCCATATGTTGGGTCGCGTACTTGCGAAATTCGTCGTTATCAAACATGATTTTGAGATTGTAAAGTGTTCTAGTTACAACCTCAAATGTATCATTTTGTTGCTTTCTTCACGAACTCATCGTACGTAACTTCTTTCTCATCGAGTTTGAAAGTTTCTTTGAAGTGCTGAAGCAGCTTTCTTGAGAAAATTTCTTCCGATATACGCTTCGCCTCGTCTTCATTTTGAAGAACGCGTTCCACAGTGCTTTTCACCATTTCTTCGTCGGGCTCAGGAATACCATACTGAAGCATTTGCTGACGAACTGCTCCACCAGCGAACTCCATCATTTCCTCCTTGGTGATTTCCATCTTATTGTCTTCAGCAATCTTGTTCTCAATCATTTGCCATTTAGTCGACAATTGATATTGAGCGTATTCTGCTTCAATTTGATCGTCAGTAAGTGGATTCTCACTAACTGTTTTCAACCAACGCTTCAAAAAGGCATCCGGTAAATCAAATTTCGTTTTATCTAAGATGTACTCTGTTGCATCGTTCAAGAATTTGCGCTCGCTTTCTTGAGCGTACATTTTCTCGATGTCTTCTGCTACTTTCGCGCGGAACGCTTCCATTCCCTCTACAATGCCTTCTCCGAAGATTTTATCGAATAACTCTTGATTCAATTCGGCTGGCTCCATGCGGTTCACGCGAATTACGCTAAAGCGCCACATCTTATTATCGTCAGACAACTCCTCTTTCGGAATATCTAACATGCTGCTGATTTCAGTAGTGTTATTGTCGAAAGCCTTCATTACGTCGAAGTCGATGATTGCGTCCGGGCCTACACCGATTAATCCTTTTTGCAGTTTTTTATCTTTCACTGCGGAGATCATCAAGGTTGCTTCGTTCGAATGTCCTTCTTCGAGAAGATTTCCGTCTGCATCTAAAGCTTCGAATTTTCCGTAAAGGGTATCCTCTGCTTCCGATTTATCGACGTTGGCCATTTTGCCGTAGCGGCGAGCTAGGTCGTCGCAATAGCGATCGATGGTGGCATCATCCGCTACAATTTTATACCAAGGAAGTTTGTTCTTTGCGCTGATTTTCACTTCGAAATCTGGGCTCAATCCTACTTCAAAAGAAAATTCAAAGTCATTTCCTTCGGTCCAATCGATATCAATTTCTTCTTCGGTTGGAATCGGATTTCCGAGAATGCGCATTTCCTGCTCATTCAAATAATCAAAGACCTGCTGTTGCATCAGCTTGTTTACTTCTTCAACCAATACTCCTTTACCGTACATTTTTCTAATCATGCCGGCAGGCACTTTTCCTTTGCGGAATCCTGGGACATTGGCAGTACGGCGGTAATTGGCAAGCACTTCTTCCACCTTCGGTGAATAGTCGGCTGCTTCAATCTTTACGCGCAGTTGTGCATTTAAATCGTCAATGGCTACTTTCTTGATCTCCATGAAAAAATTCTTTTCGCTTGATTATGAGGCCTAACGGCCCGATTTCGAGGGTGCAAAGGTATGAATTATTTGAGATTTTTCTGACTTCTAAAGGCCTCAATAGTATCAGATAAAAGGAATTCTTTATATCTTTGCCCTCCCTTCGGGGAATCGTTCTGAAAATAATGCGGGTATGGTGGAATTGGTAGACACGCTAGATTTAGGATCTAGTGCCGTGAGGTGTGTGGGTTCGAGTCCCTCTACCCGCACCAAGAACAAAAATGGAAAGCCCATTCAACGCGAGTTGGATGGGTTTTTTCGTTTCTATCGAGCGAGCCCCGCCCGCGGGAGTGAGCGACCATAGGAACGGAAAAACGAAGCGAAGCGAGGGCTTTTCCATTTTTGGGCTTGAATCGCCCCCCCCATTTCGATCGGCGCCCGAGGAGCGGAGCGACGAAGCGCAGTCCCTCTACCCGCACCAAGAATAAAAATGGAAAGCCCATTCAACGCGAGTTGGATGGGTTTTTTCGTTTCTATCGAGCGATAGAAACTATATATTCGGATCAATTGAAAAAATGGATGGTGCTTTTATCAGCCATTAGCTGAACTCCTTTTGGGAATTCTGCGTGCAGAACAAATTCGTTCACGTGTCGATTGAGTTGTGCCGACATCTTTTTACGATTCAGTAATACCACTGTAGATCGACCGTGATGATCGAACTTATCCAAAATAGTTTCTTCATTGAAATCGCATTGCCAATGAGTCTCCCCCATTTCTTCGGTATAGCAAATTTCGAACGTAGGCATTTTATAAAAGTGATTTTCCTCAATGCGCTCAAAGGAAAAGACCATCCGCACCAAGCCACCTTCAAAATTCAATTCATCTTCTGTCAATCCCATCTCTGTAAGGGTTACAGCTCCTGATACTGGACGCTCAAACACTACTCGAATTTCTCCTTGATTTAATTCTGTTTTAAAAGACATATACTTTTTGGTAATTAGTTCAACTGCTCTGTCAACGGGAAATTACGTCTTTCACAGACTCTAGATCATGACGAAAATCAGCGTTTCAAACTTTTTATCCGAGCTCATTTATTAATTACTTACAATTAATCCGCGTCTAAAAAAGCTCCCTTTTTTATCAACAGTCCTTTACGAAACGCCCAAGTATTCCTTATCTTTACAAATTCCATTTGACTCCCCCAATATATGTTGTCGATTGACCCAAAACAGCTTGAAACTAAGGATGTGCACCAATACCTTTTGGGTGCAATTGGACCGCGGCCTATCGCCTTTGCCAGCACGATGGACAACCACGGAAATCCGAACCTAAGTCCCTTTAGTTTCTTCAATGTATTTAGTGCAAACCCGCCCATTATGGTATTTTCGCCGGCAAGGCGGGTACGAAACAACACCACGAAAGACACTCTTGCCAATTGCGCCGCAACAAAAGAAGTGGTCATCAACGTGGTGAATTTCGCGACTGTAGAGCAAATGAGCTTAAGCTCTACAGAATACCCGAGCACCGTTAATGAATTTGTGAAGGCCGGTTTAACTCCAATGGAATCGAAAACGGTTCGCCCTTATCGGGTGAAAGAATCGCCGGTTCAATTTGAGTGCATTGTACGCGATATAACGGCGCTTGGAGAAGAAGGAGGTGCGGGTAACCTCATTATTTGTGAAGTCAAAATGATGCATTTCAATGAATCCATTTTGACCGATCAGCAAAAAATTGATCAGCATAAAATCGACCTCGTCGGTCGGATGGGTGGCGATTGGTATGTGCGTGCTAGTGGTGAAGCAATCTTTGAAGTCGAAAAACCCGCTCGTAAACTGGGCATCGGAATCGACATGATTCCTCCGCGCATTAGGAACTCCTTTATTTTAACAGGAAACGATCTCGGAAAACTAGGCAATGTTGAACATGTTCCTTCGGATGAGCAAATAGAAGGAATTCGGAAAGATCCAGAAGTAGCCAGCATCCTCGCTTCTTCGGATGACGCCTATGAATTACGCGAACTATTGCACCAGTACGCACACGAACTATTAAAAGAAAACGAAGTACAGAAGGCTTGGTCCGTACTTTTAACCGACAAATTAAACAGAAACTAAAGCATGTCCCACGAGATTTCAGGAACCATCAAAGTCATTTTCGAAACGCAAACCTTCCCAAGCGGATTTTCAAAACGCGAGTTTGTCGTTACTACCCAAGAACAATATCCGCAAGACGTAAAGCTTGAAGCCCTAAAAGAAAAAGGGGAAATGCTGAACGATTACGCCGAAGGAGATCAAGTAAATGTGAAGTTCAATATTCGCGGAAACGAATACAACGGTCGCTACTTTGTGAATCTGCAGGCATGGCAAATGTCGAAAGCGGCAGCAGCCGCGAACGCAGGGGATCGCATTCCAGACCTTCCACCCTTGGAGCCCTCTCAACTTGACGGCCCCGATGGAGAAGATGATCTTCCGTTTTAAGTACTTCGGAACATTGAAATCATTGGGTTAACTTTAGCCTTTAACCCGCTCGATCTATGAATTTTTCAACCGCAATGGAAAAAGCGTTTCGTTGGCTGCTGCCATCGCCTTTTTCCATTGCGGTTTTGCTTACCCTATTCACCCTAATTCTGGCGCTCTTTGCAACGCCAGACCCTGTGACGTGGCAAAAAACACAATCCATTCTCCAATTTTGGGACGATGGCCTCTGGAACAACGCCCTCCTCGTTTTTGCCGTTCAAATGATGCTTATGCTCGTTCTCGGGCATACACTTGCGCTTACCCCTCTCTTCCATCGGATCATCCGATTTGCAACGGCCTATTGCACAAACACGGCTAGTGCTTCCGCGCTCGTTACGCTACTAACGGTGGCGGTCGGACTCTTCAACTGGGGGTTTGCGCTTATTTTCGGGGCTATCTTCGCCCGTAAAGTGGCCGAAAACGCCCTATCGGGCGGATACGCCCTTAACTACCCGCTCATCGGTGCAGCGGGGTATTCTGGACTCATGGTATGGCACGGTGGTCTATCGGGATCCTCACTTACAAAGGTTGCCGAACCCGGGCACCTACAATCGCTTCTAACGGGCATCCTGCCGGAGGCAGAACTCACTTTACTGCCTCAACAAATTCCTTTTTCCGAAACCGTATTCTCCTCAATGAACATATATGCTTCGGTCGCTTTGCTCCTTGTTCTTCCCATAGCCATGTTCCTGCTCGGCAGAAAAACGGCCCCAGAACCGATACGACTTCAAACGAAAGTTCAATCACTCGAATCACTCGAGACAAAAATTGGGGCTGAAAAAATTGACTACTCATCGATGTTTTCGAATTTGATCGGATTGGGCATTCTTTTCTATACCGTAGGGAAAGCCATGAATATGTCGGGCGGAATCCTAACCTTCTTTCAGCCCAACAACATCAATTTACTTCTTTTAGGCCTCAGCTTAGGCCTCCATAAAAACCTCAATCGTTTCATGAACGCGGTGCAGGAAGCTATCGGTGGCGTTGCGGGAATTCTCATCCAATTTCCTCTTTATTTTGGCATCATGGGCATTATGAAGTCCAGTGGTCTCATCGATCAAATTGCCACCTTCTTTGTCAACATCTCCACAGACCAAAGCTATCCGCTTTATACCTTCTTTTCGGCCGGACTCGTAAACATATTCGTTCCCTCCGGAGGAGGTCAATGGGCTATTCAAGGTCCTATTTTAGTGCAAGCGGCGGAACAACTCCGTGTACCGCTCTCAAAATGTATTATGGCGCTTGCCTATGGTGATCAATTAACGAATATGCTTCAACCGTTTTGGGCACTTCCTCTTTTGGGAATTACCGGACTTAAGGCCAAAGAAATTATTCCCTACACCCTTTTCTTAATGCTAGTGGGAACAGTCATTTTCATGAGCGCATTACTCCTATTTTAATGCCGGTATTTGAACTACATCCAAGTAGAATTGAGTTCCCAGACCCAAAACACACGGATGATTCGGGAATATTAGCAGTGGGTGGCGACCTGCAAGCGGAGCGACTCCTTTTAGCCTACGAAATGGGGCTATTCCCATGGTTTAATGAAAACGAACCGCCACTTTGGTGGTGCCCAGATCCGCGGATGGTATTGTATCCAAATGAATTGCGGATTAGTAAAAGCATGCGTTCTGTGCTGCGCAAAAATTTATTCCGGGTTACAGCCGACCAGAATTTTGAAGAAGTTATTCGAAACTGTGGAGCCGTTCCACGACCCGGGCAAGACGGAACATGGATTACAGAAGATATTGTTAATGGGTATCTCGAGCTACACAGAATGGGATTTGCACACAGTATTGAAGTGTGGTCGAACAACACCCTAACGGGTGGATTATACGGTGTATCCCTCGGCAAAATCTTTTTTGGCGAAAGCATGTTTAGTGTAGCGCCGAATGCTAGTAAACTGGGCTTCATAAAGCTTGTGGAAGCCCTTAAAGTCAATGATTTTCGCTTAGTCGATTGCCAGGTGCACACGGCTCATCTAGAAAGCCTGGGAGCTGAAGAAATTTCGCGTGCTTCTTTCTTGCCCCAATTGCGGGAAGCGCTAACGTCAGAAACAATTCGGGGCTCATGGTCGTTCCTATTTACATGAAAAATCTTCCCTTTCTAATCGGCGCGCTTCTTCTTATCCCCTTGCTTGCGGATGCACAAGAGTATATTTCTTTCAATCAAGAACGACTCGAAATCAATCGCAAAGGAATGATTGTATTGGGTTCATGGGCCGCGGGAAACATGATAGTCAGCGGCTGGCAATACACGCAAACGGAAGGGCAAACGCGCTACTTCCATCAAATGAATGTTTTTTGGAACGCAGTCAACGCCGGCATTGCAGGGTTCGGCTATTATCAATCGGCCCACGGCGCAACCGACTTATCGCTCATTGAATCAATGAACGAACAAAATAGTATTGAAAAAATACTGCTTTTTAATGCAGGATTCGACGTTGCCTACATCGCCACTGGACTATACTTGAAAGAACGAGGAAAAGTGAAATCGGAAAAATTCGACCAGTTTACGGGCTATGGTAATTCGCTCATTCTACAGGGAGGGTTTTTACTCGTTTTTGACATTGTCATGCATCAAATACACGTGCAACACAAAGCCCATTGGCTGGCCGATATTCAACTGCATGTGAGTCCGGCCGGATATAGCATGGTTTTGCCCTTTTAACTCCACATATTCATGAATCCGCACTCTGACGCTCCTTGTGTAGACGCTCCCGCTCGATCAATTCATCTTGGGTAGGTTTACTTTTTCCTTTCCCGCCCGCCATAAAGATCACCAATCCGACCGCAGCGAAAAGAGGAAGAGACAGAAGAACCAAGTAGAAAAACGTTTTCACACCTAAAATGTAAACCATTCTGTCGAGCAAAAACATGACGAATGATACAGCGGAGCCTTCCTTTCACTAGATTTGAAAATCGCGGGATCATCTGATTAAAAGTGACCCGTTTTGGCTAATTAGCGCCCCGAACGTCCAAGGCGTCGCGCAAGGCGTTTCCAACGAACATAAAGGAAAGTACGAGTACTGAAATGGCCACACCCGGAATGACGGCTAAGTACGCCTTGTCCACAATAATGTAACTGTAGTGATCCTTGATCATTCCGCCCCAGGTTGGAATAGGTGGTTGTGCACCGAGTCCAAGAAAACTAAGGCCGCTTTCTATTAAAATAGCCGCAGCAAAATTGGCGGCAGATATGACAATCACGGGAGACCAAATATTGGGGAGCACATGGCCAAATAGTGCGCGCATGGAAGTAAAACCCAATGACTCTGTTGCTTCAACAAACTCTTTTTCTTTTAATGAAAGCACTTGTCCGCGAACCACACGTGCTACTTCCACCCACATAGTAAGCCCAACCGCTATAAAAACCTGCCAAAAGCCCTTTCCAAGCGCCAGAGTAATAGCAATGACGAGCAAGAGCGTTGGAATACTCCAGACTACATTAATGAGCCACATGATGAACGTATCCACTCGGCCGCCATAAAATCCAGCGATCGCACCAAGAGAAACGCCCACGAGTAATGAAATCAATACAGAGATTAGTCCGACCGCAAAAGAAATCCGCGCCCCGAGAATCATACGGCTGAGAACATCCCGACCGTAACGATCTGTTCCCAGCCAATACGTCTTTTGAATTAAGGCTTTTTCGGGATCTGTATCAAATTGAGTTTGAAACAAGGAAAACGACGCACGCTCGTGTGTGGGATAGGTATCAATGAAAATGGAATCGTTTTTTATTTCCGCGGA
>Ga0209138_1002172_pt1 | contig 15419 bp, 15 predicted proteins | sample SaaInl3SG_22_DNA_FD_184645 | JGI IMG/M metagenome (GOLD analysis project Ga0209138, IMG submission 184645) | Marine microbial communities from expanding oxygen minimum zones in the Saanich Inlet - ESP_153SG_22_DNA (SPAdes) (version 2) | ecosystem: Environmental > Aquatic > Marine > Intertidal...
GCCTAAAGCGGCTGCCTTGTCTTTTATTTTGGTGATTACGTAAAATGTTTTTCCTGGCGAAAACACTTCTCTACTCAAGGAAAGTGTGGGAAACAACGACTCAAAATCTTTTTGGTAGGTGGTCCAGGCCAAGGAATCATAAGGACTTTCGTGCAGTAAGGCCACATAATGTCTGTCTGCTTTAGGCAATTGGTCAAAGCGTGCATTGGGGGGTGCGGCTTCAAAATGATCCAAACTATTTTGGGCCTGTATGGCCACAGGGGTCTTAGGATATTTTTCCTGTAAATCCTTTAGGGCGCTCTTGTAGGCCGAAAGGCCATACAGGCGCCCGATGGTATTTGCTTGAACCAAGGCAATGGGTGCCCCCTTAGGATCTTCTAATAACTCAGACAGCCACTGCGTACTCTCTTGAAGCACCTTGCTGAAGTCTTGTGTTTCAAAAGAAGCCAACAAGTCCGTGTATCGGGTGTTAAATTCAGCCTCTTTTTGGGTGCCTAAAGATGGGTTGAGCAACACTTTGGCGTAATCAGAGTCTGGATGGTTTCTAATAATCCTGTCCCGCAACACTGCAGCGTTTATGTTTCCCGCTTCACTGTAAAGCATATAAAGGGCGTAGAGGGTGGGGACTAGGGTTTTTGGCGTAGCGGGTTTGTCTACCAAAGTACCCCAACAGTCCGCTGCAAGATCTGGTCTTTTAAAAAAGTCTAGGTACAATTTACCCGACTGATAATTCCCTTCTTCCCAGAGCGTATTTAAGGCATCAATGGCTTGATTTTCCTTGGGAATACCGTCCAAATAAGTCGCTTCTAATGCGGCCCATTCTTCTGCTGTCTTAAGGGGTTTTGGAGCAGAAGTCTCCGTGACTAACCCTTTGTTTGCCTTATCTAAACTGCCTTTATCTGGCACTTGAGGAGCGGTATTCGCCGCCATGGTTTTTGGGCTAATGATCCAACGCCAATTGTCTGCCAAGCCACGGTCTCCCCACTGCTGTTCAAACACTTGCTTCCCTCTGGACAAGCTGGTGGCATTGTAAAAATAAAAAATCGATGGCCTGCCCATATCTTTGTAGGCTGAATTGGTTTTATTGCTGTTGGAGACTGAATTGGTTGTGTTTTTATTGGATTTGTAGGGCCTCGTTAAACCCGATTCAAGTCCATTATTTTGTTGAGATAAATAGTCTAGCTGCAACAATGAATCTTTGCGTTTGGCGGTGTTAATGATATTTTGAACAAAAGCCTTTTGGTCCACTGGAGACAAGGCAGCGAGTTTTAACAAACTGTCAGAATCCCTAATTTGCTTTTCGTAATACACCAAATCTTCAATGCCTGATAGCTTTTTGACGGTTCTGTAATAGTCAATGCTACTTTCTGAGAGGTTTTGAGACAGGGAGTCATAGTAAAAACCCGCTGTTTCAAAACGGTCTTGATTGAAATTCACCTCAGCGATAAGTCGGTAGTTCTCTGCATTTCTCTTAGCATCTTGGCGGGTAGCTCGCAGCGACTTATTGGCATAAACTACTGCCAGAGAATCCCTGTTTCTGGCTTTTAACAATTGGCTTTTTTCAAAGTAAATGCGGTCTAAAAAACTTTCGTATTCCCAGTTGTCCTCCATATTGGTCAAGGCACCAATAGCTTCCTTATCTGTATTGCCTGCCTTGGCCTTTAAAAACAAAATCTGGAGCTTGGATTGCACCAAGAATATGGGCGAAATTCTACGGTTGAGTGACACTACTTTTTCATAGGCCCACAGGGCAGAGTCTTCTTTTTGTTGTGCCTGATACAATTGCCCCAAGAGGTAGCCGTATCTGGCTTTTTTTAAGGGCTTTTTACTAAAAGCTTGGGCTCTTTTCAGGTCCCAGCTGGCAGAATCTATCTGTTGTAAGTCTAAGTGCGCTTGGGCTCTTGTGGCATAGGCATCGGCCAAAATTTGGCCTTTTAATTTTCGGTATTTTAAAAGCCTATTAATATTTTCCAGCGCTATGGCCTCATTGCCTAGCCTGAGGTTAGTTTTCTCTTTCCACACCCTCACTTCGTTGAGCTTATTACTGGCCGGATACCGCCTAATAATGTAATTAAAGGCTTCCAAGGCGGGCACAAAGCGTTGGTCGTAATACCTGGCCCTGCCTAAAAGTGCGTAGGCCGCAACCATTTGATCGTTTTTCTCTTCGCCTTTAATGACCATATCGTGTTTGGCTATGGCCTTGGCGGCTTTCTGCTCGGCAAGTGCAAAGGGGCTTTGGACATTAACTGAGGCTGGTTGGTTGGTGTATTTGGGGGTAAATCGCTCTATGGGGAGGGGTTCCCAAAAATTTTCCTGATAACCGTCCTGAAGCCCGTCCCAGGCTTGCTGAAACGCCATTTCTCCATTAAAAACCACATTGAATTTGCTATTCAGGGCGTGCCATTCTCTATTGATGAAACGGTCTTTTTTAGTGGAACATCCGCAGAATAACAAGGTAAAAAAACACAAAAACCCATAGCGATACAGCCGCCTAAAAAAAGCAACGACATGGTTTCCTTCAGAAACAGAGGTCTCTATATGAACGGATTGGGTTTTCATAAGGCAGGTACAAACCTAAAACTAAAAAAGCGGTGTTTTGGTATGTATGGACCTAAAATTATTTTTCTCCTTCTTCAGCGACTCCCTCAGTAGCTATTGCTGGACTACTTCCCTCCAAATGAGCATTTTCTGAAGGGACAGATTCTGGACTTTCTGTTTCAAGGTTTGGGCGCTGTGCAGCACCTGAGAAATAGGCTTCCAATTCTTTTAAAGTCGCTGGCGCTGTGACAATATCCTTCACTATTTGTCCTTTTTCTAAGACTACAATACGCTCACACACCTCGGTAACATGCATTAGATCATGGCTAGACACCAATACGGTAACGCCTGAGCTTGCTGCCAAATCTTTAATAATACCTTTGAGTCTAATTTGGGTGGTTGGATCTAGGTTGGCAAAAGGCTCGTCTAAAATAACCACTTCTGGAGATCCTATAAAGGTCGCTACAATCCCCACTTTTTTCTGGTTCCCTTTAGAAAGGTCCCTTAAGTATTTCTTTTGCCCAAGGATCTCTCCATGAAAGAAATCTTCAAAATTAGACAGTAAATCAGACACCTCTGCCTTGGATTGGCCCCTGAGTTCCCCAATAAAATAAAAATATTCTTCTGGGGTTAAATAGCCAATCAAAAAACTCTCGTCAATAAAGGCTGCCGTAAAAGGCTTCCAGTCTTCAGAGGTGTTTACCACCACACCATGAGAATCTATATGCCCTGTGCTGGGCTGAATAAGGTCTAACAATAAACTGAAGAAGGTGGTTTTACCGGCTCCGTTGTTCCCTACAAGGCCAAAACTTTGCCCTTTTGGAATGTCTAAATGTGGGATGTTTAAGACCGTTTGGTCTTTATAGGTCTTGGAAAGTTCGTGAGCAGTGATCATATCTGAGCGATTTATATTGTCTGGTTAAAGCGGTGAGGCCTGTTGTCTTTTGTTGCTTTTTTAAACCCTCTTACGAAGGGAGTGTGATTATTTAAGGGGTCTGCTTGTAAGCGGCTAGGGTTTTGTACTTCTCGTCTTTGTATACTTTTTCTATAATACTAAAAACTTTATTTCTAAATAAATACCCCAATACCCCGGCGAATGCTACGGAAGCAAAAGCCAATGTTTCAGAGGCAAATAGTGCTACTACCCAATAAATAGCTAAGGGAAGTAAAATTTTAGGAACGGTTAATAATAGGGTCTTGGCATTGAAAGACTGTTTGTCTCCAAAGGCTTTCTTTCCTGAAGCCAAATCTATAGGCGTTTTAATATAAGCGCCACCCCAAAGGACCAAGTAACCATTAATACCAATATTGTAAATTCCGCCCACCAATACAGCCAGGTAAGCGTTCAAGCCAAAATACAAATAAGGTATTGCGAGCAACATACTCGCAGCGGTAGCTATTACAATTAAATACCATTTCGCTTTAATGTAGTCTTGGTATTTTATGTTCTGACTCATCATTAATGGATAATATGCGGAATCCCAGCTGGGCACAAATTGGCCAAAATTGAATAAGAAGCCTCCTGAAACAAATATCCCTGCAAAAATTTTCCAAACTGGACCATCATATACTTCAATGGCGCCTGTAAAAAAGAGCAGGCCATAAAATAAAAAGAAAAGCCCGCCATAAAGGGCCATTTTAGAGCGCTTGTTTCTAAGAATTAGGCGAATGTCGTTCTTTATAAAAGTCCCTAAATTTCCAAACCTGTTTAAAAAAGCATACTCTTGGGTACTCGCTTCTTCTTGCTTAGTCGCTAGACCGGCGTCTAAGTACATATTTGTTCTAAAATACCCGAAAGCGGCCATAGACAAAACACCTAATAAAGCGAGCGGAATAAGACAAGCCAATGGATTACTTCCCAACAAATCAAAGAAAGGGGCGGTGTATAAAGTGACGTCAAACCAGCCAAAGAAATGGGCGGCCCCCAATGCGACAAAAGTGGCTACAAAGGCATAAAATACCCCAGACATATTATTGATCAGTACATTAATATAATTGTTCGCATAAATAAGTGCTGCCATGCCTAGGTGCCAAAACAGGACCTCCATAGCGGGGTAGTCTTTGCTAATGAGCACAATGGAAAAAGGCAAGAAGAAAAAGGCATGGGACCAGTTAAAAAAAGACACCACAGTCTTTAACAAAGAAAAACGCACCACCTGATTTTTGGTGAGTGGCACATACAAAAAGGGCTTAATATTAGTCACTGGCATTTTTTGTAAGGAATACCTAAAAAGCATGTCAAAAGCCAAATAATAAATCATATACCTATTGACCACTTCAAAAGGATTGCCCAATTCCATGTCTTCAATAATAAAAAACACCCCCACTCCAAGGCCTAAAAAGACCGCCATAAAATACAGTGCACCAAATCCCATCAGGATTTTCATGGCTAAATTGGTCTGGAAGGAGGCTGCCCTAATAAAGGACTTCCATTCTAAAGAAATAAATTGTAACATCATGCTTTAAAATTATTACTTTTTTTATTGGTAGGCAATGTAGCGCTTTTGTTACAAGAAATGAACGACTGCTTTTTTAAACCCCTTATAATGTGTAATTTTACTTGAAATTTTTGTTATGACCCATTTTTACCCCCTAAACGTTTCTCAAGTAGATAATTTAACCACCCAATCGGTGGCTATTAGCTTTGAAATTCCCGCTGATTTACAAAGCAATTTTGCCTTTAAGGCGGGGCAATATATTACTATAAAACACACCATTCACGGAAAAGAAGTGCGTAGGGCCTACTCTATTTCTTCTGCCCCTGTGGTGTCTGGTCCACAAAATTCAGTGACGGTAGGAATTAAAGAAGTGGCTGGCGGTGCCTTTTCTCCTTACGCGAACCGCTACATTCAAAAAGGCGATATCTTAGAAGTGATGCCCCCTCAAGGGCGTTTCTTGTACGAGCCTACCACGGCAGCAGTCCACCATCTGGGCGTGGCTGCAGGAAGTGGAATTACGCCCATACTCTCTATTGCAAAAAGTGTCTTAGCCAGTGGGTCTGAACATAGTTTCACCCTAATTTACGGAAACAAATCTCCACAGGACGTCATGTTCTCTAATGAAATTGAAGCCCTACAAACCGCCTATCCTACCCAGTTTAAAGTACAATGGGTGTACTCTCAAGCCAAAGAAGACCAGGCGCTATTTGGAAGAATAGACACCGCTGCCATTAATTATGTGCTCAAAAACACAGACACAGCGCCATTTGATGGTGCCTACCTCTGTGGTCCAGAAGGCATGATCAAAACAGCTACAGAAACCTTAGAAAAAGCAGGCTTGTCTAAAGACCATATTCACTATGAACTGTTTACGGTCGCTACAGAAAGCACCTCTGATTTAGGGGAAGCCGGTTCTGGTGGCGCTTTGGCCGTAGGTAAAATAGCGGTAGAGGTGACTGTAGACGGAGAGACGGCCTCACTAGAAATGGATGCCAAAACCATCTTGCTAGACGCTATAATCAAAGCAGACATAGACGCACCCTACTCTTGCCAGGGAGGGGTTTGCAGCTCTTGTATCTGTAAAGTGACCAAGGGATCTGCCTCCATGATCAAGAATCAAATTCTCACAGACAGCGAAATAGAAGACGGACTAGTACTTTCCTGCCAAGCCATGGTGACCAGCACAGAAATTGCCGTAGATTTTGACGACGTTTAAACACGCCTATTGCATTCATATACACCTTATTTAATTGGCTTGCTACATGCAGGCCTTTTTTTTAGAAAACATTCTGGGACTATTTGGCCCCTTTTTAGTAGCTTTAAACAAAAAAAATGAAAACATTACTTTATACTATTTGCATGGGAGTAACACTAATGCTCTCTGCACAAAACAACCCTACTGCTATGAATTTATACGACATTGCCCTTCAGGACATAGACGGAAACGCTATGGACCTCTCTGCCTACAAAGGCAAAAAAATCCTATTTGTAAACGTGGCCTCTAAATGTGGGTTCACCCCACAGTACGAAGACTTAGAAAAAATGAGCGCCTTGTACAAAGATAAATTGGTGGTGATAGGCCTTCCTTGCAACCAATTCATGTCTCAAGAGCCAGGAAGCAACGAAGACATTAAGGAATTCTGCTCAGCCACTTATGGGGTTACCTTCCCTATGACAGACAAAATAGAAGTAAAAGGCCCAGGCCAACACCCGCTGTACAAATGGCTTACCAACAAAGCCCTTAATGGCAAAGTGAGCTCTTCTGTAAAATGGAACTTCCAAAAATATTTGGTAGACGAAAACGGCGCCCTTATAGACTACTTTTATTCTACCACCAAACCCATGAGTGACAAGATTACCAAGTATTTGTAAGTCAATAAAATCTCAAAGCAATGGACAACAATTATTACGACCCAGCAGACCTTAGAAAATTTGGTAAAATCTCAGAATGGGCGCCAGAATTGGGCGAGAAATTCTTTGATTACTACAACAGTGTTTTTGAAGAAGGGGCCCTTTCTGCCCGTGAAAAATCGCTCATAGCCCTAGCGGTAGCTCATGTGGTTAAATGTCCTTATTGTATAGACGCCTACACCAAAGATGGACTTCAAAAAGGGATTACCAAAGAAGAGATGATGGAAGCCGTTCACGCAGGAGCCGCCATTGAAAGTGGCGCCACCCTAGTACACGGTGTGCAAATGATGAATAAGTACAACAAACTCTCTATGTAATAAAGGCCCGCAGCCTTTTGTAAAACCCTATGGCAACCAAATCTCTAAAAGCGGCAGGCCACCAATTGGCGCAAACCCAAAAACAATTAGACCTCCTTCAATCGGGGCCTTTTAAAGATGGGGACCTGCCTTTATTTAAAGACAAAATAGCGCAAAGTGGACAATTCCCGCTAAAAGCTAAAAAATTAGAGATCCTTCAGATAAATTTGGGCTATATGTGCAACCAAGTTTGTGCCCACTGCCATGTAGACGCGGGTCCGGACCGAAAAGAAATCATGACTCGGGAAACCATGCAGCAATGTTTGGACGTGATTGCCCAAACAGGGGCCCATACCTTAGACCTAACGGGTGGCGCCCCTGAGATGAATCCTGATTTTAGGTGGTTTGTAGAAGCGGCATCGGCCGCAGGCATAAAAGACTTTATTGTACGTTCCAACCTGACCATTATTAGGGCGAATAAAAAATACCACGACCTGCCTGAGTTTTTTGCTAAATACGGCATTCATGTGGTCTCTTCTATGCCCCATTATACCAAGGGAAAAACAGACAAACAAAGGGGAGATGGTGTGTTTAACGCCTCCATTGAAGCCTTAAAAATGCTCAATAAGGTGGGCTACGGCATGCCGGGATCTGACTTAAAACTAGATTTGGTCTACAACCCTTCTGGCGCCTATTTGCCAGGAGACCAAGCAGCTTTAGAAAAGGACTTTAAAAAAGCCTTAGACACGGACTTTGGCATACAATTCAATGCCTTATTTGCCATTACAAACCTGCCCATTTCACGCTTTTTAGACTATTTGATAGCCTCTGGAAACTACGAGGATTATATGTATGCCTTGGTAGACGCCTATAATCCAGCAGCTGTCGCTGGTGTCATGTGCACCAACACCCTTTCTGTGAGTTGGGACGGCTACCTTTACGACTGTGATTTTAACCAAATGTTGGGACTTAAAGTAGCTTCAAAAGCACGGCACATAAAAGACTACGACACTTCCTTATTGGAAGGGCGCGAAGTAGTGATTTCTCAGCATTGTTACGGCTGTACGGCTGGGGATGGGAGCAGTTGCCAGGGGGCTGTGGCATAAAATTTCTGAAAGCCTAAACTTTTTGGCCTAATCGGCCGATGCTTCTTTTAACAACGCGCTCATTTTCTCTGCTACGGCTGCGGGAGCTATACTTTCCATAACCTTTTCATATCCCTTAGGCACTTCTTTTCCAAAGACAGATGTAGGGAGTCCCGGGTAGGTGATCCGGTCGGATAAGAGGCGGTTTTTTTCTGTTTGAAAAACAGGCGCAAAACCAGCATAAGGGTGTGTGTTTCCCCAAAGCGTGAGGGTAGGCACAGCATACATGGCCGCTAAATGAGCATTCCCGGAATCCATAGCCACCATAAAATCTAAGTGCGCAATCACTTGAAGCTCTTGCTCAAAAGAAAGCGACAAACCATGACTGCTGTGGGGAAATTGTTTGCAGAGGGCTTTGATTTTTGAGGTTTCTACAGGACCACCGCCAAAAAACACAAAACGAATCTCTTTTTGGTCTTTGCCCGCCAAACGGCTAAAAATTTCTAAGGCCTGAATCATAAGGTCTAGCGGATACTGCTTGCCCTTATGAGCGGCAAAAGGGGCTACGCCAATGGTGGTGAAATTGGATTGATCTGCCCCAGTAGTTTCTGGTTTTTTTGGTGGCTTGGACAATACAGTGCTTGGGTCTAGAGTGATTGGGAAGCCTAATTTTGCAAACACCTCACCATAGCGAATACTGCTGTGTTTAAGGGGCTTGAATATTTTATTCTCGAGTCGGGTTAAGGCTTTTTTCTCCGCCCTCCCTTTATCTATTCTGGCAGATTTGTGCCCGCTTAAAGACAAGAAAAAACACAAAAGACGGGAACGCAATACGCCGTGCAAATCTGCAATGGCTATAAAACCTTCTTTTTTTAAAGATTGGCTGAGGCGCCAAAGGCCTATTATCCCTTTATGAATGCCTTTGGTCTCTACTGGGACCGTTTTTAATCGAGGAATGGAGGCAAATATGGGTGCCCATTTCGCTAGAGTGAGTAAGGTAACCGAGAGTTGGGGGTGTTGTTTGAGTAGCGCGTTTAAGACGGGTGCCATAATGGCTACGTCGCCCATAGCAGAGAGGCGTATGACCAGTACATGCTGTTCTGCTAATGGCCTACTTGCTGGCTCTGAGAACTGGGTTAAGCTCATTGTCGTTGTACATTTTCATTTGCTTATATACCTTCATATACTTGTCACCCTGCTCAAAGTCTAAGAGTAACTGGTCTATGGCCAAGCAGAGGTCTTCTTTTTGAGTGAGCAGCACTTCTAATTTCTCTTGGCACTGCGCAATATGGTCAGAACTGGCGTCTTCCCTAAGAACCTCTTCCCTCATATGATATACTTTTAACGCCAAAATAGAAAGTCTGTCTACCGCCCATGCAGGGCTTTCTGTGTTAATGGTAGCAGCGGCTGTGGCAGCCACATCCTTGAACTTCTCATAGAAATAACTGTCTATATACTCTACTAAATCGGTGCGTTCTTGGTTGCTGGCGTCAATCTTTCTCTTTAACGCTAGGGCGCCTACTGGGTCTATAGCGGGATCTCTAATCAGGTCTTCAAAATGCCATTGAACAGTGTCTATCCAATTTTTTTTATACAACAAATGGGCAATTTCTTTGGTGTCGTGTGGGTTGTGGAATTCCTGATCTACACGATCTATAAGGTGGTATTTTTCTATGCTCTCGTTAAATATTTTCCAGGCAGTTGCAGCAAACATATTCTTGTGATTTTAGGCAAAGGTACCCATTTAATTTTGAACCAAATAAGCGATCAATCCCCAAAGTGGTGCGCTTAAAAAACCCCATAACAACAACTCTTTTTGCCAAATTTTAGGAAGTAATTCCGTGGTATTACTCCACAAAAAGGCCATGGGGAAAAAACCAAATAACAAGGCGCTGTAATCGTCAAAAGGAGAAAAAAGGTAAAGTAGCCCCCCTAAAAAACCGGTCAAAGTCAGTATGGCCAGGCTGTTTTTACGGCCCAAAGAAGCCACTTTTGCGCTGGCTTTCCTACTGTAATTCCACAACAACACCAAAGCGCCACTGCCGTAAAACACCATAATTAATGGGCTTATTTTAGCAGAAAACCCCTGGGGCTGATAATTGAAAAGGTAATGGGTCTTGAAAAAGGATTCAGGATTGCTTCTAATGACAAAGCCCCAAAGCAGTGCGGCATAGACCAAAATTGCCCATAAAATTAATGACCAATACCTCGGATTATTTTTGTCGTATATAAATATAACGGTCGGCAACAATAGGAAATAAAGCAAGGTCCAATCGTAAAAATAACTGGCCACTAAAAACCACAAACAAGCTTCAAATACTTTTTTTCTAGAGCGTTGCTTGGTCTTTAAGCTCAACAGCCTCCTAAGGCCTAAGAGCACAAAAAAATGGGCCAATAAAACCGCTGTATTCATGAAAATAGAGGAGAAAAAACCACAAAAAACCACAAAAAAGAATAAGGTATAGCTATGGGTGAGTACTAATTTGTTTCTCTTAAGAATAAAGTCAATTAAAAAGAGTACGGGAACCAAAATCCCTAAGGCTTTTAAGAAAAAACCTAGGTTTTTCATGAAATACGCCCCTATTCCCTGGTTGTCTTGAAGTCCAATACCTATAAACCCCTCGAACGAAAGAATATAAACAGCCAATAAAAAAGAAAGCAATAAAAAATTTACAGGCTTTGTTTTACTAAAAATGTGGCTTATCATGAGAAGATTTTATACTTTTGTGGCGCAAGAAGGTCTGTAATACACTTCTCAAGCATAAAGTTACGCTAAATATTAAAAATGATGGGTTTGTTTTTAAGGCCCGCAATAAAATAAAATATTATGATGGTCTCTATTTTTAAAGCAATTGAAAGCCTTTTTTTAGATTATTTGTTTTTGCCATTTGACGCTTTACGCAGTATGGATAACTGGTGGGCTTCTAATGCTTTAAACTGGTTCTTCATGAGCATTGGCGCTGCAGCTATGATCTATTGGATGCTTCAGCTAAAAAGCTTTAATGATTCAGGAGAAGAAAATAAAGACGTTTCTGCGCATTCTTATATATAAGCCTCAGGGCTTGGTCCTAAAATTATATAAAAAAAGCCCGCTTACAGCGGGCTTTTTTTATGGCTTTCCTGAAAATGTAACTTTCCTGAAAATCAGATTCATTGTTTAGGGCTTAATCCAAATTAGACTTAGTCTAGGTCAAAACCTAAGTCTTCTCTGTAATATATGTCTTTAAATGAAATGCCTTTTAATCGCTGGTAGGACTTAGAAAGGGCTTCTTTATAATCTTTTCCAAAACTAGTTACGGCTAAGACCCTTCCTCCATTGGTTACAACGCTGCCGTTTTGAATTGTCGTTCCTGCATGAAAAACCAAGGAATCACTTGGCGTTTCTAAGCCTGAGATTTCATGGCCTTTTTCATAGGCCTCTGGGTATCCGCCAGCAACACTCATCACTGTTGTGGCTGTTCTTGGATCAATCTCTAATTGGATTTGATCCAATGTTTGGTTGGCTACTGCATTAAATACGGCAACCAAATCAATTTTAAGTCTAGGCAAGACCACCTCTGTTTCTGGATCTCCCAAACGCACATTATATTCTATAACAAATGGGTCTTCTCCCACTTTGATTAGACCAATAAAAATAAAACCTTTATAAGGCAGGCCATCCTTTTCAAGACCCTTAACAGTAGGTTCTACAACCCTTTTATGGATCTTATCCATAAAGGCGGCGTCTGCAAAAGGTACTGGAGAAATAGCCCCCATGCCACCGGTATTTAAACCGGTATCTCCTGTGCCAATTCTTTTGTAATCCTTGGCTGTAGGAAGTACTTTATAGTTTTTACCGTCTGTTAAAACAAAGCAAGACAATTCAATGCCCTCTAAAAACGCTTCTATCACTACTGTGGTACTCGCAGCGCCAAACTTAGCGTCTAATAGCATGCTTTTTAATTCTTTTTTAGCGGTCGCCAAGTCTTCTAGTATAAGCACGCCTTTTCCTGCCGCCAATCCGTCTGCTTTTAATACATAAGGCGCTTTGAGTGTGTCTAAGAAAGCATAGCCCGCTGCCAAGTTTTCAGCTGTAAAAGCTTGGTAAGCAGCTGTTGGAATGCCGTGACGCATGAGAAATTGCTTGGCAAAATCTTTACTGCCTTCTAATGCTGCTGCGGCTTTCTGAGGGCCTATCACTGGAATATTTTCCAGGGCTGAATCTGCTAAAAAAAAGTCGTGTACTCCTAATACCAATGGGTCTTCTGGCCCCACTACCACCATTTGAATGTCATGGGCCAAAACGGCTTCCTTAATGGCTGGAAAATCAGTGACGCCAATGGCTAAATTGGTTGCTATAGAAGCCGTTCCAGCATTTCCAGGAGCTACAAACAACTGGGTTGGCGTACTGCTTTGTTTAAGCTTCCATGCGATGGTATGTTCACGCCCTCCGGCGCCTAGAATGAGAATATTCATGGGGGTAAAAATTTTTGTAAAAATACACTTTGTAAAAGAAACCCTTTGTTTCTCCTACAATTTATTTAAAATCTCTGTGTGCCTTAGCATTTAATTCTTCCGCAGGTAATGATTTAAAATAGTCAAAAACCTTGGCAATCCCTTCTTCTCTAGATACTTTCGGGGTCCAATCCAACACTTTTTTAGCCAGTGAAATATCTGGTTTTCGCTGAAGCGGGTCGTCCTGAGGCAGGGGCTTAAATACTATTTTTTGATCCGTACCGCTGAGGCGTTGAATTTCCTGAGCAAATTCTAGAATAGTGGTTTCATTGGGGTTTCCAATATTGACAGGCTCAGCATAATCAGACATGAGCAAGCTGTAAATACCTGCTACCTGATCTGAAATATAACAAAACGACCTGGTCTGGCTTCCATCTCCAAATACGGTGAGGTCTTCTCCTCGGAGTACCTGTCCCATAAAAGCAGGGACTACCCTCCCATCATTGAGCCGCATTCTAGGACCGTAGGTGTTAAAGATTCTAACAATACGGGTCTCTAGTCCGTGAAAACGGTGGTAAGCCATGGTAATAGATTCCATAAAGCGTTTGGCCTCGTCATAGACGCCCCTTGGGCCTACAGGACTCACATTTCCGTTGTAGTCTTCTGTTTGTGGGTGCACCAAAGGATCTCCGTACACTTCTGAGGTAGAAGCCACTAAAATTCTGGCGCCTTTCTCCTTGGCCAGACCTAATAAGTTGTGGGTGCCCAAAGCCCCCACTTTAAGGGTTTCTATGGGAATTTTAAGGTAATCTATAGGACTTGCTGGAGAAGCGAAATGCAAGATGTAATCCAAAGCACCAGGGACGTGTACAAAAGTAGTGACGTCATGGTGGTGAAATTCAAAATGAGGCAAAGAGAACAGGTGGGAAATGTTTTTTAAATCTCCTGTAATCAGATTATCCATGCCAATGACATGAAAGTCTTTTTCTATGAAAAAATCACAAAGGTGGGACCCTAAAAAGCCAGCAGCTCCTGTGATTAAAATTCTCTTTTTTGTCAATGTTGTGTGCGTCATATGGGGCGAACTTTATAAGGTCATTAAGCGGTCTTTAGTATGCTGAGTACCTCAGCCAAGGCTTCTTTCCAATGTCTCGCCTTGGGGTCTAAGGTGTTTTCTAGTACGCTGTATGCAGGGCGAGGCGCTGCTGCTGCAAAATCTTCACTGCTAATGGGTTTTACTGTGATGGGTAGATTGCTCTGTTCAAATACAGCGCCAGCCAACTGAGCCCAATGAACGGGTCCAGCATTACTGAAATGGAGTATCCCGTAAGGAAGTGATTGGACCGTAAGAAGTGCTAAAAGTGCTCTGGCCAAATCAAGGGCAGAAGTAGGGCAGCCAAATTGGTCAGAAACTACTGAAATAGTCGGTTTTACCCTGGCTGAAGTTTGCTGATTTGGTTCAGATGAAAACTGCAGTCTTTCCTTTGCCAGACGCAACATGGTCTTGACAAAATTATTTCCAAAGGGACTAAAAACCCATGAAGTTCTCACAATATAGTGGGGTCCTCCATGAAGTTGTACCGCTTTTTCTCCTGCGGCCTTTGACTGGGCATAAACCCCTATTGGGTGTATGCGGTCTGAAGGCAAAAAAGGCTTTTGATCAGCGCTTTTTCCGGCAAAAACAAAATCTGTAGAGAGGTACACAAAAAGGATGTTTCTCTTGGCGCAAGCTGCTGCTAAAATCCTTGTGGCTGTTTCATTAATGGTAAATGCCGCATCTTTTTGGGTCTCTGCAGCATCTACTGCTGTAAAAGCAGCCGCGTGAACAAAAGCCTTGGGAGCGTGTTTGTCTAAGAGCCCGTCTATAACGGAAGAAAGATTGTCTGTTTGGCTTAAATCTAAGCTGCTACGGTCTAAAAAACCCCATGAATTTTTAGAAAAAAGAGGCGTCTCTTCAGTGTCTAAGACGTGCCTAAGAGACTGTCCCACTTGTCCAGAAGCACCGCTAACTAAAACCGAGTACATAGGGCTTTGTGTGCTCATTAAAAAACATCTTTTAATAAGGGAAGCGCTTGGTCTTTTTCTGATAATAGGGGCCTGCGCTCTCCAAGACCCCAGTCAATATTTAATGAAGGGTCTGCAAAATAAATACCGCCTTCTTGGTCTTTTTGATAAGGGGCGTCACAGGCATAGACCACCGTAGCAGTATTGGTCAACACAGAAAAACCATGGGCAAAACCTTTGGGAATATAGAGTTGTTTGAGGTTCAATGCACTTAATTTAGTGCGGTGATGCATTCCATAGGTAGGTGAACCCGGCCTTAGATCTACCACCACGTCTATAATTTCACCCGCTAATACCCGAACCAATTTGGCCTGAGCATAGGCCCCTTTTTGATAGTGCAGCGCCCTAATCGTTCCTTTTACAGAGGTAGATTGATTCTCTTGAGCCACTTCAAAAGACAGCCCAGTAGCGGCATAGAAATGGGCTTTGTTAAAAGCTTCAAAAAAGGAGCCGCGGGCGTCTTTAAATAGGTTTGGCGTTATTTCAAAACAACCCTTTAAAGGGGTTTCTATATAGGACATACCGGGAAGGATTTTACTATTAGCGTCACTTTAGTGGTGTTTTTATACATGATGCTATTGGAGGTTTCTCAATAAATTTTTTCCGTATCCGCTTTTTTCAAGCGGTTTTGCTAAGGCAATAAAAGCGTCTTT
>Ga0209138_1002175_pt1 | contig 15390 bp, 19 predicted proteins | sample SaaInl3SG_22_DNA_FD_184645 | JGI IMG/M metagenome (GOLD analysis project Ga0209138, IMG submission 184645) | Marine microbial communities from expanding oxygen minimum zones in the Saanich Inlet - ESP_153SG_22_DNA (SPAdes) (version 2) | ecosystem: Environmental > Aquatic > Marine > Intertidal...
CCTATTTTAAGTAAAACCGAACACATTTTTATTTTATCGGAAATATTAGATGAGTGGGGATTTGGTGAAATTAAAAATGAGCTGATAGAAAATTTAATTGAAGCTGAGAAAAAATACAAATCACCTGCACTTAATAAGGTAGTAAAATATACCGATAAAAATGGTAATGATAAAGAAGGTTTAGTAGGTTCACTATTGAGATTGGCAAAAGACCAACCGGGTAGAGAAGCAGCTGAAAAAGCACTACCACCAGAAGGTTCTCCAGAAAGAGATGCAATCAATAATGAATTGGGTGGTGAAGGACAACCTAATAGAGATATTGAACGAAATAATCAAGACAAAGCAGATGCTGAAGCTGGTGTTGATACACCAACTACTAATATATTTTCAAAAGATTCCGATTATAATGCACCTGATTTAGAAAAAAAGAAAACTAAATCCGATGATGTTGAATCCCCATCACCAAATGTAACTGATAAAGTATATGGTATTGCTGGTGAGGGTGATACTGATGTAAAAAACAATATGTTTAAATATGGATTCAAAGGGTATCAATCTGGAACCGGTAAAAAACCAGCACCTGGTTCAGCTGGTTCTGCATTTAATGAGATAGCTTCTGGTGAAGGTGTTCATATGATAGGTGAAAATCCAAATATAGGTGAAGAGGAATTAGCTCGTAAAATGTACCAACAATATAAAGATACTGTATTGGGTAAAGAACAAAGTGCATCATCTGGTGTTGGTAAGATTCCAACTGATATTGAAAATAAAAAATTATATTCAAAATGTGTAATTTCAGCACGTTCTGCTAGAACTAAGTTTAATACTACACAACAAAGAGTAAAATCTTTACAAAAAGATGGAAAATTTGGAAGTATTGATAAAGTGGATACCTACTATGGTGCAGCTGAATCAATTCAAGCTCAGTTATTAGCTATAAATGATGCTAGTAAAGTTTTATTACCAAATGGTACTGAGGTGAGTAAAGAAGATGCAGTTGAGTTTGTAAAAGCCGGTGGTGGTGGTATGAATCCATCCGATACTGCTACTTTTGCTAAAGATAAGAGTGGTAATCTTTTAATACAATTCCATTCTGATAAAACATCAACTTCCGATATTCAAGACAATTCTACTTTAGCTCAAGAAGGTGAAAACTACAAAACTGCTATTAATAATGTTGTTGGTTTATCTGATAATGATAAAAATCAAGCTAAATCAATAGTTGATGATTATTCTAATAAAATGTCAACAATTGAAGAAAACTATAATAATCAAGCAATTAAAATTGCTAGCAGATTAACTCAATTACCAATCGATACTCAATTAGATATTATTGAAAAGGATAAGGGTACTTTAGAAAAAAATATAGAAGTAGCTATTTTTGGTAAAGATGGTAAACCTAAAAAACAATTTAAAGAGTACCTTCCATTGGAATCAACTACTGATTCATTAACAATGAAACAAAAATATGATGCGATTCGTAAAATGGTAGTAGATGGTAATGGTAAAGTTAATGAAGTTAAGGTAATATCAAAAATAGGATTAATTTTACAATCAAAAGACCCATCAATAGAGGGAATTGATGTAAAAAAACTAATTTCAGAAGAAAGAGCTCAGGTAGTAAATTTACAAAGAGAGAGAGTTGAAGAACTTAATAAAAAATCAGTAGATATTGATGGTATTAGTGTTCCATTAGGTACTTTAATGGAAGCTGAAGAAACAATTAGAGGATTCCATTTATCGTTAATGGATTATCCACCAAAGACATATGAAAAAGGTAATCCATCATCCATGGTTGGTTCATCATTGGATGTTAATATGGGAGGTGCTAAAGTAAATGGTGAGGTACTTAGAGGATGTATTGGTGTAAATAGTACAACTGAATTTAAACAAAAATTTAGGTTGATAGAAGCTGAGGAATTGGTTACCGATGATGATGGTAATGTTACTGGAAAAACGGTATTTGTTTATGCGGTTGATACTAAGGGTAAGCAAATTGAAATTGGTAAAAAAAGTTATCGTTCAAAAGCAGGTGCAACTGGTAAGACTAATAACACCTTTATATACAGCTCAGAAATTCAAAAGTGCTTTAAGTCTAAATCTTAAATATTTAATCCTTTCAAAAATAAATTGATATTTATAAGGGATTAAAATACCTTAAAATAGGAAGGAAGATTATATGAAAACACAACTATTGTGTACATTTACTACAAAGGAAGGTTTACAAAAGACTTTGCAAGATATAAGAGAGACTTATGTTATAGTTTATAACTATATCTATATCCTCCAGAATAAAGCAAATTTGGATGAATTGTACATTACATACAACATCAATACAGAATTCAAACCATCGTATCCTTTGGAAGATACTATATTGATTCATCGTAAAAAAGAATCCAATACATTATACACTATCAATGCTTTAAACCAATTGGTGAAAGAAGAAAATGGTGGAGTTTTGGATAAAACTTTTGTTATCGATTGGAATAAATTTAAAAACTCAATCATACTAACAAATACTGAAGGTACAAAGAGAATTCAAACTCGTATCTTTGAGGTTATAGAATTCAATCAAAATTAAATAAATTATGCTATTAACAATTGGTTCAAGAGGTGAACTTGTAAAGGGTGTTCAAGAAATCGTTGGTGTTGGAGCCGATGGTATTTTTGGAAAAGGTACTGCTGAGGCAGTAAAAAAGTGGCAAGCTGCAAATGGCTTGGGTGCTGATGGTTTAGTTGGAAAAGGTACATTAGGTAAAATGGGATTGTTGGATACTGATGGAGCTACATCAGATGCAAAACCAGAAGATGCTAAAGGTACTTACACTAAGAAGAAATATACAACGGATAATGGACTTGAGATAGTTGAGTTTTTTATGCCGGAAGATGAATATAAAAAAGGACCTATTAAAGCTGAGTGGTTGTTCTTACACCACACCGCTGGATGGCATAATCCTTACAATTGTATCAAACAATGGGATGCTGATTCAAACGGACCAATCTCAACTGAGTTTGTAATGGGAGGACCTTCAGTAAAAGGAAATGAAGATACATTCGATGGTGAAATGGTTCAAGCTTTCCCTGCTGGAAACTGGGGTTACCACTTAGGTAAGAATGGTTCACAAACTATGCATGTTAACTCAATTGGTGTTGAAGTGTGTAACTTTGGGTATGTGGTTAATGGTAAAACATATGCTGGTACATCAGTTGACCCTTCTCAAATTGTAACTTTAGCAAAACCATTTAGAGGACACTCAACTTGGCACAAATATTCTGATAAACAAATCGAAAATCTAAAACTTTGGATGCAATTCATCGCTGAAAGAGATGGTATTGATATCAGAGCTGGGTTACCTACATTGATTAAAGAAAAAGGTGCTGATGCATTTGAATTTAATGAAGATGCATACTATGGTAAAGTAAAAGGTGTTTGGACTCACACAAACACTCGTAAAGATAAATTCGATATGTTCCCTCAGCAAGAGTTGTTGGATATGTTGGTATCTTTGTAAGATAAAATAAAACAAATTTAAAAAAGGAGGAAAGAAATTTCCTCCTTTCTTTGTTTATATCAATTTTATTTCGTATATTTGTGTAAATACAAAGATATGGAACAAAGACAACTATGTTTAGATTACGATGGAATGGGAAATTATGGAAGATTTCCAGCCACCGAAAATAAATTAAAAAAAGGTTTGGATATGTGGAATTTATTTCGTATATTTGTATCAACAAATGGAGAAAAACCATCCAAAAAGTAGGTTTTTTGATATTTATACATGGTGTAGGAAAGACACTAAAATAAAACCATTAAACAATTATAAACTTTTAAAAATTTAAAAATTATGGCTATTAACTTAGACGCAATCAGAGGTAGACTGAACAAACTACAAAACACTGGGAGTACAAAAGGAAATCTTTGGAAACCATCTCCAGGTAAAACGCAAGTTCGTATCGTACCTTACAAGTTCAACAAAGAAAACCCTTTCATCGAACTTTACTTCCACTACAACATTAACAACAAATCTTACCTTTCTCCGATGTCCTTTGGGCGTCCTGACCCTATTGTAGAGTTTGCTGACAAACTTAAAAGAATGGGTGATAAGGAAGATTGGAAAGCAGCCAAAAAAATGGAGCCAAAACTTCGTACATTTGTGCCTGTTATCGTAAGAGGTGAAGAAAATGAAGGAGTTAAATTTTGGGGATTCGGTAAGACCGTTTACCAAGAAATCTTAGGTTACATCGCTGATCCTGATTATGGAGATATTACTGACCCAACAAATGGTAGAGATATCACTATTGATTATGTATCAGCTGAAGATGCAGGAACTTCTTACCCTGTTACTTCAATCCGTATGAAACCAAATCAAACACCAATTTCAGAAGATGCAGCTGCAATGGCTAACTTTGTAGAAAATCAGACTAATATTACTGATATCTACCAAGAATTATCTTATGAAGAATTAAAAGGTGTATTAGAAGGTTGGTTAAACCCAACTGCAGAAGCTGGTGAAGAAAGTGTAACTGAACAAACTCTTTCAACTCCATCAGCTCCACAATCTCAACCAGCAGTTGCAGCAGCTCCTCAAGCAGCAGCACCAGCGGTAGAAGATAGAAAAAAGCTTGATGATGTGGCATCAGCATTCGATGATTTATTTAACGGATAATACCAAAACTTAATGGCAAAAAAGACAAAAGAAGATGATTTGGCAAGTTTACTTGCCGAATCTCTTAACAAACAAGCAAAAGACCAAAAGGTAGCATTCTTTTTGGACGGGGGAGATTCCCCTACCGATGTATCCGATTGGGTTTCAACTGGAGCATCAATGCTAGACGTTGCCATTTCGAATAGACCTTATGGTGGATTTCCTGTTGGTAGAATCGCCGAAATTACTGGATTGGAACAATCTGGAAAATCATTAGTATCAGCTCACCTCCTTGCGGAAACGCAGAAAAAGGGAGGTGTAGCTGTACTGATTGATACTGAGAACGCAGTAAGTAGAGAGTTCTTAGAAGTAATTGGAGTAGATGTATCTAAATTACTATATGTAGCAGCTGAGACAGTAGAACAATGTTTCGAATATACTGAAACCATTATTGAGAAAGTACGAATCGCATCGAAAGATAAACTCGTAACAATCGTAGTGGATTCAGTTGCAGCAGCATCAACTGAAAAGGAGATGGATGCAGATTATGGTAAAGATGGATACGCAACCGATAAGGCAATCATCATCTCAAAGGCAATGCGTAAAATCACTAACTTAATTGGTAGACAGAAAATCACATTGGTTTTCACAAATCAGTTAAGACAGAAGATGAACGCAATGCCATTCTCTGACCCTTGGACTACCTCTGGTGGTAAAGCAATCGCTTTCCACGCATCGGTTCGTTTGAGATTAAAGGGAATGGGAAGTATTAAGGCTAAGGTAAATGGTACCGATAGAATTGTTGGTATTAAGGTAAGAGCACAAGTTGTTAAAAACCGAATGGGCCCACCACTTAGACACGCTGATTTCGATATAATGTTCGATAGAGGTATTGATAATCACGGTGCTTGGTTGGCTATTATGAAAGAAAACAAAATTCTTTCGCAAGGTGGTGCATGGTACACTTACGTTGATACTGAAACTGGTGAAGAGCATAAATTCCAAGCTAAAGATTTCCCTGAATTGATGGAAACTAATAAAGATTTGGAAGAGCAGATTTATAAGAAAATTTGTGAAGCAACAATCAGAGAATACAAATCCGCAGCTGAAGATTTAGACAACTTAGTTGTTGATAATGAAGTAATCGGAGATTAAATTAAAAAAATAATAAGTTATGAGTAAATTAGCAAATATGCTACGAACATCAGCGGAAGCTGATAAAGCAAAGGCACTCCTTACATTGGAGTTGTTGGAAAATCATCCTGCTGGGATTGGTGACCATTCTACAAAAGATTTCTATGAAAACGCTGAAGAAGCACTTCAGATGTTAATAGATTCAGATGATAGATTGGCAGCAATTGAAAAGTATCTTTCTGGTAATACTACTGGATTGATTAATGGTAATGGTTATACAACAACAACAACGTAATGAAAAAACTCTACAAAGATATCCTCAACGAAGTGAGTGAGGAGCATAAAACAAATCATTTACGAGAGAGAAATAGTAGAGTTCTTATTATTGATGGACTAAACACCTTTATCCGTAGTTGGACAACCAACCCCACAATGAATGAGGATGGTGACCATACGGGTGGGGTGATTGGTTCACTCAAATCCATTGGATATCAAATCAGAGAATTTAACCCAACGAGAGTTGTGGTTACATTCGATGGTAAAGATGGTTCTAAATCAAGAAAACAAATTCACGAAGGATACAAAGCTGGAAGAGAGAAAAACCGATTCAGAGTCAATCGTACCTATGGTGAGATGATGAGTGAAGAAGATGAGAGATTATCAATGAGACAACAATTTGTTTGGTTGAATGATATCTTAGATTACTTACCAGTATCAACTATGGTTTATGATGGAATTGAGGCAGATGATACTATTGCATACTTAACCCAATATACTCAAAATGAGTTAGATGGTGAAGTGGTAATTGTTTCAACTGATAAAGATTTTCTACAATTAGTTTCAGATAAGGTATTGGTATTTTCACCTACTAAGAAGAAGTTATACAATAGACAGATGGTATTTGATGAATTTGGTATCTGGCCTCAAAACCTACTTTTGTATCGTACATTAGATGGTGATAAATCTGATAACATACCGGGTATTAGAGGATGTGGTATTAAAACTCTTTTAAAGAGGTTTCCTGAACTATCTGAGGATAGACTAATAACTCATGATGAGTTTTTTCAAATGTGTGAGGAGAAGAAGGGGAAGATTAAACTCTATAATGATATCTTAGAAGCAAAAGACCAACTTTTGATGAATAAGAGGTTAATGGAGTTAGATGAACCACATATTCCAACTAATAAGAAATTGAAAATATTGGACAGATTTGCTGAAGAAGATATTCAGTTCAATAAGTTAGATTTCCTTAAAGTTGGTAACAAATATAAGGTACTTCAGAATTGGCGGGATATCAATGATTGGTTACAATCAACATTCCACAACATTATTACAAAATAAATTAGGTTTTATCACAAATTTATTGTATATTTGTGAAATCAAATTAGGTTATATAAATGCAAAACGTAGACACTCTATCTAAATATGGACAATCATTTCAAACAAAGGTGTTATCATCTTTGATTGTAGATGTTCGTTTATTAGATACACTTAGAGAAATCATACATCCTAAATTCTTTGAATCTGAAGCAAACAAATGGATTGTTGAAGAAATAATGAGTTATTATGATGATTTTAAAAAGTCACCAACATTAGATGTATTTAAAGTTGAAATTTCGAAGATTGAAGAACCTTCGATGCAAAAAAGAATCATTGAGCAACTCAAATTAGTATTTACTCAATTGGGTGATACTGATTTGGATTATGTAAAGAAAGAGTTTTCAAACTTTTGTATTAACCAAAATCTTAAAGAAGCAATTGTACAATCAGTTGATTTACTAAAAGCTGGTTCTTATGATAGAATCAAAGATTTGGTAGATAAAGCTATGAAAGTTGGAGTTGATACTGATTTAGGTTTAGATTATGTTTTAGATTTTGAAGAACGTAATGAAGATTTGAATAGAAGTACTGTACCAACTGATTGGGATTGTATTAATGAACTTATGGATGGTGGTTTAGGTCCGGGTGAATTGGGAGTTGTAGTTGCACCATCTGGTGTTGGAAAGACTTGGGTTCTATGTGCATTAGGGGCAGCCGCTGTAAAAGCTGGACTTAATGTAGTACATTACTCATTAGAACTTTCTGAACATTATGTGGGGCAACGATATGATACCATATTTACACAAATCCCATCAGCTGACCTAAAAGATAGAAAAGATACAATATATTCTAAGATTAAGAATTTAAAAGGTAAGTTACTTATTAAATACTTTCCACCAAAGGGTATTTCCGCTAGAAACATTGAATCTCATATTGAGAAAATGACCGCAGCTGGTAATAAACCTGATTTGGTTCTTATTGATTATGCCGATTTACTACTTTCTACTACAAACAAATCCGATTCAACTTATGGTGAGCAAGGTGGAGTTTATATAGAATTAAGAGGAATGGGTGGTATATTGGGATTACCAATTTGGACAGCATCTCAAACCAATAGAAGTGGTATGGATTCAGAAGTTATTGAAGCTGATAAGATTGCAGATTCTTACGCTAAGGTAATGAACGCTGATTTTATTATGAGTGTAAGTAGAAAATCGAAAGATAAACTGAACAATACTGCTAGATTTCACGTAATGAAAAACCGATTTGGGCCAGATGGTTTAACATTTCCATCTAAGATGGATACTAATGTTGGACAAATTGAAGTTTATGATGCAACTTCATCGGATGGTATAATTGCATCGAAGGAAAGTAACGATGGGGAGCAAATGGAAAAGAAATTATTGCATAAAAAATATGTAGAAAATTTTGGATAAATTACCAATCCATCAAAATGTGGTAATTAAAATTATCAAATAAAAAAAATTAAAAATTTAACTTTGTAATGGATTTTTTTTCCAATATATACAATAGTTATAATCACCCAACTCACATAAGGGTTGGAAACTTTAACAATTAAAAATAATAAATTTTATGGCAAATTCGCAAGAAATTTTCGAACAAATCAAAGAGTTATATACTCAGTTTGAATTAGAACACAACGGAACAACCAAAGCAGCTAAATCAAGAGCTCGTAAGCATATTGGTGAAATCAAAAAATTGGTAACGGATTACAGAAAACTCTCAGTAGAAGAATCTAAATAAATCCAATTATGAGCAAATTATTCACAGAAAGAATTCCTTACAAACCATTCGAATTTCCAGTGTACTATGAAGAAGGTTGGTTGAAACAAGCACAAGCATTTTGGTTACATACTGAAATCTCAATGCAGGGTGATGTTAAAGATTGGAATGAAAATCTTACATCGGATGAAAAACATTTGGTTGGTAATATTCTATTAGGATTTGCTCAAACTGAATGTGCTGTATCTGATTATTGGACTACGATGGTAACCAAATGGTTTCCAAAGCATGAGATTAAGCAGATGGCTATGATGTTTGGTTCCCAAGAAACTATCCATGCAACGGCATATTCTTATTTAAATGAAACATTAGGGTTGGATGACTTTTCAGCATTTCTGCATGAACCTGCAGTTGCTGAAAAGTTTGAACTCTTAACTCAAACTTCAGCAGATTGGACACATGAAGATTTGGCAACAAATCCAAAAGCAAGACAAGAGGTAGCAAGAAGTTTGGCAATCTTCTCAGCATTCGCTGAAGGAGTATCTCTATATTCCTCTTTTGCTGTTCTCTACTCATTCCAAATGAGAAATCTATTGAAAGGTATCGGACAGCAGATGAAGTGGAGTGTAAGGGATGAATCACTACATTCTAAAATGGGTTGTCAATTATTCAGACATATGTGTGAAGAATTCCCTGAATTATTGGATGCTAGTAAAGAATCAATCGAACAAGCATCTAAACTAATTGTAGAATTAGAATCTCGTTTTATAGATAAGATGTTCGAAAAGGGTGATTTAGAAAATCTAAAATCATCAGATTTAAAAGAATTCATCAAAGCAAGAACTAACACTAAACTTAGAGAGTTAGGTTATGATGGTATTTTTGAATTCAACGCTAAAAAAGCAGATAACTTAGAATGGTTTTACCATTTGACGGGTGGAACTACTCATACTGATTTCTTCGCTATTAGACCTACTGATTACTCAAAGGCTAATGAAGGTGAAGATTGGGGAGATTTATTTTAATAAACCTTTGGTTTAACCAAATAAATTTCGTATATTTGTAGTATGAATGAATTCGATTATTTAAGAGATTGTATCAAAACTGATATAGGACCAAGTCCAATACATGGAATTGGTACATTTGCTCTTAGAGATATCAAAAAGGGAGAATCATTGTTTGAAAGATGGGAAGGTGATACAAGTACATATACACTAAGCCATTCTCAATTTGAACAACTTCCTGATTATGTGATGGGATTGATATTAAAATCGTATGAAAATTTAACTGGAAAATATCCATTCATATGGTTTAAATTATACAAAGATGGATACTTCAATTTATCCAATCCATTGGCATATACAAATACTTTAGGAATTGAAAATGCTAATTTCAGTTCTCACGAAAAAATAGCACTTAAAGATATTAAAGTAGGTGAAGAGTTAGTTGGAACCTACGATTTAAATAGTACAATATTATGACATTTGATGAATTAATTAAGAATGTAAATGGTTGGGCTGATAATAAGAATATTCTTAAATCAGAAAATGCACCTAAACAATTAATGAAAGTAATGGAAGAGTTGGGTGAAACCGCTGGAGCCATTGCAAAAAACAAAGCAACTGCTGAAATTATGGATGGAATTGGTGATACATTTGTAACATTGATTATCCTATCATATCAATTAGGATTAGAACCATCGGATTGTTTAGAAGCAGCTTGGAACGAAATTAAAGATAGAAAAGGAAATACCATAAATGGGGTATTTGTAAAAGAAGAGAAATAAAATGGCAGTTAAGAATTACGGAGAAGATTTAGGTTGGGAATTAGGAGTTGATTTCCCAGAGTGGGGTAATACTGAAATATATGTAAAAACAATATCTAAAGGATATTTGTTAGTTGGTGAAAAACCAAAAGATGCATATTGGAGAGTATCCACAAAAGTTGCACAACGATTAGGAAAACCACAGATGGCATCAAAATTCTTTGATTACATTTGGAAAGGTTGGTTAAACTTAGCAACACCAGTACTTTCAAATACAGGTACTGATAGAGGATTACCTATCTCTTGTTTCGGAATAGATGTAGCCGATTCCATCTTTGATATTGGAACTAAGAACTTAGAACTAATGTTATTGGCTAAACATGGTGGAGGAGTTGGTATAGGTATCAACCAAATCAGACCAGCAGGGGCTCCAATTACTGGTAATGGTACATCTGATGGTGTAATACCATTTGCTAAAATTTATGATTCTACAATACTTGCAACAAACCAAGGTTCAGTTCGTAGAGGAGCAGCATCAGTTAACTTAAACATTGACCATAAAGATTTTGAAGAGTGGTTAGAAATTAGAGAACCTAAAGGTGATGTAAATAGACAATCACTTAACCTACACCAATGTGCCGTAATTGGTGATAAGTTTATGCGAAAGTTGGAAAATGGTGATGAGGAGGCTCGTAGAAAGTGGGGTAAGTTACTTCAAAAACGTAAAGCCACTGGGGAACCTTATATTATGTACAAAGGGAATGTTAACAAACAAAACCCAGAGATGTACAAAGTTAATGGTTTAAAAGTACATATGACAAACATATGTTCTGAAATCACTTTACATACCGATGAATCCCATTCATTTGTTTGTTGTTTATCATCATTAAACTTAGCAAAATACGATGAGTGGAAAGATACTGATTTAGTTTATACTGCAACTTGGTTCTTAGATGGAGTTCTTTCAGAATTTATTCAAAAAGCAAAGAACTTAAAAGGATTCGAAAACTCAGTTCGTTCTGCTGAAAAGGGTAGAGCATTAGGATTGGGTGTATTAGGATGGCACACTTACTTACAACAAAATGGTATTCCATTTGAAGGAATGACTGCACAATTTGAAACTCGTAAGATTTTCTCTCAATTAAAGATTGAATCAGAAAGAGCTAGTAGAGATATGGCAGTTGAATTAGGTGAACCTCTATGGTGTAGAGATAGTGGAATGAGAAACACTCACCTACGTGCAATCGCACCAACGGTATCTAACTCTAAATTAAGTGGTGATGTATCCGCTGGTATCGAACCTTGGGCAGCTAACGTATTTACTGAACAAACTTCCAAAGGTACATTTATTCGTAAAAATAAAGAGTTAGAAAAAGTTCTAAGAAAAGTTGGAATCAACACCAAAGAAATTTGGGATAAGATTATGGCTGATGGCGGTTCAATTCAGGATATTAAAGAATTGGATGAGTTCAGATACTTAAATGGAAAATTGGTAAAGAAAGAAGATATATCTGAATTAGATTATCCAAAATCATTCAACATTAAAGATGTATTCAAAACGTTCAAAGAAATTAATCAATTGGATTTGGTAAAGCAAGCTGGTATTAGACAACAATACATTGACCAAGCAGTATCACTTAACTTGGCATTCCCATCTACGGCAACACCAAAGTGGATTAATACTGTAACGATGGAAGCTTGGAAACAAGGAATAAAAACGTTATATTACATGAGAACAGAATCAGTACTCAGAGGTGATATTGCTGATAGAGCAATGGATATTGATTGTTTGTCTTGTGATGGATAAATGTTATAATTAACAATTAAAAAAAATAAAATGTTAGAAGTAAAGAAATTCTATGGTACGTGGTGTGGACCCTGTAAAATGTTAACACCAACAATTGAAAAATTGAAAGTTGAACATACTGATGTTAAATTTACTGATTTAGATGTTGATGTAGATTTTGAAGAAGCATCTAAATATGGTGTTCGTAGTATTCCATTGGTTGTATTGGAACGAAATGGTAAGGAGATACAAAGATTTGCTGGATTACAATCTGAAATGGCATATAACAACGCAATAAATGAATTGAAAAAAGCAGTTTAAATGCCAATACTAAGAGGTCAGTCTCATCCATCTTCTAAATTGACAGATGAGCAGGTTATACAAATAAGAAAGTTATGGAAAATGGGACATCGAAATGTTAGAGTAATGGCTCGTAACAATCGATGTTCTTCAGCCAATATTCTAAGAATAGTAAGAAACGAAACGTGGACACATTTGAATGAATTTTGGTCTGGTAGTTTATGAAAGAAAACAAAACATATTGTGATACTTCAAAACTATCCGTTAGATTAATAACTAAATCGGTAGCGAAGGATATTATTGTAAACAACCATTATAGTGGATTGTGGACAAAAGTATCCTACGCTATTGGTTTATTTACTTCAGAGGTAGAAGAACACCCATTTTTTAGTAACGTAGAAGATAAATTAATTGGAGTTGCTTGTTATGGTGACCCAATAGGTAGAAGTGCTGGACAATCAATCACTCCTTTATTAGAAAGAGATGAAGTATTGGAACTTACTAGATTATTTGTATTTGATAACTATGGTTCAAATATAGAGAGTTGGTTTCTATCTCAAACATTTGATTGGTTGAGAGAAAATGTACCACATATTAAAGCACTAATTTCATATTCAGACCCCAAAGAGGGACATTGTGGTACGATTTACCAAGCAACCAATTGGTTGTATCAGGGTAACAAACTAAGATTTAATGATAGTTGGGATTTCCGATGGGAAGAAGATGGTGAATGGCACCACCAACGAACATCTTATGTTAAATTTGGAACAAATAATCCAAAAGAAATTCAAAAGATGAGCTCATCTACATTTTGGATACGAAAGAATCCCAGAAAACATAGATATGTGTATATTTTGGCAAAGGGTGGTATAAGAAGAAAGTTGTTAAAAACTATAAAACATCCATTATTTCCATATCCAAAGGAAAATGAAGAATTTGTAGAAGAAATCATAAAAATGGAACCAATAAATTTGGTAGAATCAAATTAATTTAGTATATTTGTTTATTAAAATAACTTAACTATGACAGAATCAGAAGAAATAGAAGAAATCCTATACGAAGCTCATGCACATGGTATGAGGGGTGAAGTAATGGATTGGGCAAAAAAGGAGTTAAAAGAAAACCCAAAATTAAGAAAAGTGGATGCATATCAGATAGCATTTAGCGAATGGTGTAAATAAGATAAATGAAAGAAGAAGGAAAACATTATGTAGATGCTAATAGAGTAAGTGTAGCTCCTATTGCTAAATCTATCGCTAAAGATATAATTATCAAAAAACACTATACTCATGCATGGACAGCATGTAGATACGCTTTGGGTATCTATCATCAAATGGATGAGAAAGATATCTTTGGTAATGATAAACAATTAGTTGGTGTAGCAGTATATGGATTCCCAGTAGGTGCTAAAGCATCCACTTCAGTTTGTGAGGGATTAACCAAAGATAATATCTTAGAACTTACTCGTTTATATGTAGATGATGGGTTTGGTTCAAATATAGAAAGTTGTGCATTAGGTAAAACTTTCCAATGGTTAAAGGATAACGATACCAACATCAAAGTTTTACTTTCATACGCTAACAATGGACAAGGACATGTTGGCGGAATCTATAAGGCTACCAATTGGATTTACCAAGGTTTGAACACGGATATCGCTTTGATGCCAAATTGGGGTATATCCCTATCTAATGACCCATACGATTGGATTCATAGTAGGACAGTTTATAATAATTGGGGAAGTGGGAATTTAGAACATCTTCGTAGAGAAATTGGAAAGCAGGGTTATACTGAATTTTGGAGAAGAGAGGAACCACCAAAACATAGGTACATTCAGATACTTGCTACTAACAAAAAAGAGAAAAAGGATTTGATGAGTAGATTAAAGCACGAAATCAGACCTTATCCAAAAGATTTGAATGATTATAATACTGAAATTGTTCATCACACAACATACGCACCAGAAGAATCAAACGAAATAAATTTTTGGTAAAATAATTGAGAAAAGACTTGCATGATTCAAAATCTTTTCTTATATTAGTAGGGTAATTGAGTGCGGAGAGATACTCTCAAAAATTTAAACCCTTAAAATAAATAAAACTATGTTAAACATTTCAAACACACCACAATCAATCAAAGAAGTACAACTTGGAGAAGTACCTACAATTTATGAAGGATATCTTTATCGTTACACTAATTTAGACAACAACAAAGTTTATGTTGGTGTTCATAAAGGATATGTAGGTGATGGATATTGGCACTCATCTACCAATAATGAATTTGGTAACGAATTTCAAAATTCAGATGCAAACTTTAAATTTGAAATTTTGGAGTATGGTAGTTACGCTGAAATGACGGTATCGGAACGAAAAATTCTAAAAGATAATAACGCTAAATCAAATCCAATGTTTTACAATAAATCAAATGGTGCAGCTAAATTCTCTCAACCTGATGTTGAGATGATGAAAGAGTTAGCTGATAAGATTGTGGAAGGTGGGTTTCGAATAACATATGAATCGGTAGATGATATCTATGAACTACCCAGATTGCAAGTTCGTGCAGAGGAGAGTAAAGAACTTAGACAAGAAATTAAAGAACGAATTGATGATGCTGGTGGAAATACGGATAATTGTAATCCTATCGTAATTTACGAAGGTAGACAATCTGGTAATGATATTATAGGTGATGGTAATCACACA
>Ga0209138_1002176_pt1 | contig 15385 bp, 12 predicted proteins | sample SaaInl3SG_22_DNA_FD_184645 | JGI IMG/M metagenome (GOLD analysis project Ga0209138, IMG submission 184645) | Marine microbial communities from expanding oxygen minimum zones in the Saanich Inlet - ESP_153SG_22_DNA (SPAdes) (version 2) | ecosystem: Environmental > Aquatic > Marine > Intertidal...
ACTCACTTCCAATCTTCTGGGTTGCCGTTCTTCTAAAGGAGTTCGGTGCCATCCAGTTCAACCGGTTCTTGGAGGAGCCGGTTATTCCCCCGGCGGCCATGACGGCGATAGCGCTGCTGGTCGCGGTTGCGGTCACCGGGATTATTGGTGGCGGCTTACGCGCCAAGGTTCAAAGCTTTATCGGGGCAATTGGTCTTTCGATTCTGGTCATGATTTTCCTAAACACCACACAGTGGTTGAAGTACCCGTCGCTCGGCGTTGTTGGCATCGTGCTGGTGACCCTGATGTTTGCCGGTGTTGTATTGCTGCTGTCGATTGGCTTTGGTCAAAAGCGCGGCGTGATAATCGTGGCAGGCATGGCGCTTGTTGCAGCAGCGATGTGGCTGCCGGGCCAGTACCTGTTCTTCTATGTTGGAGGGTTCTGGGGGATTGCGATTGCAATTGTGATGATGGCCGCAATTGGTGTTGGCCTGGGGCTAATTTTCGGAGGCGACGGCAGGCGAGAAATTGCTAGGGCTGCCGGCATCACGGGCGGTCTTGCCGGGTTGGTGCTCGTGATCGATGAGGCGCTGCAGTACTGGACCACCTATCTGGATCTGATTCCTCTAAACAACGGTTACATTTCGACAATTGGTGCCGTGACGCCATCGGTGAAGCGCCAGGACAACATGTGGCTGGACCTGCTTGATAGCTATGCTCACCTGATTCTTCCAACCGCTGCACTGCTGATCATCTCAGTTGCCGGCTACACCCGCTATGCCAGAGCATCGCTGCTGGAGGTCATGAATCAGGACTACGTCCGAACCGCCAGGGCCAAGGGTTTGAATGAGCGCACGGTTGTGGTTCGTCACGCGATGCGGAACGCGCTACTACCTATTGCCACCATCGTGCCGGTTGACATAACCGCCCTGATTGGCGGGGCCGTTATCACCGAGAAGGTCTTTGCCTGGAACGGAATGGGAGCACTGTTTATTCGCGGCCTGAATGCAGTTGATGTGAACCTGGTGATGGGTTACGTGATGATTGTTGGGCTGATGGCTGTGATTGGTAACTTGATTGCTGACCTGCTCTACAGCGCGCTAGACCCGAGGATCAGGATCAGCTAATGGCCAAGAAGAAACCAGTTGATGAGACCCAGCTAAACCGGGAAATTACTATCGAGCAGCGCGAGACCGAAGGTCTTTCGCTCGGCACAATCGTTCGCCGCAGGTTCCTGCGGCACAAGGCCGCCGTCACCTCACTGATTGTTCTGCTTGCTATTACCCTGCTTGCCTTTACCTCAGTTGGAACCGTGATTGGTGGCACCGGCAACCTGGTGGCTGATGCCACAACCGGCCGGCTCACCGTTGACGGGCTCAGGGTTCCAGGCTGGTGGCAATACAACTGGTATGAAAACTACGACGTTGAAAACCTAGGTGGCGCCCCAACCATGCAGCTTTGGCCATTTGACCCCGGCCAGCACCCATTTGGTCAGGACACTCTTGGAAAAGACATCTTTGCTCGAGTAATGCGCGGAATTCAGCAGTCGCTGACCGTGGTGCTAATTGTTGGTTTGATTTCCACCCTTATCGGAACAGTTGTCGGAGCTGTTGCTGGCTTCTTCCGCGGCAAGATCGACACCTTCCTGATGCGTGCCACCGATGTTGTCATCATTCTTCCGCTGTTGGTGGTTGGTGCTGTTCTGAGTAGAAACTTCGGTGGCGATGCCATAAGCCTGGCACTGCTGCTTGGTGCACTGGCCTGGACCGGCCTGGCAAGGCTAGTGAGAGCCGAGTTCTTGGCTCTTAGAGAGCGCGAGTTTGTGGATGCTGCCAGGGTCGCTGGAGCATCTAACTTCCGAATCATTTTCAAGCACATCTTGCCCAACACCATCGGCGTGATTGTTGTGAACGCAACGCTGCTGATGGCGGCCGCGATCCTGATTGAAACCTCGCTGAGCTTCCTGGGCTTTGGAATCGTGGCTCCAGATATATCTCTTGGTCAAATCATCAGCGAATACAACGAGGCCTTTAAGACTCGTCCATGGCTGTTCTGGTATCCAGGTTTATTCATTGTGATTATTGCTCTTGCCATCAACTTCATCGGCGATGGTCTGCGGGACGCCTTTGACCCTCGTCAGCGCAGACTGCCAAGAAACGAAGGCGCACTTCACGACCTGAAGCAGCTAATTGCAAAGCGCAGGGGTAACTAATGACCCTAAAACAAAAAGCTAACCAGAACCAGGGCTGCCATTGCTGCAACTCGTGGCCAGTAGACCTTGCTGGTTTCGATGTTCTCAGTGTCGGTTCTGCGCTCCCAGAGTCTTCGAATGTGAGCGGCGGCAGCACCGGAATCAGTGTTGATCAAATCTCCCGGCCTCACAGTGCCGGCCAGGTAGCTGCTTTCAGGCAGGTGCGAACCCTCATCCCTGGAAGCGAAAATGCTGGCATGGCGACCGGGCGCAGGAGCTCCCCAAGCGCTGTATTTCTTGGTAGCGGTGTAGATAGTCAGCGCGAAGCGGGTGTCGATTCGCTTGATGGCACTGAGGTTTATGGTGTGCTCGCGGAAGATGTTGCTGATGCGAACCAGGTCGTCCTCGACGCTAACTTTTGGAAGCCAGAACACAATAAGCGCCAGGTAACTAAAAAGCAGCACGATTGGAAGCGTGCCGATGGCAGCTTGAACACCCAATCCAACGCTGCCCACAAACCAGGACAGCGCCAGAATGCCGATGCTAACGGCGGCCAGGACTCTGGAAAACCGCGAGTGAAAAACTTCCATGTGAATACTTTGGCATCAATTGAGGAGGCTTGCGTTGGAATCTAAGCCAATCATTGAGGCCAGTGAGCTTTCCATTGACTTCTGGGTCGATGGTCAGTGGGTTATGGCAGCCTCCGGGGTGAACTTTAGGGTCAGGCCCGGTGAAGTACTGGCAATCGTGGGTGAGTCTGGATCCGGTAAGTCGACCTCGGCCATGAGTTTGCTTGGCCTGCTTCCTGTCAATGGAAGAGCCTCGGGCTCGGTGAAGCTGCAGGGCGAAGAGCTGATCGGTGCGGACAAAAAGCGACTGCGCCAGGTTCGAGGAAAAGAAATCGCGGTTATTTTCCAAGAGCCAATGACTGCACTGAACCCGGTCTACACAGTTGGCTTCCAGATCGTTGAGGCACTTCAGGTTCACTACCCTTCCATGACAAAGGCCAAGGCCAAGGCACGCGCCCTTGAGCTGCTAACCATGGTTGAGTTGCCAGACCCACAAAAAGCGTTTGATTCCTACCCGCACGAACTGTCGGGTGGTCAGCGGCAGCGAGCCATGATTGCTCAGTCGATTTCCTGCGATCCACTGTTGCTGATTGCCGATGAGCCAACTACGGCCCTCGATGTCACGGTGCAGGCAGAGATTTTGGACCTAATTAGGGACCTGAACAAGCGATTAAACTCAGCGGTAATTTTGATCACCCATGACATGGGTGTGGTCGCCGACCTCAGTGATCACATGATTGTCATGAAGGACGGTGTTGTTGTTGAATCAGGCAGCACCAAGCAGGTCTTTACTAAGCCTGGACACCAGTACACCAAAGACCTACTTGCAGCCGTTCCACACCTTGGAGCTGCAGAGCTAAAGCCGGCAGTTGACCGCACCGGTCAAAAGCCAACCCTGAGTTTGAGAAACGTAAACATCGAGTATCCAAAGCGAGGCAGGGTTCCCGCCTTCAAGGCAGCCAGCGACATAAATCTGGAAATCTACCCGGGTGAGGTTTTGGGTCTGGTCGGTGAATCAGGTTCGGGGAAGACCACCATTGGTCGCGCTGTGGTTGGGCTGCTACCAATCAAGAGCGGTGAGCTGACAATCAACGAAAAGTCACTTTCCGGACGCAAGCAAAAAGAGCTGATGGCTATTCGACGCGAGATTGGAATCGTGTTCCAGGATCCGGGCAGCTCGCTGAACCCGCGTTGGCCGGTTGGTCAATCAATTGCCGAGCCGCTGTTGCTTGCAGGTTGGAATCACAAGGAGCTAACCGACCGGGTTAGCGAACTGCTGGACCTGGTGGAATTGCCTCGTTCCTACAGAAACCGCTACCCACACGAGCTCTCGGGTGGACAGCGGCAGCGAATCGGCATTGCTCGCGCGCTGGCGCTGAGCCCAAAGTTGTTGGTTGCAGATGAGCCAACCAGTGCCCTGGACGTTTCGGTTCAGGCAAGAGTCCTAGAGCTACTGCAAGAGATTCAAAAAGAACAGCAGTTTGCAACCCTGTTTATTTCGCACGACTTGGCTGTGGTTGACCTACTCAGTGACCGAATTGCAGTGATGCAGCACGGTGTGATTGTGGAGCAGGGACCGAAGGACGAGATCCTTAGAAACCCAACCCAGGACTACACCAAGCGTCTGATTGCTGCGGTTCCAGTGCCTGATCCTGACCAGCAGGCCAAGCGCCGCAGCGACCGCAGGAAATAGTCGCTGGTAATTCTTTTAGCTGGCTAACTTCGCCTGATGCCGCCGCTTCGCCTCCTAGAAACAGCGTCAACGGTTGCAGCAAGTGCCAACACCGTTCCTGTTACAACGAAGCTGATTCCAGCTGACAGTCCCAACAAGCCAAGACCGTTGTCAATGATTGAAATAACCATCGCTCCAAGGGCTGCGTTAATCAGGCGGCCGCGACCACCAAAGAGGCTCACGCCACCAACAACCGCTGCGGCAACACCGCTCAGCACGATGGTTCGACCAGCTGCAGCCTCAACCACACCGATTCGGCTGACGTGGAACAGGCCAGCAACAACCGCAAGGCTTGAGGTGATGACGAAAGCGGTGATGCGAATTCGCACGACCTTGATTCCAGCTCGTCTGGCAGCTTCTGGGTTACCACCAACTGCGTAGAGGTGACGCCCAAACTTGGTTCGATCCAACAGGAATGTTCCCAGGAAGATAATTAGCAGCACGATTGGGATAACAATCGGAACACCGGAGATCTCCTTGACCGAGGCACTTCGGTTTAGGTTCAGCACGTAAACCACGCCACCACCCAAAACAGTCATGAATGCAAGCTTGATAAGTAGCAGCGATAGTGGTCGGTTTACCAGTCCACTGGCAGTTCTGCGATAGCGGTCGTAGAAGCCCATGCCGGCAGAAACTAACACCACGATTGCCAGTAGCAACCAACCACCCCAAACCGGCAGGTTGTCGTTCATGATGGCCCGAACCTCTGGAACCTCAACGCGGAACAGACCACCGTCGCCAAGCAGAATAAGCGCCACACCCTGAAGCCCCAGGAAGAAGGCAAGCGTGATCACGAACGACGGAACTCCGATTTTGGCAACGAAGAATCCAAGCACGAATCCAAGCAACACTCCAACCAGCAAGGCGCTAACCAGGCCGATTGGCCAGGGAACACCAAAGGTTGTGGTGAGGTAGAAAACGTCCATTGCAACACCGGCGGCAACACCAGCCGAAAGATCAATCTCGGCGAGCAGCAGCACGAAGACCAGTGCGATGGCAAGGGTTGTTAGTTGAGCTGCCTGCACAAAGAGGTTGGCAAAGTTCAGCTTGGTAAGGAAGTAGGGGCTGAGGTATGCAAATAGTGCGGTGAGCACTAGCAGTGCGCCGGTTGCCGGTAGTGCACCCATCTCGCCGTTCTTGACTCGTGCGAAGTAGGCCTTCACCTGGTCAATAACGCCACCTTCGTGGCCGGATGCGATGTCTTGAGCCGCCAAATTAAGGCCTGTTGAATTCTGGTTTGTCATCGATTAGTCCTCAACGCTCTTGGTTCCGGTGATGTAGCCAACCACATCGTTTTGGGTGGTTTCGGTGGTCTCAATTTGGGTGACCATGCGACCCAAATACAAGACTGAGATGTCGTCACAAACCTTGAACACATCGGCCAGGTTGTGGCTGATGATCAGGACCGCAACTCCAGAATCTGCAAGTCGCTGCACCAGGTTCAGAACCTGCTCGGTCTGAGCAACACCAAGCGCGGCTGTTGGCTCATCCAAAATCACAAGCTTGGCATTTCGAAGCACTGACCTGGCGATAGCAACAGTCTGGCGCTGTCCACCAGACAAAGAGGAAACCTTTTGGCGAACCGACTTCACGGTTCTAACAGAAAGTGACTGGAGCGCCTTGGTTGCCTGCAGCTCCATGCTTGGCTCATCCAGGGTCTTCTGTAATAGCTCCTCACGACCTAGGAACATGTTCTGAACAATGTCCAGGTTTTCACACAGTGCTAGGTCCTGGTAGACGACCTCGATGCCGAGCTCTGCCGCCTGGATTGGATCGTGGATGTCGACCTCTTGGCCGTCAAACAAAACTGTTCCGCTGTCGTAGGGCTGCACTCCGGACAGACCCTTAATCAGAGTTGATTTTCCAGCTCCGTTATCGCCTACCAGTGCGGTTACCTGACCTGCGTAAACCTTTAGGTTCACGCCCTTCAAAACCTCCACCGGGCCGAAGCTCTTTTTGACATCGCGTAATTCGATGACCGGATTGGACATTGGTTCTCCCGATCTGCGGTCTCAGCTGTGAGTCCGCAATTTGTTTCAAGACTATAAAGAAAAATTGTGTGATGTGCGCCGGCCTATAAAGACCGGCGCACATCCGTACTACTTATTTGGTTGTGACTAGTTGATGCCGTACTTTGCACAAGCTGCTGCAACGTCTGCGGTGCAGAGGTCCTCAACGCTTGCGTCGCCAGCTGCAACTACATCCTTGACCTGGTCAGCACCAACCGAGATTGGGTCTAGAGCCAAGAATGGGGTTCCGTCTGCAAGGGTCTTGTTTGTTGCAGGAACCTCGCCCTTCAGGATTGAGATGGCCATTGCTGCGCCAGCCTCAGCCTCGATGGTGAATGGCTTGTAAACGGTAGCGAACTGCTTGCCTAGAAGAACGTTCTGTAGACCAGCAATCGAAGCGTCCTGACCTGAAACTGGAACGGTTAGGCCGTTCTTGTCTAGGATCGCGATGATTGAAGCAGCGTTGTTGTCGTTTGGAGCAAGAACGGCGTCTACGTTACCCGAAACAGCGGTGAATGCCTGCTCGAATAGGGTGCCGGCCTTGGTTCCATCCCAAGTACCTTCCATGGTGAATGCAGCGGTTGCGCCTGCAGCGTCAAGAACTGAAAGTGCTCCGTTTAGGAACATTGCAGCGTTACCGTCAGCTGGGTCACCAGAAGAGTAAATGATGCTTGCAGTTGCAACGTCCTTGCCAGCAGCGGCTAGGCCGTCAACAATCATCTGTCCCTGCATTGCGCCAACAACCTCGTTGTCGAATGATAGGTAGTAGTCAGCGCCAGCAATTGGGCGGTCGTAAGCAATAACAGGAATGCCCTGTGCCTTTGCCTTCTCAGCTACGGAAACACCAGCACCCTGGTAGTCAACCAATAGCATCACTCCACAGCCCTTGGTTAGCTGCTGGTCGGCGATGGTTGCAAACTTTGCGGTGTCTGACTGAGCGTTCTGGATGTCAACTTCGTATCCAGCAGCGGTCAGAGCCTTCTCTAGGGCTGGGCGGTCGCCTGGCTCCCAGCGGGTTCCGCTGTCGGCGTCTGGCAAGATCACGCAAGCACGACCAGCGGTCGCCTCTACGGTCTCGGTTGCGGCACTTGTTGTTTCTGCTGTCTCGGTGGTTTCTGCTGCACAGCCAGCTAGCGTCAACGCTGCTACTGCCGCAAGTGCCGAGATTGAAAATAATGAAGACTTCTTCATGATTAGTCGGTACCTTCCATTTTTATATTCATACCCGAGAGGGCTCCCCCCGAATAGGTCCTAATTGGACTTGATGATTATGTTGTAGTACACAACAAATTATTGCAACCAGAAACATCTTGATTTAGCTAACGAATAAGTAACGTTATGTATTTGTTGTTTTAAACAACAAGTATGTTTACTGGTGTAGAAGGAGAAATTCACCATGACTGCTGACAAGCCTGCGCCCGCCCACAAGGGGCAAAGTGGCGAGAGCGTCCGGCAGCACAACCTCTCCACAGTGCTCAGGCTCGTCCATCTACAGGGAACGATTCTTAGATCCAAAATCACTGCCACCACCGGCCTCAACCGCTCTACTGTTTCTGACCTGGTGTCTGAACTTTCAGAACTTGGACTACTGGTGGAAAAGGAAACGGCTGCGCCCACTGGAGTGGGCCGCCCATCATTGGCGGTTACCGCAACCGACAACATCGTTGCTTTTTCCGTGAACCCTGAAATTGATGCCACCACCGTCTCTGCTGTTGCACTGTCCGGGCGAGTGGTTACCAAGGAGCGCAGGTTGATGCGCTCCCACCCGACCGCTGACAATGCAATTGCCGTGGCCTCCGAAATGATTGCCAAGATGCGCAAGGAGCTAGAACCTGGAACCCGGATCGTCGGGGTTGGGGTATCGGTTCCGGGTCAGGTTCGCAGTTCCGATGGTGTGATCAGGTTTGCTCCGCAACTGGGCTGGGTGGAATCAGCATTCGCTGCAGCGCTTAGTCAGGAAACCGGCTTGCCGGTTTATTTGGGAAATGACGCCAGCCTTGGCTGTATTGCGGAGGCGCGCTTTGGCGCGGCCAAGGGCATCAATGATGCCGTGTTCCTGTTTGCAGGTTCCGGTGGTATCGGTGGTGGAGTGATTAGTGATGGAAGAACCGTCACTGGTGCTGCCGGCTATGCCGGAGAGCTTGGTCACATTCGCATCTCCAGCTCCAAGCAAGTCGACTATTCAGGGTTCCCCGGAACCCTAGAGGCCCTGGTTCGAAGAAACGACCTGCTTGACATGTTTAAGCTTTATGTAGCGACCGATGAAGAACTAGATGCCGAGATCAGGTCCACCGAGTCCACAAAAGCCAAGCGCCTGATTGAGGATCAAATCGATTCGCTGGCAGATGGCATCAGCACCCTGGTCAACATCTTCAACCCGGAGGTTGTGGTGTTGGGTGGATTCTTGACTTCGCTGTTTGATTTTGCCCCGGAGCATCTGATTACCCAGATGAAGCAGGGGTCCCTTGCTGCTGCATCCGAGCGGGTTGTTGTTCGTAAGGGCGCGCTCGGTTCGAACCTGCTAGTCCTTGGTGCTGCCGAGCTCCCATTCGAAGCTTTGATTAACGCACCATCGAGCTTTTCGTTGACAGACGCCTAAGCACCAGTCCGGCACCTTCAGTCATCGGTGGAGTTTCATAATCTGGATGCCTGTGACTCTCACAGGAGAAGGCCCCAAAAGCACAAAGCGTTATCGCGCAGTTAGTTCTGAGTTTCTAGGTTCAGGTTCCAGAGCAGCCAGTCGCCGCCCTTGGTCAGCCTCACCTGTTCAAATCCATAGGCTAGTGCCGGATTTGTAATAGCTGCCCTGAACGCTGCCACTGGCGACCCTGTCCAGTCCGCATAGGTCCTAACAGCGTCCTTCAATAGCAGCGTGGAACCGGCAATTGATCCCGATTCTGTTCTGGCAACACCATTTGTCACGGTCACAGCCATCGAGCCCAAAGCGTAGTTGCCGTCTGGCATGCCGGTGGCAACCATGGCGTCGGTGACCAGGATCACTTTGTCTTGGTTCAAAACTCTTGCAGCGGCAGCCTCAACGTGAATGCCATCGGCGATTAGTTCGGTGAATGCCCCGGCCTCTAAGGCAGCAGGTATTGGGCCGGGAGCCCGGTGGTGGATGCCAGCCATACCGTTGAATGCGTGGGTCATAATGTTCGAGCCCTTATCAAAGAACTCCTTGGCTTGAAGATAATCAGCCGCACTGTGACCAAAGCAAACACTGATGCCAGCGTCCTGAAGGCTATGAAGTTGACTGTCGAAGATAAGCTCCGGCGCAATAGTGATCGACTTGACTAAGCCCCCAGAGGCCTCAATAAGCTGTGCCAGTTCGGAATCGGTGGGGGCATGCAGCACGTTGGGGTTGTGCGCACCCTTGTATTCGTGAGCAAGGAAAGGCCCCTCGAGGTGTAGCCCAGCAAAATTCTCGTGGTCAATTTCTCGTGCCTCGTGAATCAGCGCAACGACATCCTGCACAGGGGCACTGATCAAGCTCAGGAAGGTGCGACCAACACCATTTTTGGCGTGGAAGTCAATGACCTCAAGCATGTCCGCCAGCCCGTTGTCGTTTGAGAAGCCATTGCCCCCATGAACGTGGGTGTCAAAAAGCTTTGGTGTTATGAATCCGCTTAGTCCGTCTTCAGCCGTTTCAGCGTGCTGCTGCCAGTCATCGCCAACACCGAAATCATTTAGCTTTTCGTCAACAACCACCCAAGAGTCAGGAATCAGCTTCTCGCCGTCAAATAGGTTCAGGTTGCGTATGGCTCTAGCAGACAACTATTTCCACGCCCTGTTCCTCAAACCTCTTCCGAACCTCCGGTGCTGGCTCCTCATCGGTCATAATCATGTCAATCTGGGCAGGCTTGCAGATCCGGGCAAAAGCTTGGTGCCCGATCTTGTCAGCGGTCGTGATCACCACGACCTTCTGCGCTGCATCAGCAATCAGCTGGTCAATCTTGGCCTCACCCTCGTGGTTCGCAGTCGCACCTACCTCAGCATCGACGCCGTTTACGCCAAGGAAAGCAATGTCCAGCACTAGGCCATCTAGCAGGCTTGAGGCAAAATCCCCAATCAGCTCATAGCTTTGTGGTCTGGCGATGCCTCCGGTAACCACAATCTTGATGTGTGGGCGGATAACCATTTCGGTCGCGATGTTGATGGCGTTGGTGACAACGGTCAGTCCAATGTCGCCGTCACTGGAGTGAAGTCTGTGGCTGGATGCCAGCTCTCTTGCAAGCTCAGTTGTTGTTGTTCCGCCATTGACTCCGATTCGGTAGCCCTTTTCAACCATCGCAGCTGCCACCCTGGCAATGCGCTGCTTGCCTCGGTCTTCCTTGGCTGTCTTGTATCGAATCGGAAGGTCATAGGCAGCACCGCTGGCCTGAATGCCACCGTGTGTTCTAGTAACCAGCTGCCTATTTGCTAGCTCATCAAAGTCTCTGCGGATTGTTGCCAGAGAGACCTTAAGTGAATTTGCAGCGGTGTCGACGTCGAGCGCTCCGGTCTTGGAAACTAGCTCCAAAATACGATTAATGCGCTCGTTCCTGCTCATTCCTAAAGCCTACTTAATCGAGCCAGCGGTCAAGCCGCTGATGAGCCACTTCTCAATGGCGATAAACAGGAATACCACTGGGACAATGGCAATCAGTGAGGTTGCAAAGACGTAGTGCCATTGCACTTCGTAGAGACCAATGAAACCTGTGATTCCAACCGTCAGTGGTCGAATTTCAATTGAGCTGGTTAGTGTCAGCGCAACCACGAACTCATTCCAAGCGGTGATAAAGGTGAAGATAGTAGCTGTGATTAGTCCAGGCAGTGACAGCGGCAGCGTTATGCGCCAGAGCACTGAGACCTTGGAGCAGCCATCGATCATGGCTGCCTCTTCTACTTCGTAGGGGATGCTGGCAAAGAAGCCACTTAGAATCCAGACCGAGAACGCCAGGTAGAAGCCGGCATTTACAAGCACCAGCGCTAGGTAGGTGTTGACCAACCCCAGCGCCACCATCTCTCGGTAGATACCAATCACCATTGAGGTTGGAGCAAACATTTGAGTTGCAAGAACCAGCAGCAGAATTAGGTTTCTGGTGCGGAACCTAAAGCGTGCCAGGTAGTAGGCAGCAGGCACCGATACCAGCAGCACAACGACAGTTGCGGCGCTCGCGATAATCAAGGTGTTAATCAGGTACTGCAAAATCGGGGCTGATTCCCAAACTGTCACAAAGTTTGACCACTCGAGTCTGGTTGGGAAGTAATCGGCAGGAATCTGATACAGCTCATCCTTAGGCGTGAGCGCGGTAAACATCATTCGGATATATGGCAGCAGGAACAGCGCTGCAACGGCAAACCCGGTGATTGTCAGCAGGCCCTTTTTGCCAAGCTCTTTGTTCTTGGCCTTTGCCCTTGAAGAGGAAGTCTTCGTAGCTGGCTTTTCTGAAATGCTCATCAGTCTTCCCTCTTTCCAAAGCCGGTCGCTCGGATGTAGATCAGAACGAAGATCAGGATGATTCCAAAGTTCACTACCGAAAGGGCTGCCGACTGGCCAATCTCCTGGCTGCGGAAAGCCAACTTATACATCAGCGTGGTTGTGGTGTCGGTGGTGTAGCCCGGGCCACCACCGGTCATGACCCAAATAATTGGGAACTGGTTGAACACGTTGATCAGGTTGATCACGGTTGCAATAAACAGTGAGGTTCGAAGCAGCGGGAAGGTGATTGAGAAGTAGGTCTTTCTGGCCGAAGCACCATCAACCTTGGCTGCCTCGTAAACCTCGCCGGGAACAGTTTGCAAACCAGCCAAAATCACGAAGGTTGTGAACGGCAGCGACACAAAAACAGCAACAATGATCAACCAGGGCAGCGAGGTCTCAGCAGAGCCCATCCAGTCGATGGCCTCTTCCACGAGGCCTAAGTCAAGCAAGATTCGGTTCAGGATTCCGTAGTAACCATCCAGCATCCAGCGGAAGCTGGTCGCGGTCATGATTACCGAGGCAGCCCAGGGCACAATCAGTGCGTAGCGGACAAATCTGCGGCCGGGGAACTTGGCATTTAGCAGCTGCGCCAAGAACAGTGAAATAAAGATCGTGATTGCGACAACTGTGATTACCCAGAAGAAGGTTCTAGAGATGGCACCCAACAGGTTGGGGTTATCAAACAGTTCGCGGTAGTTTTCGAGCCCTGCAAATCCCTTGGTGACACCTGATCCGGAAATCTCTAAGACCGAAGTCCTGCCCATCTCATAGACCGGCCATAGGACGATGCCCAGGATTAGCAGCAACATTGGCGTGATCCAGGGAAGCGGTCCAGCAAGGAACCTTCGGATCAGGCTCTTCTTCCGGCGCTTGGCCGGTGGAGCAAGTGTTGTGGTGTTCATCTTTGTCCTACTTTTTGATTCAAACTTAGCGGCTAAGGAAAAGGCGGGGCCAATAAATTATTGACCCCGCCCAGTCCTTGGATTACTCCTAGGGAGTGCTACTCAGCCTTTGAAGCGATGCCTTCTAGAACAGACATGATGTCTGCACCCTTAGCAACCGCTAGACCAATGGTCTGCTGGGTCTCACCCTGAACAGCTGGCCAGCTGGCCTCTGCACCTGGGTAGAACACAGCGTTTGGCAGAACTGCGATGTATGGGGCTAGTGCCTCATCGCTGCTCATTGCCTCACCGGCACTCTTGGTTGCAGGTAGGAATCCACCAGCGGCTTCTAGGAAGCCTGCGTAGTTGTCAGCTTCGAATAGGAAGCTCATGAATGCCTGCACTGCAGCCTTGTTGGTCTCGCCTTCGTTCTTGAAGCCGAAGAAGTAGTCCTGAACACCAAGGGTGATGCTGGTGCCATCTGCACGGTTAGTTGGGAACGGTGCGATGTCGTAGTTGATGGTTGAACCCTGCTCTTCCAAAACGCTTGGAAGGAAGATCGCACCATTCAACATGCCAACCTGGCCCTGTGCGAACAGTGCGAATGCACCGTCGGTACGGTTGAAGGTTGCAGGTGATGGGTTGGTTAGACCGTCAGCAACTAGGCCCTGTAGGTACTCAAGAGTCTCTACGTTGGCTGCGCTGGTGATGTCCCATGCATCGTTGTTGTAGTAACCACCGTTGTTAGACGCTGCCCAGATTAGGAACTCAGCCTGAGCTTCCTCTGGTCCCAGTGGCAATGCCAATGGGGTTACGTCTGGCACGGTTGCCTTGATCTTTTCTGCGGCAGCGCGAACGCCGTCCCAGGTAACGATGTCAGCCTTGGTTAGACCTGCTGCATCGAAGATGTCCTTGTTGTAGAAGAACAGACGGGCAGATGCCAAGTCTGGCACTGCGTAAGCAGTTCCTTCGTACTTAGAGTTCTCGATGAAGGTCTCAACCATGTCATCTAAGGTTGCTGCTGGAAGAAGGTCCTCTGCTGTGTAAAGCAGGCCATCGGCTGCGAAAGATGAGAAGTAGTTGAGGTTTCCGATGTCAGGAAGGTCATTGGTCTGAACCATGGTCTTGATCTTCTGATCAATGTCGTTCCAGCTAACTACCTCAACCTCGACGTTGATCGTTGGGTTGTCTGCCTCGAAGCGCGCTACTAGGTCGTCATAGTAGGGCTGCATGTCATCGGTGTACTGCGCGGCTACAACGCGAATAGTGGTTGATTCAGCAGAGGAAGAAGAGCCAGTATCTGTAGCTCCTCCATCAGTTGACTCAGTTGCACAGCCTGCAAGTGTTCCAGCGGCTAGCAAACCTGACAACGCAAGAGCTGCTCCGCGACGGAGTGAGATCTTTGCCATTGCATTCCTTTCAATTTATTTAGAAACTCAACAAGGGTTATGAAGAGCCTGCCTTGATGTTAGTCACTATGTGTCAGGCGTGACTACTTTTGATTATTACAAGTTGGTTACAATCAAAATCAATCACAGGCAGAAAAGCGCTAATAAACGCCAAAAAAGGGCTAGACAAGCGGTTTTCCAGAGTGCAATTAGAGTCGCGCGAAAAATTTCTTGATTGAATTGTGATGTTTTTTGTTTGTTTTTTGCTTGAATTCACCACTAAGCTTCAGAACAGGTTTTTAGTAGCTAACAGAATGGAAAGAAAATGACCACACACGCAGAGACAGAGATCTTCTCCCAGCCAGAGATCTGGGAGCAGACCATGGCTTTCTATCCAAGCGTGGCGCACCTGTTGCCTGCAACAGGGGAGCGAGTTGCCTTTGTTGGCTGCGGCACCAGCTGGTTCATGTCGATGGCAATGGCAAGTCTGCGCGAAAGCCTGGGCCTGGGCGAATCAGACGCCTTCACCGCCAATGAGTTTCCGCTAAACCGTAAGTACGACCGGATTGTTGCAATTTCACGCAGTGGCACCACCACTGAGGTTGTGGATCTACTGGCCAAAATCACCGGCACCCCAACCGTGATCATCACGGCAGTTGCAGGCTCACCGGTCACGGTGAACGCCGATGAAACCATCCTGATTGATTTTGCAGACGAAGAAAGCGTGCTTCAGACCAGGTATGCAACCGCAGTACTGACACTGCTTCGCACTCACTTCGGCCAAGACCTTTCTGGCCTTCCTGACCAGTGTCGCGAGATTCTGAATGTCCCACTTGACCCGCAGCTGCTTGACTGCGAACAAATTTCATTCCTGGGCACCGGTTGGACTGTTGGCCTTGCTCATGAGGCCGCTCTAAAGACTCGCGAAAGCTCGCAGTTCTGGGCCGAGGCATATCCTGCAATGGACTACCGCCATGGACCAATCTCGATTGCGCAGCCTGGCCGAGCAGTTTGGATTTTCGGTGAGCCACCGGTCGGCCTGGAAGACAACATCAATGCACTCGGTGCACTTGTTGTCACCTCAAAAATGGACCCAATGGTTCACCTTGTCCTGGCTCAAAGAGTGGCGGTTGCAATCTCACAGGGTCGCGGCCTAGACACCGACAACCCGA
>Ga0209138_1002179_pt1 | contig 15377 bp, 6 predicted proteins | sample SaaInl3SG_22_DNA_FD_184645 | JGI IMG/M metagenome (GOLD analysis project Ga0209138, IMG submission 184645) | Marine microbial communities from expanding oxygen minimum zones in the Saanich Inlet - ESP_153SG_22_DNA (SPAdes) (version 2) | ecosystem: Environmental > Aquatic > Marine > Intertidal...
CAAGGAGTAGCAGAATCAGCTATTGTCGGATTCCCTCATGACATCAAAGGAAACGCACTGTTTGGATACGTCATCTTAAAAGACGAGGCAAGCAGTAGGGATCAAGATGAGCTACGGGTTGAAATCAACCGCTTAATCTCAGAAAAGATAGGCCCAATAGCGAAACTCGATAAAATTGTCTTCGTGCCGGGTCTACCCAAAACACGTTCAGGCAAAATTATGAGACGAATTCTCAGAAAAATCGCTTCGAACGATGTTTCAAATCTAGGTGATATATCGACACTATTGAATCCTGATATTGTAGAGCAGATTAAGAAGATCGTAGGAGTATAAACACAAAAAAAGACCGCCCTCGAATAGGGCGGTTTTGGTTTTCAAAAGTGGTGTAGCGGCTACCTAAGCGTCTGAGAATCAAAAGTATTATTTTTTCTTTGGCCGATCTATGCCTATATTGCTTTCCCTTAAAATTTTAGGTATGCTTAAATCTAAGAAAGTAACGAATGAATCTTCTCCGATTATCTTGTCGGCACCATCGGTTATTGATGGGCAATTTAAAACCAATCGCGGCCTAAGAATTGAATGTCAGTATTTCGGAGCCGTAGTTTCTTCAGAAAAAATTTATGTCTCATCTGAGGCGAAAGTAGTTGGAGATTTGATCTGTAATGGATTAACCGTAGATGGGGAAATTAAAGGAGATGTTTACTGTACTGGTAAGGTGCTTTTGAATGAGGGTGCTAAAGTTACCGGTAACATTTATGCCAAGCTTTTTGAAAATCAATCGAATGAACACCTCAATTGTACCATTCGTATACCCAGCCCAACGGCGGTTCATAGAGCAGTGGAGCGTTTGGAGACTATTGATTTAGAAGTGCCTATGACTGGTACGAATCTACTTAATGAGATTTCACTGTACTTCACAAGTAAAGCACAATCAGAAGGTGCCGAAGCAGGGTTGCGTGTTGTAGACGAAGAACCTAGTCTTCGGTCTTCTGGATCAGATTCTTAAAAGCCCACCACGAATAGCCGACCGAGTAGATCGTTATTAGAAGAGTAGTTCCTATTACAATATAAACCGAAGCCGATTCTACGATTAAAGGGGCAATAGCCATTAAGATTCCGCCAATCATCCAAACAGGGGCACTTGCCTTGTGTGTTCTAGTCCAAACTTCTTCACTCTCGAGAGTCCAAGGTGTGCGAATACCAATGAAGTAGTTAGGCTTAAGCCTCGTAAAGTACCAGCCAAGCCCAGCGAACAGTAAACCAACCAAGCTGATAATACCAAAAGGGCTAGACATTTCAGCTTGTTTTGTAGAATAGAGAATAAACAAGGCGAGTGCAGACATGAACAGGTGCATTACTAGTCTAAGGCCTGCTAGTTGACTTTCGCTTATCTTCTTCTTAGGGTCAATCTTAGGAGCGTATTTCAAGATAAAATAGAGCGGAAGATTCAATAAGAATAACAAGCCTACCAATTCATTCTTACTACCATATCGATCGATTTGACCTTTGGCATTCCAATGCATGGGTACTTCTTCGGGTAGTTCTGCCCAAATTGCTAAAAGATAAGTAACAGGAATAATGATGATTACTAGGATGAGTAATTCGGTGTATTTCGAAGTGCTTTTCATGGTCGGGTTTTAAGGTTATTGCCGAAGGTACCAAATTATTTAAGTGGTGTCACCGAGGACTAAAAATCAAACTTAATGCCCTGTGCTAGCGGTAAATCTGACGAGAAGTTGATGGTGTTAGTCTGACGGCGCATATATACCTTCCATGCATCTGAGCCACTTTCACGACCGCCACCGGTTTCTTTTTCGCCCCCGAAGGCACCGCCAATCTCCGCTCCCGAAGTACCGATATTTACGTTAGCAATACCGCAATCGCTACCCCAATGAGATAAGAACGTTTCTGTTTCTTGAAGATTGTTTGAAATGATTGAAGAAGACAATCCTTGACGCACCTCGTTTTGTATTTCAATGGCGTTTTCGATGTTTCCAGAATAGCGAATGAGATAAAGAATTGGTGCGAAGGTTTCGTTTTGAACGATATCAGCAGAATGATCGATTTCGATGATTGCTGGTTTCACATAGCATCCGCTTTCAAAGCCTTTGCCTTCGATTTTACCACCTTCGATGAGCGCCTTACCTCCCTGTTCTTTAGCCGCTGAGAGTGCATTTAGGTATTGATTAACAGCGTCGGTATCGATAAGTGGCCCCATATGGTTATTGGCACCTAGAGGGTTTCCGATTCTAACCTGGCTATAGGCTTTGACTAGGCGCTCTTTAATGGTATCATACAGGTCTTTGTGAACGATGAGTCTACGAGTTGAGGTGCAACGTTGGCCGCATGTTCCAATAGCCCCAAATACAGCAGCTCTCAAGGCAATGTCTAGATTTGCATCTGGAGTAATGATTACTGCGTTGTTACCTCCTAGTTCTAATAATGATTTTCCTAATCTAGCAGCGACTTTAGCTGCTACATCTTTACCCATTCGGGTCGATCCGGTGGCAGAAACTAGGGCAATTCGGTGGTCTTCAGACATCCACCTTCCGACCGAAGCATCTCCATTAACTAGACACGAGATACCCTCAGGCAGGTTGTTTTCTTTGAGTACACTGGCAATTAATTTTTGGCAGGCTACACCACATAATGGAGTTTTTTCACTGGGTTTCCAGATACAAACATCACCACAGATCCAGGCTAGGGCAGTATTCCAGCTCCAAACGGCAACGGGGAAGTTAAAGGCAGAGATGATACCTACTAATCCCAGCGGGTGGTACTGCTCATACATTCGATGCCTAGGGCGTTCTGAGTGCATGGTAAATCCGTGTAATTGACGAGAAAGTCCTACAGCGAATTCGCAGATGTCGATCATCTCCTGAACTTCGCCAAGCCCTTCTTGAAGCGATTTCCCCATCTCTAGTGAAACCAGTTGCCCTAAAGCTTCCTTATTTTCTCTTAGTTTATCTCCAAACTGCCTTACGATTTCTCCTCTTTTGGGAGCAGGAACTTTACGCCAGATCTGAAAGGCGGACTCTGCCGTTTCAATAACCTTTTCGAAATCAGTAACTGTTGTGGTTGTGACCTCAGCAAGAAAAGATCCATCAATAGGGGTGTGTGAAGCTATGGTACTACCACTACCGAACCAGTTCTGGCCCGAACTTGTCCCGTTTTCTTTTGGGTTAATATTTAGAGATTGAAGAAGGTTATTATGTGACATTTAATTCGATTTATGTTCTTGATGTTTGTGTAGTGAAAGTGCTTTCAAAAATTTTATCTGCGTTGCCTGATTCGAATCCGTCTCGACGCATAGGTCGTTTGATTTCGTTAAAAGGTAAATGAGCGAATTCTGGGAGGGGAAGACGTTCTGCGAACTCTACGTAACTGCCAGAAATGATGGTTTTTTCACCACTTGCAAATTCTGCTTCTACCTTTTCAGCTACAGAGCTACTTTGTCGCAGAAGGCCGTCTGGGCTTACCTTGATTTCTCCTCCGGCATTATTTAATGTAATACCTATAGATTTTAAAAAGTCATTGAATTGTTCTAGGGTGCGATGTTCGCCATCTAATTGGTGTACACTAATAGTATAGTGGTTCAAATAGTAACGGTTGTAAATCACCCAAGCAGCATATTCGCTCTCTTCAAGCAGTGCTTGATAGTCTTCGAGAGTTGGTAACTGCCAGAGTGGACGATGAAAGAATTCTGTTACTGTCTCGACATCTATTAAATCAAGCGCATCGACCGGGTCTGAGGTGAGATCTCCCGTATATTTTGAAATAATCTGTTGGGTTTTTTCAGAGAGGTCTTTCACTCGTAATTCACTGATGAATATTCTTGGCAATTCGTCGTCAGGCGGAGCATACCAATAGGCATTCAATTTTTTACCCTCAAAGAAAAAATAGTCCCGTTTCTCATAATCATGAGCCAAGAAGATCTTTTCAAAGGATGCAATTCCAAGGTGGTCAACCCCCATCGTTCGAAATGCAATATGATCGTTAAGGATTTCTGATTGTCCAGCAACGATGCCTTGCGATACCATTGCATCAGTAATCTTCTGTACATCTGGGACTCGGTCTCGATATACAGCAAAGACTCCCTGTAGAATCTTTGAAATAGCAGAATTATTAGATAGATGCATACCTTAAAATTACGAATTGTAAAGCTTGCCTGAAGGAGTTTCTAAGAAGGTTTTATAGTCAATATCTTCTTGCTTAATGAATCCTTTTTGTGGGAGTTTACCATCTGCAACCATTTCAACGGTAGCGGCAATAGCTGCGGCTGTTGTCCATGAGATAGCTCTCCACTTGTGGCCTTCAATTTCTATGGGGTAAAAGGCCTTCCAGTACTCAGCTCTTGCTATTTTGTCGCCCTTCCAGCCCTCGACCACCGCGTATACGTAAACCACATCTTCCTCGACGGGTGGTTTTGCATTGGTGAGTACTTTCTCTAGGGTTTCAAAATCGTCTTTCATGATCAGCTCGTACATTAGAAAGCGCATGAGTTTACCATGTCCCGGATAACGCATTGTTTTATAGTTGAGTGTATCTACTTTACCTTCGAGTGTTTCGCAAAGAGTTCCTAGGCCTCCTGAAGTAGAAAAGGCTTCAAATTCTTGACCTTCGATTGAAATGTATTCAGTTCCTTCAAGTGAAGGGACCATTTTGCGTACTCCGTTATGAATAACCTCTGCATCGTTCAAGTACTCGTTGAGAACGCCGTAAGAAGACCAGGTAAATGAATAGGCTAGTAGGCCATTTGGATATCTTGGTAATGCTCCTACTCGTAACTCAACGTCACGAACCTTTGTAAAGGCCTTGGTAAGATCAAATCCCATAATTCCGATAAAACCAGGGGCTAAACCACATTGAGGTACCATTGCGGTTGTTGCAGTTTCAGAAAGTGAGCGAATGTAGTTAGTCGTTGGCACATCCTCTGTTAAGTCGAAATAATGCTGACCCTTATCATGAGCGAATTTGGCAATCGGTTTATTTAAGAAGTAGGGTAGCGCTGAAACCACCGCATCGAAAGTAGTTAGTGCGGTTTCAATTTTGGCGGTGTCTGAAAGATCGAGAGTTGCTGTTTCAAATGGATGTTTATAGTCGTAATGGGGAGGTTGTTTGTCAAAACCAGTTACTTTAAATCGTTCTGACAAAAGAGTGGCTACCAAGGTTCCAACCTTTCCTAAGCCTAAAACTGCAATTTTTTTCATTGTCTATATTTTGTTATAAATATAACTATGTTATGTATTAATGTGATATTTTTATATGTATAAATTTATTTGTTTTGAGTTATTTTGATGTATGGCTTGGTTGACTCTAGTTTCACTTCTAGTGCTTATTGTTATGGTTTACTATAACTGGTCATCCAATAGAAATGTAGTATTTCTCGGGTCACTATTGAGTTTTGTCTCTATCTACGCTCTTGCCCATTATTGGTTGGTCATTGACTTTAATGCGACTCTTTCAGCCATCCTATTTAATCACTTTACTCCTGTATATCTATTGGTAGGCCCAATGCTCTACTTCTATGTTAGGGGTGTTCTTGTAGATGATTTTGTTTGGAAAAATAGCGATTGGGTTCATTTTGTACCAGCTTTGATACAATTGCTTGCTATCAGTCCTTATCTCTTTACGGTTTCATTTTCTGAGAAGATGACTTTAGTTCAAGAACTTACTCAGAATTCGGGTGAGGTTTTATCTATGCGATTCAACATGTTCTTTTCTACCCTACAGAACTCTCTCTTTAGATTTTTATCGGTAATCGTATACTGGGTAATTTCTTTTAGCTTGATCCTTCAATTCCTTTTCAAATCACGGTCTTCGATCACCTATAATTTGCAGCGATCAGTTGTTATAAGGTGGTTGCTTTACTTGCATATTAGTTTTTTGATTTTAACTACACTTTATGCAGTTTTTCTTTATCGATTTGATGCAGAACTCGACTTTTTAAATACGCAGACTTCATACACGCTACAAACGGCTATTGCTTTCTTTATCATTGTTAACAACCTGAGTTTATTATTGTTTCCGGAGTTATTGTTCGGAATTATACGAACGAGATCACTGAGATCATTAAACGTTATAGCTTCAGATTTACCCCTGTCTTTGGAGGAGAATGAGACTCAAGAGAATGTATTGCCCTTTAAAAATCATGATTACTTTTTAGAGCTGGGTAATCGTTTAAAGGACTATATGGAAGAGGGTCGTCCCTATCTTGCTAAGAGTTTCAATTTATCGGAAGCCGCGCGCTCCTTAAACGTTCCACAACACCATCTTACCTTGTGTATTAGGGAGATTTTTGATGATAATTTCAGTGGTTTTAGAAACTCTTATCGAATAAGACACGCTCAGTCGATTTTAAAGGATCCTAGTAACGCCACCAAGACCATTGATGCAATTGCTGATGAAACAGGATTCTCTTCTAGAACTTCTTTTTATAAGGCTTTTGACCGAATTACAGGGGTCAGCCCGAACGAATTCAGAGCTTAATTTTCTTGTCCGCATTTTCAAAAAAGATACACGTCTATCAGTGTAATTCTTGGCTAACCTCTGGCGATTTTGTTTTTTTGAAGGTTAATTAAGCAGGTTTTATAATGAGAAGTTTATTAACCTTATTTTTTGTTTTCGTTTTTTCTTTGGGTTTTGGTCAGGAAGTTGTTGATTTAGACACTTGGGAGCAGAGAGGTAATCCAGACAATGGTAATTGGGTTTATGACAGCAATGCAAATAGTCTTAAACAAACAATTAATGGTGATCCAACTTTTTACGTAAGTGATCAAGACTTTATAAACAAAACGATTACCGGCGAGATTTACGTTGACACGAGTAGTGACGATGATTTTATAGGCTTTGTTCTTGGATTCGAAGAGCCGACACCGAGTTTGTTAAATCGTTATAAATTTCTCTTAATTGACTGGAAACAATTAGATCAGGATCCTAGTAATAATTCTCTTGCCAAATCAGAGATCAGACTAATTTACTACGATAAAGCTGCAAATGATCCGGGTAATATTTTCTGGTCAACACCGGTTCAAACTTCAGATTGGGGAGTAATTGATACTTATGAGCCATCACCAAGTTTTTCTAATGTAAACTCACAAGGTGGTTGGGAAGAATTTAAAACTATTGGATTTAAGGCAATCTACACTGAAAATAACATTAAGATTTTCTTTGATTTCGGAGATGGAAACTTTACCGAGGTTTTTGACGTAGATGCCTCCAGTGTTCCTTTTTTCGAAACGTTTCCTAATGGCAGAGTAGGGTTTTATAATTACTCACAGAATGAAGTGATTTATAAGAACTTCACGACACCTAATGGCAATCTAGAAATAGTAGAATCTGGCGGAGGTGCAGAGAATATACAATGGATGCTTTCGGGAAACACCCTAATACCTTTATCAAGCGATGCAAAGATAAATTCCTCTGACCTTGAGAATTTACAAAGTGGGTTATCATCGATTAAAATTTTATCTGAAGGTATTGTTACACTCTCAGATAATATTGAATTGACAATACCATTAACCATAGAGAGTGAGTCAATCTTTCTGAATGCCAGTATAAACTCAACTTTTACTACTGATGATGCATTGGTTTTCAAATCAAAGAAATCTATCTCCACTAACACTCCAAGTGTAACGATAACTACTCAAGGAGGTAATGTTCTATTAAATTCAAATACAGATGATACTGCTGGAGGTGCGATTGCTTTGGATGTTGCAACTATTAATACAAATGGCGGTGATATATTATTGTCAGGAGGTTCAGATCCTTTTACAGGTTTTGCGGAAGGGGTTAACACAGCTACCATCACAGGGTTTTCTACGCAAACTCCTTTCAAAGGAATTTTCCTCAATGGTACTACTCTAAATGCAGCTGGAGGGGATATCATACTCCGTGGAAAAGGAGGTGATGCAACAGGTGTTGTCGGTAGTTATTTTGCAATTGGTATTGATATGGTGGGTTATCAGTCAGATGCGCAAGGGAACGCCAATACTCTTGGCACTATTATCACTACTTCTGGGAGCGGTTCAATTTCATTGAATGGTTTAGGGGGAGTGAATAATAATACTAACACTCATGCGGTAGGAATTAATTTCTTCGAGAATAACGGTGGAGTGAATTCGATTGGTACCACAAATGGTTCTATTAGTCTTCATGGATCTGATGGTACAGGTAATGCTATTGAGCACGTCGGGGTTCTAAACGATGGAGGAGATGTATCGATATATTCTAATACAGGCTCAATAAACATTTCTGGTACGGGAGATACCGCAACATATGGTTTTAAAGTAGACGGGCCTACTAATGTTGGGTGGGATGGCTCAACTTCAGTTACATCAGGAGATATCACAATCAATGTTGATAATCTTTCCGTTACTACCGCTAATGGATTGGATGTAAACACCTCAGGCAGCTTTATTCTTAAACCTTTTTCCGATGATTTTTCAAGTGCTATAACCTACCCAATTACGAATCTTTCATTAAGTTCTACCGTTTCAAGCTTAACCATCGGAAATTCAGAGACGTCAGCAGACGGTACTTCGGATGCAGATATTACTATCGGAAGCTCAACTGCCATTGAAGGCCCTATAACTGTTTATGGTGGGGATATTTCTATAAATGATAATTTAAACACAACTACTGGTGGAGCTGCGGGCGACATCCTACTTAAAGGATCGGGTGATATTTCGCTGGCTGCGAGTAAGTCAATTACAACAGATGGTGGAGATTTAATTTTCTGGGCCAATAGTGATGGGGAGACTTCTAATGGTTCGGTCTTTTTACGCGACGGTTCATCCATAACCACTTCTGGAGGCCATATATGGGCTGGAGGTGGCTCTACTAGTGTGAATTGGAATGGCCTTATTGTGGGTGACGGCTACGCCGTTGGAGGCACAAGCGTAACTCCTTCTAATGGGGGAAGTAATCTAACTTCAGGAATTTTTATCGAAAAATCTACAATTACGACCAATGGTGGTAAAATTGAGTTGAAAGGAGATGGTCAAACTAGTTATGCAGGTATGGTGACATACGGTTCTAATACCATTAGCACTGGTTCGGGAACTATTAATATCGAAGGAATTGTATCTGGGTCTATAAATGCTCCTGGTATCTCCTTCGGTCATCATGATTCGAGAATAGCAGGGAACATGACTATGACATCTTCGGCTACAGGAGATGCAATTACAATAAATGGTGTTGGTAAGGGGACACAAAGTGGAGTTTCACTAAATGGAATAGTGACATTGGAATCCACTGGCGATGGAAATATTAAAGTAAAGGGATCGGGAGGAAGTTCAAAATACGGAATCGAAGTTGGTAGTTACTACTATGGCTTATTGAATATATATGCTACATCTGGAGACATAAATATCAATGGAGGTGTGCGAGGTATTCGTGTTTCTACGGCGGTAACTAGCGGTCAAACTTCAGGCCCTTCTAAACTTAATATTGGTCAAGGTGGAACTATTTCTTCTTCTAGTAGTAATGTCAAATTGATCGGGGATGCTCTTTCTGTAGCCACTACTAATGGGTTGGATGTAAATACTTCAGGCACATTTGCCTTAGAATCCTTCTCTGACAGCTTTAACAGCGCTATTACTTACCCTATCTCTAACCTTTCTCTAGCTTCATCTGTATCTGGTTTAACGATAGGGAAATCAACAAATTCTGAAAACATCAATATTAACGCTTCGGTCTCGGTTGCCGGACCAATTAGCATTTATGGGGATAACATTTGGCTTAATTCAAGCGCAGATTTGACTTCCACACTTGCAGAATCGAAGGTTTTACTTAGAGGAAAAGGCCATATAGTAATTGACTCAAATTCTGATTTAACCACAAACAACGGTGATTTAATCTTGTGGTCGAATTACGAGAATATAATCTCTGGTACAGCGAATAACGAAATTGATCTTAGAGGAAATAATACCATAAGCACATCGGGAGGCGATATTTTTATTGCGGGAGGTGAAGCAGACGCCAATAATTTGCCATCTGGGTACGCCTATCGAAGTGATGATGACACCATAAGATCTGCAGATTTAGGACAGGATGTAACTGTCGATTCTAGTGGCGGAAATATTATAATCAAAGGACAAGGTGGAGGTGTAGGTGTAGGATTTAGTGGTAGTGGCACTTCACTAAATAGTGACGGAGGTAGTATTACCATTGATGGAAAGAGCACTTTAAATCATGGTGTATGGGTTAGTAACAATCTATCAGTTAATACCGCAGGAGGTAATTTAATTATTACAGGTGAAGCCGATGCTCATCAGGGTATCGACTTTGAAGGAAATGGTATAAAACTTCTCAGTGGTACTGGAGATGTAAATATCGAAGGCACAAGTGTTTCATCCTATGGAGTTTTGGTTAATGATAATTTTGCTTTAAGCTCTAGTAGTGTATCAGATACCGCTATTACATTTAAGGGAAATTCATCGAGTAGTTTTGGAATTTATTTAGGCACTTCTGTAAGCAATAAAAATGCACTAATTCAGTCAACCTCAACCACTGACAATAAGGGAGATATACTTATTGAAGGATCTACCAGTACAGGGGAGATAGGTGTGGGTCTTGATTTTTTGGGTAGTAATTCTAAGATTCAGATTTTAGCAAGCAAAGGAGATATTACTTTAAATTCCAAAGGGCACGAATCAAGAACCTTCTACACTAGTACAGATCTTTATATAGGCCAACGGGCCAATGAAACAGCTATTAATTCTGTTATTCCGACTCCAGAAATATTTGATGGAAATATCAATATATTATCCGAAGGGGGTATTTATGCTGGTACTGGATCTACCGGTTTATGGACACTTAAGTCAGGAAATGTAGATAATAATGGAGGGGATATTACAATCGCTGCAGACACCAATAATTCTGACGGAGGTTTTATCTACTTCAGTTCAGGATTGGAGGCAAGATCTTTCGGTGGAGATATCACTATTGGAGGTGGAGATTCATTAGCTTCAGGTTTTGCTGTTGGAACAACATTTAATACAAGTACAGGAAACGGTGTAAGAATAGATGGAAACTTAATACTAGATAGTTCGGGAAACACCTTAGATACTGGAGGTGATATTTCAATAAGGGGAAAAGGATACGCTTCTAATTGGGGTGCTTATCAATTAAATGGTGTATTTAAAAACCAAGGTAGTACCGATATAAATAGTGGTACAGGAAAGATTAATATTCATGGTATCACCTCTACTACTCAGTCAAATGCGACTTCGATAGGTGTTTATGTAACTGGAGGTACTAATCATTACCTTACATCTTCAAATATTAACTCTGATGCCATTACCATTATTGGTGACTCATCCCAGTCCCAGTCTACAGCCTCTGAAGGAGTTATATTGAGAGATTCGTCGGGTCAATTTGAGATTGTTGCTGCCGGAAGTGGCGGAGGAGTTTCAATTACAGGAAAAGGAGGATCAAATGACGATGCTGCCATTCAGTTCAATGATCCAGTTTACGTATTGGCAAAAGATGGGGATATTGAGATAAAGGCAGAATCCTCAAATGAGTTTGGAAGATTATATAGTGATGCTGGTGGTAGTATTAATCTTGGTTATACAGCGGCTGAAAATACTTATTATGATGTAACAAGTTCATCTTCTAATATTAGTATTAGTTCGACAGGCAGTATTTATAAAGAAGGTTCATTGACCGTAAATACAGATGGAGGCGATTTTATTATGGCTTCAGACCTCGGTTCAAACGATTCGGGGACTATCAATTTACGTGGAGGTCTAGATGTCAATACAAATGGAGGTGATATTACCTTAGGAGGTGGTGATTTGTTGGCGAGTGGTTACGCCTTAGGAGAAAGTGCTTCAACACTTACAGAAGGGGTTCGCGTTGATAAAAAATTAAATTTAAACTCATCCAATGGAGATATCATAATAAGAGGTAGTTCTTCAGACGTCAGCCTTAGTACCTTTGGTTACGGAAATTCAGGTTTTGGAGTTTATTTTTTGACATCTGCAGGCCAAATTAATAGTGGTGCAGGAACTATTCAGATTGAAGGATTGAACCTGAACCCCAGTTATACAGATTATAGTTCTGGCGTCGTATTCGCTCTAAATGGGGGGAATTTATTAACCATTACTTCTGCAAATACTACAGCAAACGCAATTAATATTTTAGGGTATTCTTCAGGGCCAAACACACAAAACTATGGTATTGAGGTTGAGACTTCTTCGCCGCTAAGTATTGAGGCAACAGGTGAGGGCGGAGGAATCACGGTGAAGACCTCTCAAAAAACTACTGCCACTAATAAATATGATTTAGTACTAAGATCTAACACTAATATATTAGCCAAAGGAGGCCCAATTAAATTGTTGGGCGGTAATGACAACGGAGCATCAGGGGGTTTGTTTTATACGCCTGATAATATCTATTTATATCTAGGCTCTAAAGCTAATAGCACGGTAACAGAAAGTTCTAGTGACATTGTCATCGAAGCTGATGAATTTACCTGGGGAAATTCATGGCCACAAATCGGAACCTCTGGTCAAGTAACAGTTCGATCGTATTCGCCTTCATTCGCATCACAATATAGCATGAGGATGGGTTGGAATAAGAATAACCAGACAATGAGTGGGCTAACTATTGGTCAAACCACAAACACTGAAGATATTTTAGTCGGTTACGACTTGGCAGTTGCAGGTTCGGTTTCAATATATGGTGGTTCTATAGATATCGACAGCGATATTATTGCCACGGGGGGTAATATCTTGCTCGATGCTGATTTGGATTCAGGTATTGCTTCTGGAAGCGACGGGATTAATGTTGCTGATGCTACTGTAATAAAAACGATTAATTCGGGAGATATCACCTTAAAAGGACGAAGTGGTACCGGTAACATCGCTGGTCTTATTGGTGTAGAGTCTATTGGCTTAAATACAGAGATCGATTCAGCCGGAGATATTTATATCTCTGGAATTTCAGAATCCTCAAATTCATCTGCAACTCGTGGTATTTGGCTTAAAGGGACCTTAAAAGCAGTTGGAAATATTAATCTTGAAGGCCAGGCAAAGTCATCAGGTAATGATTACGATGTCTCTATACAAGATATTTCTATTACAAGCGGTGGTAATCTTCTAATGGATGCTCAAAATGGCGGTAGAATTCGAATGGCCGGTTCTAATGTTATAGCCTCTGATGGTAATCAAACGTACTATACTAATAACTTTAACCCTTCATCTGGTAATCAGTTCAATGGAACGGGAATTTTATCGATATATCCTGATCGAGACAGTGATTCATTCTCAATTTCGCCGAGTCTTTCTTCTCTAGTTATTGATCCTAATCTCATGGGTATAACCTTAGGCTCTACCACTAACACCTCTGATATTACTTTATCAGATACCATCACAGTTTCTGGCCCAGTTTCGATATATGGTGGTAACATTACTATCAATGAAAGTATAGACACTACTGGTGGCGCAGCTAGTGGAGATATTCTGCTTCGAGGGACAAAGAATATAACTTTTGCAGATGGTAAAAACTTAATAACCAATGGCGGAGATGTCACGCTTTGGGCAGATAGCGACGCATCTGGGACTACTAGCACTGCTGGGGGAACTATCGCGCTATTAAACGGATCTTCAATAGACACCTCTGGAGGAAATATTACACTAGCTGGGGGTGCCGATACCAATACGGATGGTATTCCTGATGGTTATGCGATTGGGGCATATAGTATGCAAGCGCGAGGAGCTAATAATGCTACTGCTGGGCTGTCATTGGACAATGCTACGCTTGATGCTGGAGCTGGTAATGTTAGTATAAGAGGTCAAGGGATCGGTGATCGTGTGAATTTTCAAATAGGCACACGTCTTTACGGAGGATCAATTACTGCAAAAGATGTTACAGTTAATGCGATTGGCTCGACTCGAGGTTCTTCATCTTCGAGTTGGGGACTATCACTTGAAGGTTTTTCGATTTTAGGATCAGGAGATATTTCACTCAATGGTATAGGAGGTAAAGCTGGAACCTCAAATTCTGATGCTAATCAAGCCGGAGTAGAAATAAGACCTGCCTTAGATAATGTCACCAAACATTCGCAAGTAAAAGCTACCGGGAATGGAACGATTTTAATTAAGGGAACAGGGGGTTCTGGAGCACTTTCAACAGCCAATAATTTAAATGCAGCAGGGATACGTATTATCTCTGGTCAAACTAATCCGATCAATTCTGAAAATGGAAGTGTTACACTAGAGGGTACCTCAGGTTATAACGGTGGTGGTCCAGGCGTTCTTATCGAAAGTCCTATTTCTAGTACTAATGGAGCTATTACGTTAAAAGCACTGCAAAGCACTGCAGGCACTATAGGGCTCAATGGTAATATCGAAATTAAAAGTACTGTTACGACTAATGCTAACTTAATTATAGAGGGCTTGGGTGCAGTTACCCAAACCGCTGCGATAACTGCTGATGGTTTAGCCTTAAAGGGCTCGGGTTCGGTTACTTTAGACAATGCATTAAATGATGTAGCCACGATTGCTGCTGGATCCGATGATGATTCAGCGATTGGTGCTTTAAGCTTCACTAATAAAGATGCCCTTACGGTTGGTACAGTGAATCCAACAGGTATTTCTTCAACAGAGCCGATAACGATAAAGACATTATCTGGAGATTTGACGATCTCAGAGGATATTACAACGACCGACACTTCTACGGATGCAATTCGCTTGTATGCGGATGTGAACAAATCAGCGGGTGATGTCACGGGAGGTAATATTAAGATTAGCGGCACACCAGCGATTAGTACAGGTAGTGGAGGAACTGCTAAATTATACAGTGGATCTGCGGAGAATAGCACGGGGCTATCTGCCTTAGTAGATGCTGCGAATCTAAGGTATAATATAGATGCGACTACAACGAGTTTTGAGCCTGCTATCAGTTCTGGTAATTACGTGCTTTACCGTGAAAGAGGTGTTAACGATAACGCTAATTTATCTTCTTTAACGACCTCTTCGGGAACGCTTAGCCCGGTATTTGATTCGACGACTTCCGGTTACAGTTTAGTGTTAGCGGCGGGAACTACTAGTGTCAATTTTACTCCGACTAAAGATGATTCAGGAGCTACTTTAACAATCAATGAGACGGCTCATACCAGTGGTACTTCGTACACTGCTTCGGAGCTTAAGGCTTATCAAGAATACAGTGTTGAGGTAACCGCAAGTGACGAGACTACGACCAAGACTTATACTCTTAAGGTATATGTGACCCAGGCAACGGTTCCAGCTCCTTTTGGGCTATGGCGTAATTTATTTGCGGGGGAGAATTTTGATCCGAATGATGATCAGCAGGCTACGGCGGAGACGGATTTAGTGGGTAATGCTACGGATGCGATGATGCAGGCGCAG
>Ga0209138_1002182_pt1 | contig 15359 bp, 22 predicted proteins | sample SaaInl3SG_22_DNA_FD_184645 | JGI IMG/M metagenome (GOLD analysis project Ga0209138, IMG submission 184645) | Marine microbial communities from expanding oxygen minimum zones in the Saanich Inlet - ESP_153SG_22_DNA (SPAdes) (version 2) | ecosystem: Environmental > Aquatic > Marine > Intertidal...
AAAGGTATCCTCAGAAGCCATAGGAGCGGTTGTGAAGGACTTAGAGGCAAGGGCTAGTGTCTTAGCCTTATCGAAGGATGTTGAAGGGCTTAGAGCGCTTTACAGCGAAGCTAAGAACGCCGGAGCGCCTAAGAAAACACTCGACAAGATCACCGAACTAGCTAAAGCTCTAGGGTAAAGGGAAGGGGGAGCAGCCCACAGATAGCTACTCCCCCGGGCTTCATCGCCCACCCGAACCACGAATCGGGTAGCATTATCCTACCACTACAGAAGGAAATTATGGAAAATCTAGACACCTGGTTGCAAGACCGAAACGAACGAACCTACATTCAGGGATACACCACCGGTTACAAGAACGGTTATGAAGATCTCAGGATGAGAGTGACAGTCGAGCTATGGGATTTTCACAAGCTGATCAAAGAGATTGACAGCGAATTAGCCGACACAGTTCAAATTGCTATTGACAAAATTGAGAAAATGAATTAGAAAGATGATTATACTTAATAACTATATATAGACATTATGCTTATATATAGATATTAACTTAATAACTATATATAGACATAATTACTATATATAGAAACCACGAAAGGAAAAAAATAATGCCACAGATCACTATCTCCGGAGATGTAAACCTAATTGGCTGGGAAGGTAAAAGAATCTCAGTATGGGAAAAATACCAAGCTCTAGGAAAGACTTATTCAAGGCTATGGACAGTTTGGTTTGAAACTTCTCAATCCATGAACTTGCAAGAACAAGACTGGGTAACAATTACCGGCGAGCTTTCAACAAAGGTCGGAGCTTACACCCCTAAAGACTCTACAGAAGAAAAAGTAGTTGTTGAGCATCACATAAACGAATCGGTTTTAGTTGGAGTTGTTAGTAAAGAGCAGCAGAGCGCTAACATCAACGCAGAAGCACCAGGCAGCTTCGAGAACGCACCCTTCTAATGATTCAGGTATTCGTTCCGGGCATCCCACAGCCTCAAGGATCGAAGAACGCCTATGTTCGAGGCAACCGCGCTGTTCTAGTCGAAGCCAATAAAAAACTACCTATTTGGAGAAAACAGCTAACCGAGAAGCTGGAAACAGCTAACTCAAGCTGCGAACCACTAGAAGGCGCGCTGACCCTAGAAGTCCTATTTCTCATGCCTAAGGCTAAAAGCAATAAAAAAGACTTTCCCTATCAAAAGCCAGACCTCGACAAACTCATAAGAGCAGTCGGAGATGCTGCTACTCAATCGGGCGTTATCAACGATGATTCTCAGATAGTTCAGATACTTGCCTGGAAGTTATGGGCAGAAGATGAACCCGGAGCGGTCATTACCCTCAGTCGGTTTCTCGGCGAGTCTGATTGACAGACTAGTTTCAAGTAATAGTTTAGGGTTACCACTTACACAGAAAGATGGGGACGATGCTAGAACAAATGAAAGTCTTTACTTACCGCTATCCATGCGCTGTAAGGAAGCTTCTGGAATCACTTAGTGCAGCAGACCAAGAAATCCTTAGAGATCATCTCTGCGACACTTCAATAGGTAACAAGACCCTTGAGAAGTCACTAAACAGCGTAGGCATAGTAATAGCCGATACCACGCTGCAAAAGCACAGATCAGGCGCTTGCTCATGCTCGAGAATCTAAGCCCGGCTAGCAAGATTGAAGCACCTAAAGACTTTCGCCCGGCACTTGAATTCGATGGGAGTGAAGGCGTTGCAACTCTTCCTGCTGTTCCTAATGGGGAAGCACCTAACTTTGAGCAGTTCCTATTGGAGCAGGGCTTTGACCCGGCAGAATACGAGATAGTCGGCGCACCGCGCACTAGTCGCTGGCAGAAGTATGATGGGGACTGGCTTACTAGCTACAGGTTCAACTTCCGCAAAACATCACCTATCGGGGACTTGAAACTACTTTGGTCGAAAGCAAAACCACCGAAGAAGTCTAAGGTTCAAGTAAAGGCTGATACTGCGTTAGTGGTAATGCTCGCAGATTACCAACTAGGTAAAAGCGATCATCGAGGCGGAGCTAAAGAGCAGCTAGGCAGAATACTCAGCGCCTACGACAACCTCGAAGAACAGTTCCGTAAAGGCAAGTATGAACAAATCATCTTTGTCGAGTGTGGTGACATAGTAGAGGGCTTCTCTAACAAGATGGATCAGCAGCAGCTCGCCACTAACACGATGAGCATTATGGATCAGGTGGATTTAGCAACTACCTTGACTTATGAGATTATCAAGCGAGCAAGCAAGTATGCAGAAGTCACCTATGCCACAGTTGCATCGAATCATTGTCAGAACAGAATCAACAAGCAAGTAGTCGGACAACCTGGTAACGATGACTGGGGTATCTTCATAGCTAAACAGCTACACCGGCTATCTAAAGAAGTAGGGCTAGCGCTAAGGATACTGACACCGCAACCAAGCGATGAATCACTCGCGGTTGATGTATTCGATGACCAATTCCATGTTCTTGGTTTGTGGCATGGGCATCAAAGCGCTAGACCCGAAGCTGTGCCTACATGGTGGGAGAAACAAACCTTCGGCAATCAACCGGTAAGCGCAGCGTCAATCGGGCTTACAGGACACTTCCATCACCTGAGAGTGCAGGAGCTAGGGCTTCACTCTAATGGAGGATCTAGATACTGGATTCAAGGCAAGACAATGGATAATGGGAGCAGTTGGTTTAGGCTAAACAGTGGGCAGGACTCACAGCCCGGCATCACCTGCTTCGAGCTACAAAAGGGTAAACACTTTACAGGGAGCGTATTCAATGTATAATCTAAGCACCACACAGAAAGCAGCGCAGATTATGAAAACCACACTAGGCAGCATCCTATTTGCATTAGGCATCGTAGGCGTTCACTTCATCGCCTGGGCATTAGCCACCTTCGCACCTATCCTTACAATCATCCTTCTAGCCGGAGTGTTCACCTGGCTATTGGTTGAGCTATACATCGGAGTAAGAGAGAGCTAATGATCTGCCCTCAATGTTCAGCCACGCATCACAGAAGCATTGACAAGGTGTTATGTTTCAAGTGTTGGAACGAGGTGAACAAGTGGCAGAATGGCACAACTCAAAAGAGTGGGCAAAAGCAAGAGCCTACGCGAAGAAAGTCTTAGACCCTTACTGTTCGACCTGCGGGGTAGAACTAATAGGGGGGGACTGGACAATTGACCACATAATCCCCGCATCACAGAACGGAGCACCAAACCATGACATTAGTAACTTGCAATCTATGTGCCGGCGTTGTAACGGGCGTAAGCAAGACCGCACCCTCGAGCGCACCAGTTGGCGCTCGCCACGCTGGTAGAAGCGAGAGTAGAGCCGAAGCATTGTTAAAACTAAGGAATAGCCCTAGACCTAGCGGAAGGCACAGACTTGAGCCAAATAACCATTAGGGGCGTTTTTCGAGGGGTCGCTGCCAATCCCGCGCAAGCTTCAGTATTTTTACACAATAAACAGATTATCCGAGGGGAGCTTTAGCTTGATACAGGAAACTTTGAAAGAGTGGATAGATAGCTTGACTTTGACAGTCGAGCAGCGAGTAATTGCAGGTATGGCGCTCAAGCTGGCAGGTTCGTTCGATGAAACCGGACATACCTCGACAGCAGCCGAACTTAGAAAGACCATCCTCGAATTGCAGTCGCAGTTGAACGCTAACAAGTCTGAAATAGACCCACTAGAGAAACTGCTAACCAGGTAGTGCTACAGCTCCCGGCTACCTTCACTAAACCCCTATCGGATGACTTTGTTACCGATGGGGATTTACTGATTGAGCTGGCAGACATCGCCTGGAAGTCACCGGAGAATCCTGAAGGGCTAAAGCTCGATGAGTGGCAGAAGTGGTTGCTTAGACATCTTTTAGAAAGATACCCAGATGATCACGAGAATCCGGACTTAGCTGGCAGACTTAGATACAGGCAAGCGGTAGTGTCATTAGGTAGGCAGAACGGAAAATCGTTACTTGCAGCCATCTTAGGGCTTTACGGACTTTTGATACATCAAAGGACAGGCGCGCAGGTGCTATCGCTTGCCAGCTCCTCAGATCAAGCGCGCATTATTTACAGCAGAGTGCTATTTGTTATTCAGAACAACCCGTTCTTAGCTAAGAGATTCAAGAAAGCTACAGAGCAGCGCGGAATCGTAACAGCAGATGGAACAGGTCGCTACGATGTAAAGGCAGCTAAAGAATCTGCCCTTCAAGGTATTCCGATTAGCCTATGTCTAGCCGATGAGCTTCACTTATTCAAACCCGGTATGTGGTCTGCTGCTGTTCTAGGAACATCTCAGCGCAGAGATGGAATGGTATTGGGGATTACTACTGCCGGAGATCAGAACTCGGAAACTCTAATCGAGCTTTACAAGTCCGGCAAGAAAGCTGCTGCCGGTGACCCGGAGCTAGAGCGCTTCGGCTTCTTCCTGTGGGAAGCACCGGAGAATACAGAAGTCACAGACCCTAAAGCTATCTTCGCTGCTAACCCTTCGGTAGCTGCTGGCAGAATCCCACTCGATCAAGTCATAAGCGACCTAAAGACTCTACCCGAACATGAAGCCAGGCGTTACCGACTAAACCAGTTCATTAGTGCGAGCGCTGCTAGTTGGTTGCAGTCCGATGTATTCAGGAAGGCAGTAGGCAACGGAGTCGAGAATAAAGAAGGCGCTGTGTTCGCTGTGGACATCTCTCGGAACTGGACTTACGCGACTATCGCAGTTGCTAACGAGAAGGATGGAGTGCAGCAGACCGAGCTAGTGCAGACCTTCGTGAACCCTACAGAAAATCAGCTTTACAACCGACTAATCGAGTTGCAGGAGAAGTATTCGCCTCGAGCTATCGCACTCGATGACAGGCAGCTTCCCGGGCTAGGCAAGCGCCTGAAACTTGTAGGAATCCCAGTCTGGCAGTTGTGGACTAAAGAAGTGAGCGCAGCTTGTTCAGCGGTTTACGCGCTATTCAGCACCGACAAAGTTAGACACAATAACGACCCGTTGCTCATAGTGCAGTCACCTAACGGAGTAACTAAGTATCTGGGAGAGAATTGGTTGATTAGCCGAAAAGATTCTCATGGTGAGATAGATGCACTCATGGCAACTATTTTTGCAATTTATGTTAGTGCAAGAGCGCAACACGCACAAATTGGTGTATTCTAAATTACACTAATGTAACTAAGATAGGTTTCAATGGCATCTTTATGGCAACGCATTACTAACCAAATCCCCGAGCAGCGAGCAGCGCAGCCTACTGTTCCCACTCGAGAGGCAGCAGTCGTAACTGCTAACACAGCCCTAACCCTTACAGCGGTTTACCGCGCTGTGCAGATCATAGCAACGCCGATTAGCAAGATGCCGGTAAATACTTACCGCTACGCAACGGGTGTAGAGCTAAAGGTCGAAAACCCAGTTCTAATCAACAAGCCAGACATCAACTCTAACAAGCGCGACTTTCTATTTCAGACAGTTACATCGCTTGCACTCGAGGGCAACGCCTTCTGGCATAAGAGCTTCGGAAGTAATGGGCAGGTAAACAACCTAACTATCTTGCCGGCAAGTTCGGTATCGGTTGCTTATGTTGATGATCAAGACATCGCTAAAGGCGTTTACTATTCATACATGGGCAAGCGCTACAGCTCCCGAGAGATTGAACACCTAAAGCTATTTACAAAGACTGGCAACCTCAGGGGCATTAGCCCTATTGAGAGTTGTCGAGCAGATGTTTCGGCTGCTCTCGATCTACGCGATTACGCTAAAAACTGGTTTAACAGCGCCGGAGTTCCTACCGGTATCCTAAAGACTAACCAGGCTATAAATGTAGAGCAAGCCGATACAGTTACTAACAACTGGCACAATAAGCAGCAGAACAGGCAGATAGCTGTTCTAGGTAACGGATTCGATTACCAAGCAGTATCGCTATCACCTAGAGAAGCGCTATTCACTGACATCGTGGAGCAGAACACAGTTTCTATTGCTCGACTGTTCGGAGTCCCGGCGAGAATGTTGATCACTACAGTCCCAGGCGGTAGCGACACCTACACTAACCTTCAGGATGAGCAAAAGACTTTCTACCTAACAACCCTGAGCGCCTACACAGATGCTATTGCAGATGCTCTAACCAACTGTCTACCTAGAGGGCAGCGAGTCGAGTTCGACTGGCAGCACATCTTTAGGGCAGACATTGAAACAAGATACAACTACTACGCTGCCGGAATCGCAGCAGGATTCTTAACCGAAGAAGAAGTAAGAGAGAAAGAAGGACTAAATGTCTGAAATCTCAATAACTAGCTTCGGATACAACAACGAAGCACCGGAAGCAGACCTTCTTCTAGATGCTCGCTCTATCCCACACGATTCAATCTCTGGATTATGGGAACTAGACGGAAATGATGACAGAGTTTCGAAAGCTGTATTTTCGACTAAAGAATCGGAAGTTTTATTGTCGGACTTTCAGGCATCACTAGAAGGTTCACAAATTAGAAGCGTTGCAGTCGGTTGCTCTCAAGGCAGACATCGCAGCGTTGCAGTTGCTAATCGGATGAAAGACCTAGCTGAATCTCGAGGCTTGTCTGTAACAATACAACATCGAGATCTTGGAAAACTAAGAGGTAATACTATGGAACTAGAAGTAAGAGAGTTTTCTGCTTCTGCCGACATCGAGGAAAGAACTGTAACCGGACTAGCAGTCCCTTATGGTGAGTCTGCGAGTATCGGCGGAGCTTACAATGAGCGCTTTCAAGCCGGAGCTATTGACTCGGTTGAAGATGTCAAGTTGTTCTACGGACATGAAGAACCAATTGGCAAAGTTGTAGAAGGTAGAGATACCGAAGCAGGCTTTGAGATCATGGCTCGAATCAGCGACACACCTCGAGGCAACGAAGTGCTCACACTTCTCCGCGATGGTGTTCTAAACAAGTTTTCGGTGGGCTTTCTACCGCTCGAGCAAGAGCAAGAAGGTTCAACGATTACGCGAACTAAGGTTTCCTTGAAAGAGGTTTCAGTAGTTCCGTTCCCAGCCTTTGCAGGCGCAAACATAACCGAGGTTCGAGAAGAACAGGCAGAAGCCGAACTAATCGAAACTCCCAATCAAGAAAGAGGCTCTATGTCTGAGAACATGGAACTAGAGGTTCGAACTGTTCAGGATGAGGTTGCAGAATTGCGCCGAGTTGTCGAAGCAGGACTTACCCAGGAAACAGCAGCAGCACCTTACGCGGAAATCCGCTCACAGGGTGACTTTGCTAAGAAGATGCTAGTTGGAGATGAAGGCGCAGTAGAGCTTGCTCGCGCAGCTTCGGACTCAAGCGACACAGTTGCTCTACCAGGCTTCGTTGGTCAGATCAACAACCTAATTGACAACAACCGCCCAGCTCTAAATGTATTCTCTCGCGCAGCGCTACCTGCTGCCGGTCTTACAGTTGAGTATGCTTCGGTAACCGCTAACACTATTGCAGTAGATGCTCAGAGCGCTGAAAATGCTGCTCTAACCTTTGGTAACCTAACTATTGCTAACACTTCGGCAAACGTTGTCACTTATGGTGGATACACCAGCTTCTCAAAGCAGACCATCGAGCGTTCAACTGTGAACTACCTAGATACAGTATTCCGCGCTCTAACACTTGCTTACGCTAACGCTTCTAACGCAGCTCTCGTTTCTCATGTTGAGGGATTGAGCTACACCGGAAAGGTGTTTGACATCTCAGCAGGAACTTCTGCTGCTATCGTTGGTGGAATCGCAGATGGTGCAACTTACATCTTCGAGCAGACCGGACTTCGCCCAGAGGCTATCGTTGCTTCACCAGAGGCTTACAAGTTCTTGGTTAGCGTTGTAGACACAACTGGTCGCCCAGTAGTTCTACAGGATGGTGCAGGAACTAACAACATCGGTTCGGCTAACATCCCAGGATTATCAGGTTCACTACTTGGCTTGCCAGTGATTGTAGACCCAGCGATGACCGCTAACAAGTGCTACATGGCTAACAGCGCAGCTATTCAGACTTTCGAGTCTGCCGGAGCGCCAGTTCGCTTGACCGATGGTGACATCACTACCTTGACTGACTCAGTATCCGTTTACGGTTACATGGCAATTACCACACCGTTTGCCGGTGCGATTGTCGAGCTAGACACAGTAGCTTAGTAGGTATCTAAATGACCGTTTCTCTAAACCAGCTACAGGCTTACATTGGAACAGATGAGTCAGGTGACTTTATTACAGGTTGCCTAAACTCAGGGAAGGCTTTGATCGAGAATTACATTGGGGAAGTAACTACAGTCCCTAATCACATCGAAGATCAGGCTGTTCTAATTTGTTCTTCTGAGCTGTTCCACCGGAGAAGCGCGCCAAATGGTATTGCTCAGTTTGCAAGCATGGATGGCAGCCCCGTTAGGGTTGCAAAAGACCCTATGGGTGCTGTCTATCCGCTGCTTCTTCCTTATGTTGGGTATGGTGTATGACCAACGAGATAACGCTATCTAAGGCAGAGTTCAAGCTCGACCTAGAGGCAGCAGGACTAAGGGTTTTGGAGTATGTTCCAGAGCGCATAGTTCCGCCTATCGTTATCATCAACAGCGCATCGCCATACCTAACACCTAGCACTCTAGGCAGCGAATACGACCTATCTCTAGAGCTCGTAATAATTGCAGCTACTGCAACTAACAAGCAAGCTACGGAGTTGCTCGATGAAGCGATAGCTAATGTTCTAACAGCTATGCCACGCTACGCCCGGGTGCTAAGAGTGAACGAGCCTTACCAGATGCAAACTAACAACGCTGAGTATCTCTCGGTAAATGTTTCAGTCGAATTAGAAATAACAATTTAGAAAGGGCTTGCTAATGGCAGCTTCTACGCGTATCAAAGCGCAAAACATTAAGTTCCTAATCGGAGCTACAGAATACGCTTGCGATGCAACGATGGTTGATCTAGTCCTAGGTGATGCACCTGGTGATGTTCAGACCTTCTGTGAGCAGCGAGTCGGTGGAGAGTGGGCGCTAACCCTCGAGGGAATTACCTCGGGAGATGCAACTTCTCTATACCGAGTTCTGTGGGCTAACTTCGGAACTACCGCAACATTCACCATCGCACCTAATGGAAACGAAACCGCTACTGCTTCCGAACCTCACTACACCGGAACAGTAAAGTTCAACGAAATTCCACCGCTATCGCTATCTTCAAACGACACAGCGACATTCTCGGTAACTCTAGAGGTAGCTAACACTCCTCACGACCCTGCTACGAATGTTTACTATGGCGTGGAGATCGTAACCGCGTAACTATGGCAGCCCCGGCTCAATCTGGAATCAAAGTCACAAATCTTCGAGAGATCAACCGAGCGTTGAAGAATGTCGGAGTGCCAAACGATGCAATCAAGAAGGCAGGTAAGGAATCTGCTGAAGCGGTTGTAGGCGAGGCTAAGGCTTTAGTTCCGGTGCGAACCGGGGCGCTTAGGAACTCTATTCGAATAGGTGCTACTGCTAGGGGTAAAATTACCATAATGGCAGGTAACAACCGAACCGGAAAATCGGGAGTTCCTTACGCTAATCCTATCCATTGGGGTTGGTATAAAAGAAAGATCGCACCACAACCCTTCTTTGTAAAAGCCCTAGGCTACACTAGAGAAGAAATCTATAACACTTACTTCGAGCAATTAGAAAGACTAATTACCGAGGAATACGCAAAAGCAAAACTAAAGTAAGGAACACAGAATGAACTTTGATGACCTAACACTAGGTGAAGTAGAAGAAATCGAGATGCTAGTAGGTCGAGGCATTGATGAAGTATTTGCTAACGGATCTCCAAAAGGTAGAGCGCTAAGAGTTCTTTACTATGTCATCAAAAAGAAGGCAGACCCGAACTACACCTTCGAGGAAACAGAAAAGGTTTCACAGAAAGAGGCACTAGCGCTGCTAGGTGAGTCTGACCCAAAAGGAAAGAACTAGCTAAAGCTAATGCCGAAAAGATGGCGGACTTTTGTCTAGCTACAGGTTTCGCACCTAGTGAGTATAAGCAACTCACTCCGGGACAGTATCGGGCTTTCGCGAGAGAGCTAGAAAGAAGAAGTAGAAGATGAGCTTAGTTCTAAATGTAGAGATACTTGGAGAATACAAGAAGCTCGCGACTGCTACTAAAGGCGCTACCGGGACACTAGACAAACTACAAAATAAGTTCAAAACTGTAGGCAAGAACATCGCTAAAGTTGTTGGCGGTATTGGTCTAGGACTAGGTGCAGCAGTAGCCTCACAGATCAAGCCAGCTATTGACGCAGCCAGCGACCTATCAGAAGCGACTAACGCAGTAGATGTAGCTTTTGGGGATGCTGCCGATGGGATTCTCGAACTAGGCGAGAAAGCTGCCAGGGGATTAGGTCTTAGCAAAACAGAACTGTTCGGAATCTCTACCCAGTTTTCAAGCTTCGCCAAGACTATTGCCGGGGAAGGTGGGAATGTTGTCGGTGTTGTTGATGATCTCGCTACTCGAGGCGCAGACTTCGCTTCTGTTTTCAATCTAGAGGTAGGCGATGCACTCGCTAAATTCCAATCAGGACTAGCAGGACAGAGCGAGCCACTTCGCAACTTCGGTATTGACATGAGCGCAGCCCGGGTAGAGCAGTATCTACTCGAAAATGGGCTTTGGGATGGAACTACAGCACTCACAGAGCAAGAGAAGGTTATGGGGCGTTATGGAACGCTCATGGAACAAACCTCAAACACCCAGGGCGATTTTAGTAATACCTCAGAAGGACTTGCCAATCAGCAGCGAATCGTAAAGGCAGAGTTCGAAAATCTTAGGGCAGAAGTAGGCGAGCAGTTTATGCCGATTTTGTCTAACCTAATGGGCTTTATTCTAGACTCTGTTATCCCAGCGTTCCAAGAATTTTGGTATGAGTTCACAGACCCTAGCGGAGAAGCACAAACCCAGCTTTCAGCAGTCGGCGATGCTATGACAGGCTTCGCAGAAACCTTCGGCATAGCTGCTAATGACATCACTTCTCAGCAGGTGTTCAACTGGCTAGGCGATAGCATCATCAGCGTTATGCGACAACTAACTCACATGAGCGTATTCACACAAGAAGTGTTTGGCGCTATTGGGCAGATGTTTAGCGCTACGCCCTTCTTGAGCAACCCGGTTCAATACTTCAAAGACATGAACGCAGCTAACGCGAGGCTGATGGGAGCTATGGCTAAGGCTAACGCAGCAGCAGCAGCCCTACAGTTCGCACCGGATACTACTTCCGGCAAGGGCAACGAAGAACGACTAAAGAACTTGCAACCTGATCAGCGCTTCGATCAGTTCGGCAAGCCAATAAGCCAGACTACTAGCGCACCTACACAGATAAATGTAAACATCAACCGCGCTAAAGTAAACGCCGATGACATCATCAACGACATCAACAGCAGGCTTCGCACTCAAGGAAGCAACCTACAGCTACGATGACAACAATTCCGAACTTCGACATCGCTAACGACCTAAAGGTCGAGTTCTTTCTGCCCAACCTGGAAGATAACGCTTTCATTGTAGGTATCAGCTTGCTAGGTGGGGAGAATGTTCTTTCTAATGGTGGGCAGTTTATTATCGGTGAGAGCCTTCTAGGTGGGGAGGATGTTCTAGGCGGTCTAGGGTTCACCTGGCAGAACTTAGGATGCTCTACAGCTAACGCGCAGCTCTCAATCGGTGGCAGTGTTCAAGATGATCTCTATTTTCAGCCTCAACCTGCCGGGGCGAACATCACGCTACAGACTTACCAATACGACCCTTCTGCAAACTCGGCTTTCAGACCGGGAGTCCCAGTTCGTATTAGGCTCGAGAAAGACCTTACAGATCAGATTATTTGGAGCGGAGTAGTAGACACTATCGGCGCTCGCTACGAGATAGATGGCAAGAACCTCATGAGTGTAGTGGCGTTCGACAACATGAGAAATCTGCTCAACACTAGAATCTCGCTATTCGACTCGGAAACTGTAGAAGGCTTTGTAACGCCTTACGAGCAGATGGAGCTTATCGCAGAACAGTTCGGCACTTCTATGCACTCTACGAGCGCGGAAACAGGCGGAGAGATACCTTCTCAGCTTCTAGAGAATGTAATTCCTAATGTTCTAGTGTTCGATGCTATTCAGGTAGGGCAAGCGCTGTTTTGGCTTGACCCGGTAACTCAAGAGTTCGTGTTCGTTCCTCGACCTGACCCTTCAATCATTCCGGACTTCCCAGTCGGTGCAGGTTACTTCACTCTAGGGACTTCGCTACTGGGTGGGGCAGATGTTCTAGGATCGGGCAACCCGGTTTACACAGTCGGCAATAATCACGAAGCGTTCTATCATCTCTGCATGAGCAACATTGACACTATGTCAGACGGCGATACTGTGTTCAACTCGCTGAAGGTAACGCTAAAGGATGATGACACTACTTCTGTGCTAGTAGAAGATGCAGACTCAATCTCACTCTACGGAAGATACGCGCAGGATGTTACACTAAATACAACCACCGAAGCAGAACTAACCAGGTGGGCTAACACTGTTTTCAATCAGTCACCGACTAACCTAGTTCAGAGTGTTGAAACCCTAACTAGGGACAGAACAGGCACACTAACCGAAGCAGCGTTCCTTCTCCCAGGCGAACTTCTCGGAGTGGACTTCGAGCAGGACATTCTTCACATAAAGGATTACTACACAATAACTAAAGTGAGTCACTACATTGACCCTGACACTTGGCTCACTACACTTGACCTATGGAAAGAGGCATAACAAATGGCGTATAAAGTATTCGCGAACGGAAATCCGTTACTCGCATCAGAGCTAAACACTAACTTAATGCAGCAGTCAATCGCGGTATTCCTCGATGCTACTTCTAGAGATGCTGCTATCACTGCACCGGTAGAAGGGCAGTTCGCTTACCTAACAGCCTCAGATGAGCTAGTGAAGTATAACGGAAGTGCCTGGGTTGCAGGTATCCCAGAAGCAGCTACAGCAGTTTCCGAGAAGTCATCGAGCTACACACTTCTAGCAAGCGATGCAGGTTCTTACATCTATGTCACAGCAGCAGCCACCATCACTATCGCAGATGTTCTAGCAGTCGGTGAAACTGTAAACATAATTAGCACTACAGCAGATGCAGTAGACTTCGCTGCCGGTGCAGGTGTAACACTTTACTCAAAGGGTGACCTGGTAACTCTAACCGGACAGTATTCAGGCGCGAGCGTAACGAAGAAGGCTTCGGGCGCTTACTTCATCATTGGAGATCTAGCGTAATGTCACTAATCCCATTAGGCTTCTGGGCTGCCTCGGGTGGTGGGGGTGGCGGTGCAGCGTTTGACCTGCTAGAAACTCAGACACTTGCCTCATCAGCTACAAGCGTTACCTTCTCGGGGCTAGATACACTGGCAGCAGGGTATAAGCACTTGCAGATAAGGGCGGTAATGCAATCAACAGATACCCGAACATCAGCTAGAGATTTTATGATTCGTCTGAATGGGGATACAGGTTCTAATTACGCTTATCACAATCTTTATGGAGATGGTTCATCCGTAACTTCGCAGTGGGCCTCTAGTCAAAGTGCAATTTTCAATCGAGAAGCTTATGCAGATTCTGGAAATACAAATGTTTATGGTGGTGCTGTTTTGGACATCTTGGACTTTAGCAATACAAGCAAAAACACAACAACCAGAGTCTTACTTGGAGTAAATGCAGCGGGCAAAACAATAATCTCTTTAGGGTCTGGACTATGGAATAACACAAACGCTGTTACTAGCATTGAACTAAAGCCTAACATCGGTTCTGTAAATACTGGGTCACGCTTTAGCCTGATAGGGGTGAAATAAAATGGCAACACCTACATACACACTTTTAGATTCGGTAACCCTAACCTCTAGTGCCTCTAGCGTGACATTCTCTAACATTGACCAGAGCTTCGGGGACTTGGTGGTTGTCTCAAATGTTTTATCAAATTCTAACTATCGGATACAGGCTACTTTCAACAACGATTCAACCAATCACTACAAAGATGTTGTCACTGGTGGCGGTGGCGGTGGTTTTATTTTCAATGGAGCAACAACCGAACCTTATTTTGACATCGCAAACGCTGGGACTTCTTCAACAGCTTCAATTAGTATTTGTCAAATTATGGATTACACTGCGACAGACAAACATAAAACTATGCTCACCAGAATCAACGCTTCCAATACGGTTATGTATGCTCAAAGATGGCCTAACACTTCCGCAATCACTGAGATAGATATTGTAATTCCTACTAGCTCAATGTTTGCTGGCAGCACTTTCTACCTATACGGAATCGAGGCATAAATGGGTATGCAACTTATCGAAACAATCGAAGTCGGCGCTGGCGGTGCTGCCTCAATCGAGTTCACCTCAATCCCTCAAGATGGGGTGGATTTACAGGTATTATGCAGTTCTAGGGCAAGCTCTCCATATACATTGGAAGTTCTAAAATTTGAACTAAACAACAGCGCTTCCGGAATGGCAGATGTAGAGCTTTACGGAACAGGGTCAAGCGTTACAACTCAAACTAGAACTTATCTAACAGCAGGATTAGTTCCTAGTAACAACACTACTATAAACACTTTTGGAAACACTAGTGTTTACATACCAAACTACACTTCTGCAATTGCAAAGTCTACTTCTAGCGATTCTGTTTCAGAAGCAAACGCAACTTTTGCGGCGCAGTCAATTCATGCTGGTAGCTGGACAGGAACAGCAGCGGTCACTTCAGTTAAGTTGCTAATGAATGATGGTAATTTTGTCGAACACAGCACAGCTTCCCTATACAAGATTTACTAACAGACAGGAAATAAAAATGACAGACACACCCGTAAAAGTAATCGTAGACCTAAGCAAGCCAAAGGGACAGCGAGAGTCAATCGTTCCCTTGACAGACGAGGAAATCGCAGAGCGTGATGCTCAGGCAGTTCAGGCAGAGCTAGATCGCCAGGCAGAAGAAGAAGCTCAGGCAGCGCTAGAAGCTTCTAAGCAGTCTGCTAAGGATAAGCTTGCAGCTCTAGGTCTGACCGAAGCAGAAGTTACCGCTCTACTAGGCGCGTAATGACCGCACAGCGCCCACCGAGCAATACAGCAGTTATTCTTAGAATCGTGAGTGACATCGAGAAGAAGCTAGATGACTTTGAACAGCGCATTAGAGCGCTCGAGAAGTCAGTTTGGAGCAACGCCTTCTTGCAGTCGGTTATGACTGCTGCTGTTACCGGTATCGTGGTCGCTGTTCTAGTGAGTCAGATCTAATGTATTACCCTCGACCTAAAGAAACTATTACCTCACGCTACGGAGCGACTGAGCGCCGGGCAACACCTCATCGAGGCTTAGACTTCGGAGCTAAAGAAGGTAGCTGGATTACAGCACCGGACTCAGGCACTATCGTTCTA
>Ga0209138_1002186_pt1 | contig 15330 bp, 13 predicted proteins | sample SaaInl3SG_22_DNA_FD_184645 | JGI IMG/M metagenome (GOLD analysis project Ga0209138, IMG submission 184645) | Marine microbial communities from expanding oxygen minimum zones in the Saanich Inlet - ESP_153SG_22_DNA (SPAdes) (version 2) | ecosystem: Environmental > Aquatic > Marine > Intertidal...
ATCGGGTTGGGGAATCTTAGCAAGACTGCATCCAAAAGGTATGGATGAGTCAAGTGTTATTACATATGATCACTACAAAGATTTGTCAAGTGCCCTAAGATCTTTATCTCCAATGGACGTTGTTTCAAGTAAAGAAATTGATGCGCTTATATCAAAATCTATGATGAGTAAATATGACCCAGATGGATTTAGATATACTGATATTTGGGAATTAATTGAACTTTTAGGTAGCCCTCAGTAAATATTCCAAGTCAAATTAAAAACTAAAACATATTTAAAATGAAAAAAGGACTAGTGTTATTAATGGCGATGATATCAGCTCTATCTTGTGAGAATCAAGTTGAAGAAGTGCAAGTAGATAAAAAAGCTGGTGAATGGGTGAGTTCTGGAACTAAGTTTCTGATGGGTTCTGATGAACAGGTTGAAACGGTTAGAAGTTTAATTTCTAATTATGCCGCAATGGATGCAGAAGCAGTTTTTGCAAACACACGAGATTCACTGAGGTTTTTCCCATTTAACTCGGAAGAGCCAGTGATGATGACGTCTGATGATGTGAAAGAAATATTTTCTCAATATGACTCAATAATTTCTGAGCCTATTTACTTTTTACCCTATGAATTAGACGGCGTTAGAAGCGTTGTTGAGGTTGGGTCTAATGAAACCAAGTACAAAAAAGATGGTACTGTTGAGGAAGACTTTTTTTTAGAAAAGTTCATATTCGGAGAAGATGGTAAGATTCATACCTTAAGGCAATGGAGAGCAGCTTGGTAAAAAAACTAGATCTTTAATAAAAATAAAAACCTTGCTTTAAAGTAGCTTTCTATACAGGTATTTTACCCATCTGTCAAGATGATCTTGGTGTGGCAGTAGTGATGGGCCATGAAGTGATACACGCTGTAGCCAAGCATGGGCAAGAGCGTATGAATCAAAGCTATGCGAAACAAGTGGGCTTTTCGAATGGTGCAATTGCCTTGGGGCAAGACCCTACCATGAGTCAAAGATTAGTCTTTCAGGCAGTAGGTTTGGGAACGGACTTGGCATTATTGAAATATTCAAGAACTCACGAATCTGAAGCAGATGAACTAGGTTTGACCTTTATGGGGATTGCTGGATATGACCCAAGTAAAGCGCCAAAGTTTTGGGAGCGTGTGTCATCAGGCAGCGGGGGGCAAGCACCACCAGAATTTCTTTCTACACACCCTTCTCACGAGACAAGAATCAGTCGTTTGAATGCTGCTTTGCCTAAGGCATTGGAGTATTACGAGGCGAGTCAAGTTAATAATTAGTGATTGTCAACACTGAGTTGATTTACTAAACTTATTCAGCGGAATCCAGTGATGCTTTGTTATCCTTTTTCATAGGAAAGGATTTTGAGACAATGTACCCTAGGAGCATGGCTAATGCGAAAGAAGGTGCGAGCACATCCAACTCCTTAAAGTAGTCTCCAATCCCGTCCATGTTTGACACCACAAACTTGAACACGATCACAGATGCAAAACCAGTGATCATAGAGGCAATGGCACCTTTTTCCGTGTAGCCTTTCCAGAAAAGGGATAGAATAATTACTGGACAGAAGGTAGCGGCAATTCCTGACCAGCCAAAAATCATAATCCAGAAGATCTGCCTATCAGGATAAAGATTGTAGAGTAGAATAGCAATGCCAAGTGCAGCTACTGCCATAGCAACAGTCACTAATCTTGAGAACTTAGTTAAGTCTCTATCCTTTAAGTCAGGCCTTAATATTTTCTGGTAGAAGTCACGTGTGACTGCACTAGACGCTAGAATCAGTAGGGAATCAATCGTTGACATGATTGCGGAAAGTACAATAGCGATGAAGATCGCCACTAAAATTGTAGGGAGAAACTCGTTGGTAATCATGCTGAGTACATCTTCTCCGCCAGTTCCTAATATTGCTTCAGGGTCTTGCCCTTCTTTCGTAAAATAGATACGCGCAAGGATACCAATTGTCACGGCTGCTGCATCTGTTAAGAAGGTGAAAAGTAAGGCTACCCATTTTCCCTTATCAATTTCTTTCTCACTTTTTATTGACATGAAACGAACATAGACCTGAGGTGATCCTAAGAAGCCTAAGCCAATCATTGAGAAGCCTAGGATGGTGAATAGATTCATCAATCCATCATCACTTCGCCCCATGATTTGCGTTAAGGTTGGGTCAATGGCATTTAGCCCCTCAGTAATTCCTGCGCCATGATCCATTGAGAACCAAACGACTATAGGGAGTAATACTAAACCGAAGAACATCAAAATTCCTTGGAACATGTCCGACCAGACAGCGGCCACAAAACCACCTATGAAGATGTAGGTTAGTACAATGACAAAACCAATCAGCGCACCAATGCGATAGTCAATATTGAGCATTGACTCGAAGGCAATTCCCGTTACATCCATTTGGGAGGCGACATAAATGACCACGAAAACCACTAAGATGGAAGCAGAGATAATTCGCAGCGTATTCGTGGATGATTTAAAGTGACTTTGGAGGTAATCTGGTATTGTGATTGCTTTATATTCGTCAGACCTATGTTTAAATCGTTTGGCCATAAATTGCCAGGAAACAAAAACCCCGAGTAACTCTCCTAGAACTACCCAATAAGCAGAAAATCCTGCGATGGCACCCATTCCTGTTAATCCTATTAATAGCCATCCAGATTCGCCAGTTGCTCGAGCAGAAAAAGCAACGGCCCAAAAGCCCATTTTCTTCCCTCCAACATAATAATCGCTCATGCTTTTTATCCGCCTCGAGGCCAAAATGCCAATGAGAAATAAGATCCCTACATAACCGGCTAAGACGGTAATTTTAATAATGAAATCTTGGTCTTGCATAGTGGTTACTATTTGTCGTGCGCTTATAAGCGATTAGAAAGTCTAGAGTTTTAAAGAGATACCAGCGGTAAAGAACTTTTAATATTGCGAAATCCCCAGTAAGAATGGAGGTAAATTGCAATCTAGTTGCAGAAATTTTCAAAAAAACTCTCAAAAAAGGGTGAAAACATTAATTTAGTATATCGTAAGTGATTAGTAAAATCACATCGCACTATTTAATTGGATTTAAGGATCGACCTTGAATTTGTACATTGAATGAACAAAAGGCGTGTAAAATTTGAGTTCTAAAGAACAGAATCCACAAGCACTTCAAACATTAGACGAATTAGTCACTGCTCTTTCTGAAGAGGACAGTACAAACTATTCCGACATATTGCGTTTAGCGCAACTGCCTAGCACTGCTTTTGAAAGCTGCTGCTCGTGGTCTAGTGAATCCTACACTAGAAATTGTGTAATCGACAATGAAGATTTCGAATTGATCCTGCTCTGCTGGCAGCCGGGACAACTTACACCTATTCACGATCATGGTGGTGAAGAATGCTGGGTGAAAATTATAGAAGGTGAGTTCAAAGAAACTGTCTATAAGGAAGATGACGCAGGTACACTGGAAATTGCTAGAACCACGGAATCAAAGGCTAACGACATCACCTATATGGTTGACTTTATGGGCTTTCACAGTTTAGAAAACCTTTCTAAGAAGAAGAGTTTGTCTCTTCATTTATATGCTAAGCCTATTCGCAGTTGCCAAGTCTTCGATGAAGAAACAGGGGAGCTAACGAACAAGGACCTGACTTATGACACCATTGCATAGTTGGCAACAAACATTAAAACAACAAAATTGAATGTCTGATATTAATAGTGATCTAGCTTTATTCAATGAGCTAGTAGAAACTTTATTAAGTGAAGAGGAGAAGAACCCTGTAGCCGATCGAATCGAAGCAGATAAGCTCTATGATGCCGTTGATCTTTCGCTTAGCAAAGCTGCTATGATTGACGAGGACTTTAAGTCCGTGCTTAAAGAAGTATTGGTGTCCACCCCAAAGACTGCAACGAATCTGTTTTTCAACCAACTATTCGGAGGAAGACAAAGCAAAGCCATTCTGGGTGATTTGCTCGCTGTTATGCTCAATAACAGCATGTATACCTATAAAGTCGCTGGCCCACAGGTTGGGATTGAACAAGAAATTATCAGACAGTCTTGCGATCTAGTGGGTTATGGCCCACAGAGCAATGGTACTTTCCCAACGGGAGGTTCTATGAGTAACTACATGGCCTTGATTATGGGCCGCGATGCGAAAGACCCTAATTGTAGATTGGATGGGATGACTAAGCCAATGGTCATTTATACATCTGAAGAATCACATTATTCTAATGCAAAGAATGCCAGTTTTGCTGGCATCGGCAGAAACAATATGCGCTTCATCAAGGCAGATTCAGTAGGGCGAATGATCCCAGAGAAATTGGAAGAACAAATCTTAGCGGATATCAGCGATGGATTCATTCCTACCTATGTGAATGCTACGGCAGGAACAACCGTTTTAGGTGCCTTCGATCCGATAGAGGAAATTGCCGATATCACTGAAAAGTATAACATATGGCTTCATGTAGATGGAGCGTATTGTGGAAGTGTCATCTTCAGCGATGCGTATCGACATCTTGTGAAAGGAGTAGAGAGGTCTAACTCGTTCAGTTACAATGCACACAAAATGCTTGGTACACCATTGACCTGTTCGATCATTCTGGTGAATGATAAAAAGCATTTGCATAATTCGTTTAGCAATGATGCCGATTATCTATATCAAACCGATGGTGATGATTTTAACTTGGGTAAGACTTCCTTCCAATGTGGAAGAAGAAATGACGCCTTAAAGTTCTGGACGCTATGGAAATCTGTTGGAACAAATGGCTTGCAGCAGATTGTTGATCAGCAATTTGAACTGGCGCAGGTTGCTCGTAATTATGTTAAGAGTAATCCCGATTACACCTTATACAGTTTTGACGATTCAATCTCAATCTGCTTCAATTATCGAGATATTGATCCAATGACGCTATGCACTGCGCTATATGAGCATCAAATTACGGTTGTTGGTTTCGGGTCTTTTGAAGAAGATACGTTTGTTCGATTGGTAACTATTAACGCGAATAACGAAGCGGAAGACATCTTGAATTTCTTTAAAGTATTAGAAGAATTCGGTGAGAAGACGCCCAACTTGACAAGAGTGAAAGGGAAGGCTTTGGAGGCCTCATAGCCATGAGTGGCGGAGAGCTATGCAAACTATTTACTGTGTTTTAATCACTTTCATAAAGCCTCAGTCTGTTTTTGAGTGTGTTTAACTCGTCTCTTAATTGTTTTTCCTTTTCTAGCAGGTTAAATACTACATCAATACCTTCTAGGTTAACATTTAACTCATTGTGGAGTCTGACTATTTTTTCTAGATCAGTGATTTGATCTTGATGAATAAATTGGTTTTGCTCAATAATTTCAATTCGAATGAGCCCCAATTCGTTCAAAGCATTTACAAATGAAACTTCAATATTGTAATGTGAACAAAGGGTTTGCGCAGATATTAAATGTGTTTCATTCATCTTCTTTAATTTTTTGTAACTCCCTAAATAACTCAAGTTCTTTTTCACTCAGATCAGCTGGCATCACGATATGGTAGGTGATAATCAAATCGCCAAACTTGCCCTCTTGCTTATAGATTGGAAAGCCTTTTCCCTTCAATTTTACCTTTGATTCATTTTTCGTTTCAGGCGTTATTTTAAGCTTTACTTTCCCATTGAAAGTGTAAACTGTGATTTCTCCACCTAAGATGGAAGTATATAAGTCGAGGTTGACGTTCTTGTATAAATTATCGCCCTCGCGTTTGAATTCTGTGTGATTGTCAACGATGAATTTGATATACAAATCACCATTTGGGCCATTGTTAATGCCTATGCCTCCTTTGCCTTTAATTTTTATGAGTTGACCGTTTTCAACGCCAGCAGGAATCGTTAACCTGATTTTCTTGCCACTGACCGTAAGTACTTGTTTTTGAGTGGTATAAACGTCTTTTAGATGCAAATGCAATTCTGCATTGTAGTCCTGGCCTTTAAATTTGGGGCTTTGACTTTGGCGGTAAGATGATCCACCACCCCCGAACATTGATTCGAAAAAATCGGAATACTCCTCGTTCGAAAAGCCTTGCTGGCTCGATTGCTGACGAGATTGTCGGCCTTGCTGCTGCTGGGCTTTTTCATATTCATCTCCGTGTTTCCAATCCTTACCGTACTTGTTATATTTCTTGCGCTTTTCAGCAACACTTAATACTTCGTTGGCTTCGTTGATCTCTTTAAATTTTTTCTCAGCGTCCTTATTATCCGGGTTTAAGTCAGGATGATACTTCCGCGCGAGTTTCCGATAGGCAGTTTTAATTTCCTTATCAGTGGCACTCTTCGAAACACCTAGAATTTTATAGTAGTCAACAGATGCCATTAGCGATATAGTTGATCTTTTTATGAGCTTTACTGGTTGTCTGCCGAAGCTCCTTGAAAGCGCATGATTAACACTTCAAATAGAGTGTTTATAATGATGAAATAGAATGATTAATATCAGCTTTTGATTCCAGCTCATAAGAAAATCGACCTTAGCCTATCCATAGGCTTGATATAGTTTTGGTCAATACATTGATAGCTTTTATTAATAAAAATCCTTCAAAGGAAAACGCTAAATTTGATAGAGGAAAAATTAAATTTATCACTTATGGAAAATAACGGACATTCGGGTGCCCCAGCAGGTAAGTGCCCCTTCCACGGTGGCACTATACTACAAAGTGCTGGTGGAGGAACATCAAATCGAGACTGGTGGCCTAATCAGTTGAACTTAAACATCCTTAGACAACATTCTTCTCTGTCTGACCCAATGGATGGAGACTTTGATTATGCAAAAGAATTCTTGTCACTCGACTTAGCAGCAGTTAAAAAGGATCTTTATCATTTAATGACTGATTCACAAGATTGGTGGCCTGCCGATTATGGTAATTACGGTCCATTCTTTATTCGTATGGCATGGCACAGTGCGGGTACGTATCGTATCGCTGATGGTCGTGGTGGTGGAGGTTCTGGTACACAACGTTTTGCTCCATTGAACAGCTGGCCAGACAACGGCAACTTGGACAAAGCACGTCTATTGCTTTGGCCTGTCAAGCAGAAATATGGAAGAAAGCTTTCATGGGCTGACTTAATGATTTTAGCAGGGAATTGTGCCATCGAGTCGATGGGGCTTGAGACCTATGGTTTTGCGGGAGGTCGTGAAGACGTTTGGCAACCAGAAGAAGATATTTATTGGGGTTCTGAAGGCGAATGGTTGGGTAACAAACAGCGCTACGCAGATGGTGAGTTAGAAGCGACACTTGGGGCTGTTCACATGGGATTGATCTATGTGAATCCTGAAGGGCCTAATGGAAACCCTGATCCTATGGCTTCGGGCATGGACATTCGTGAGACGTTCGGTCGAATGGCCATGAATGATGAAGAGACAGTGGCGCTTGTAGCAGGTGGACATACCTTTGGTAAAGCACACGGTGCTGCCGATCCTGATAAATATGTAGGCAGAGAGCCAGCAGGAGCGAGCATAGAAGAACAGGGCTTAGGCTGGAAAAACAGCTTCGGTACTGGGCATGGTGATGATACAATCACGAGTGGTATTGAAGGTGCTTGGACACCGAACCCAACACAATGGGATCATGACTACTTCAGAGTACTGCTTGATTATGATTGGGAATTGACCAAGAGTCCAGCAGGAGCACACCAATGGACACCAACAGCAGCTTCTAATCCTGATGTTGCACCAGCAGCGGGGGATGCTACTAAAACGCAGCGTCTGATGATGACGACTGCCGATATGGCTTTGAAAAACGATCCGGCATACTTAGAGATTTCTAAGCGCTTCCGTACCGATCAAGCCGCTTTTGAAGAGGCGTTCGCAAAGGCCTGGTTTAAGTTAACACACCGTGATATGGGCCCTAAGGCTTTGTACTTAGGTGCTGAAGTCCCTGCAGAAGATTTGATCTGGCAAGATCCAATTCCAACGGCTACTTTCGATTTAATCAATGATGCAGATGTTGCGTCACTGAAAGCTTCGATTCTTGCTTCTGGTTTAACTGTTTCCGAATTGGTGTCTACGGCTTGGGCTTCGGCTTCAACTTTCCGTGGCTCTGACAAAAGAGGAGGTGCCAATGGCGGACGTCTTCGTTTAGCGCCTCAGAAGGATTGGGAAGTCAATAACCCTGCTCAATTGGCTAAAGTATTAAAAGCTCTTGAAGGTATTCAGTCAGAATTTAACGGTGCACAGTCTGGAAACAAAGGTGTTTCTATGGCTGACTTGATCGTCTTGGGTGGATGTGCAGGTGTAGAGCAAGCAGCTAAGGCTGCTGGTAACGACATCACCGTTCCTTTCACGCCAGGTCGTACGGACGCTTCGCAAGAGCAAACTGATGTAGATTCTTTCCACGCACTGCATCCAATCGCCGATGGTTTCAGAAACTTCTACGCAGCTAAGCACAAGACTTCAGGTGAGGAAATGTTAGTTGATAAGTCTCAACTATTAACCTTGACACCACCTGAAATGACCGTCCTAGTTGGAGGTATGAGGGTATTGAATACGAATTATAACGGTTCTCAACATGGTGTTTTCACTGGCACACCAGGAGCATTAACCAATGACTACTTTGTGAACTTATTGGATATGACCACTACTTGGAGCGCTGTTTCAGATGCTGATGAAGTATTTGCAGGTCGTGACCGTAGAACAGGTGAAGTAAAAGGCACGGGAACACGTGTTGACTTAATCTTCGGTTCTAACTCTGAGTTGAGAGCCTTAGCCGAAGTGTACGCCTGCGAAGATTCTAAGGAGAAATTCTTGAATGACTTTGTAGCTGCCTGGGATAAGGTGATGAACCTAGATCGTTTTGATTTAGCTTAAGGCTTAATAGGTTATTAAAAAAGCGCAACCTCAATAAGATTGCGCTTTTTTTATGCCTTGATACTTGTGTCTCCCGCTACGCTGGTGCCGGAGCTTTACCGCGTTCGCATTAGCTTTAGCGGTTGTGAAGCGCAGGAACTGGCAGGCTCCCTCAAGGGAGGACAACGGTATTCGGCCTGACGTGCGTTTTTAGTTCAACAATAGAGAAAGTATGTCACATACTGGGAGAATCCTAACACGTATATCAAAGACAATTTTAACACGAAAACACCATCTTTGTATTGGTGACGCATTCAAACCTTCCCATATCCAATAGCCAAGAAGCTTCGGCACTACTAAAGACTCAGATTCAAGCCATTGAACAAGAGCTAGCGACTGTGGAGCAAAAGACAATTGCCTTTGAAAATACCTTGCGCAGCGCTTTGGCAGACCAATTGATTGAAGTACAGGAACTAAGTGTCTTGTATAAGGAACAGAAACGTGCTAAAAAGGAAAAGCGGCAGGCACAAAAGCAACGAGGTAAAAACTACCAAGCCCCAGAAGGATTAAAACAAGTTAAGACACCAAAGCCCGAAGTAGAGAATATGGGTGAGGAGAAGGAGAGAAAGCGGCTGTATAGAGAAGCAATGCTTCACGTCCATCCCGATAAGTTCTCTACTCCAGCTGGTGAAAATCAAATGGATTTAGCCACGGAAATGACTACTAAGTTGATTAATATATACAGGTCTGGAACGTTGGAGGCCTTGCAAAGCTTCCATGCCCATATTTTTAGTGGTAATTCTCTGACGATTGACGAACACAAGGTAACGGATACTAGACAGGATGATTACCTAGAACAGGAATTGGAGCGACTCAGAAATGAATTGCAATTGGCCAAAGCGAGACATACCTACGAAGTACTCACTGAATATGATGATCCGCTCACCTTCATCGATGAGTTAATGATTTACTACAGAGACCGTATTCACAAGCTTAGAAAAAGAACTAGGGTGAAAACGGAATGATTAATGTTTAATTATGAATGAATAGTTGGTAAGAACTTTCACCCAATCACTTTGTCTACCGAAGTCTTGACGTAGGTAGAATCACCACGCTATCCCATTTTAAAGCCGCTAAGTTTAATTTTGGTCAGTTTACGCTTGGTGTCTAGCGGGAAGTCACCTTTCATCATCCAATCGTAATAGCCACGTTCTTTTTCGAGCACATCGATCACTGGACGTCCTTTGTGCTTACCGAAGTTGAATACTTCTTGATTTTTGTCATTAAGGACAATTCTACCGGCTAAGTCAACCATGTTAGAAGCTACCAATTGATGAATAGCAGCCATGTTATTTTCAATCTTACCCAATTCTCTACCAGAGGCATCGGTAACATCCATGCCATTGTACTTTTCTATTTGGGCTTTGAATACCTCGAAAGTCGCGTCATTATCAGCTTCAGCACCATGCGCACCAACGAGTTCTTTACCACAATAGAATTTATAAGCAGCAGAGAGGGTTCGCTGTTCCATCAGAAAGAAGATCTTCTGTGCATCGATCAGCTTGCGATTGCTCACTTCAAAATCAACATCTACTCTTAAGAATTCCTCTACGAGAAGAGGCACATCGAAGCGAACAATGTTATATCCACCTAAATCGCATCCCTCTAAGAACTTAGCTAGATTTTTTGCGAGTTCTTTAAAAGTTGGCTTGTCCTTCACGTCTTCATCACGGATGCCGTGAATCATAGCAGACTCTTCTGGAATGGGTACAGTTGGATTGACTAACTGAACTTTCTTTTCGGTGTCGCCATTTGGCATCACCTTCAGCATCGCGAGTTCTACAATTCTGTCTTGAGAAATGTTAATCCCCGTAGTTTCTAGGTCGAAAAATACGAGTGGGTTTTTAAGGTTGAGTTGCATTGTGTGCTTAATTCAGAATTGATTCTTTGATTTTTTGTAGGTCGAGGCCACCGTAGTTTCCCGAACTCATTAAAAGTAAGTTTTTGGCCGCCCATTTCTGAGATAAAAGATGATTTTCGAGGGTTTCAGCATCGGTGAAGAGTTTGATGTCCGCTCTTTGAAAAGCCGACTTGATTTCATCTTCGCTGATCATTTCCAGGTGCTTTGCGGCTACAGTTTTAGGATTGATAAAGACTAATGCTTCATCTGGAGAGTCGAATGTATGTGCATACTGATCGATAAAGTCTTTGTTCAGGCTACTAAACGTGTGTAGCTCAATACAGGCGACTAATACTCTGTTGTCGAACTGATCTTTGACGGCAGTAGCCGTAGCTTTTAATTTGGAAGGAGCATGCGCGAAGTCTTTGAAAATAGTGGTTTCATCGTTTTCTCCCAGCTTCTCCATGCGTTTTGAAGCACCGGCAAAAGACTGAATGTGATGGTAGAACTCCTCATCAATTACATCAATCTCGTTTAGTATATTTTTGGCTACCTGAAGGTTCTGCATGTTGTGCTGACCAAATACCTGAACGGGTGTTTCTTTACCTTCATGTAAAAGATAGGTCTGTTGGTCTCTAATTTCAGAAGGATGAGGACCATAAGGCAAAAGGTTGGATGGACTACCTACCTTTTCAACTAAGGCACATAATGCTTTATCTTCTTCAGCGTAAAACACCGTGCCGTCCTTATGGGTAATCCCAATAAATTTTTCAAACTGAAGTTTGTAGTTATCTAAAGTAGGGAAGACATTATAGTGGTCCCATGCAATACCAGAAATCAGTGCCAAGTCATGTTTATAGTGTAAAAACTTAGGCCTTAAATCGAGAGGAGAGGTCGTGTATTCGTCTCCTTCAATTACAATGACTGGGGCATCAGATAGTTGAACCATTTGATCAAAACCTTCAAGCTGCGCACCCACCATATAGTCAAAATCTTTGCCCATGGATTTGAGCACATGCATGATCATTGAAGTAATGGTTGTTTTACCATGACTACCAGCAATGACCACGCGTTTTTTGTCCTTTGAGGCTTCGAAAATGAACTCAGGAAAGGATAGTATTTTGAGTCCAAGTTCCTGAGCCTTAAGCAACTCAGGATTGTCAGCCTTGGCATGCATTCCTAAGATGATTAAGTCAATTTCATTCGTTACTCTTTTGTCGTCCCAGCCTTCTTTGTCGGGTAGCAATCCATGCTCGGCAAGGTTAGTTTTAGAAGGATCAAAGAACAGGTCATCAGACCCAGTCACTTGATTATCAAGGTTTTTGAGGCAAATGGCAAGATTATGCATGACAGCTCCACCTATGGCAATAAAGTGAATGCGTTGATTTGAAATCATTAAATTAAACTAAAGTGAAATCAAAAATAAGATAAAAGAAATTCCTTCCCAAGTTCGTTTTCAATATGACAATCGGCTAAAAATTGAAGGAAAAACCCTTTGTGTAAAACGCGTTGATAAGTTGAGAATAACTATATAATATAATCGTTGTTCAGTCGAATTTTTGGCTCTAAGTTTGAATAATGGAAAAGGATAAAGCGGCTGTATCGCGCGCAAATTATAAGTCCCGAAGTGGACTAAGCGAAGCTGCCCAACTCGGTAAATTGCCTCCGCAGGCAGTAGACTTAGAAGAAGCGGTTCTCGGTGCGCTGATGTTGGAGAAAGATGCTTTGACTAATGTCATTGATATCCTTCGTCCTGAATCCTTCTACAAAGAAGCGCACAAGGAAATTTATCAAGCGATTTATGACCTTTTCCAAGCTTCAGAACCTATTGATATTCTGACTGTTACCAGTCAATTAAGAAAGACTGGTAAGATTGAAATCGTTGGTGGTCCTTATTACATCACACAGTTGACTAACCGTGTGAGTTCGGCAGCCAACATTGAGTACCATGCTAGGATCGTTGTAGAGCAATCCATTAAAAGAGAGTTGATCCGAATATCATCTGAGATTCAGAAAGATGCCTTTGAAGATACGACTGATGTCTTTCAGCTCTTAGATAAGATGGAGCAATCCCTTTTCGAAGTATCTGAGAGTAACGTTCGTAAAGAGTATGATAGCATGAAAAATATCATGGCTACTGCTCTTGAAGAAATTCAAATCAGAAGAGAACATAAAGACGGACTAACCGGTGTGCCATCAGGGTTTACAGCCCTTGATCGAGTAACTTCTGGTTGGCAAAAATCTGACCTTGTGATTATCGCTGCAAGACCTGCTATGGGTAAGACTGCATTTGTGGTTTCTGCCCTAAGGAATGCTGCGGTTGATCACGGCCAAGCTGCTGCTATATTCTCTTTGGAGATGTCGTCAGTGCAGTTGGTAAATCGTCTAATTTCTGGAGAAGCAGAGTTAGAAGGAGAGAAGATCAAAAAAGGAATGCTAGCTGAGCATGAATGGGCACAATTAGTCCATAAGACAGCAAACTTGACCAAAGCCCCCATATTTATAGATGATACCCCTGCACTTTCAATCCTCGAATTGAGGGCAAAGTGTAGAAGGTTGAAACAACAGCATGATATTAAGTTAATAGTAATTGATTACTTGCAGCTGATGTCAGGCGATTCTTCAAAGAGTGGAGGAGGAGGAGGTAACCGTGAACAGGAAATCGCTTCCATCTCTCGATCTTTGAAGAACTTAGCTAAGGAGCTTAGCGTGCCAGTAATTGCACTGTCGCAGCTAAGTAGAGCCGTAGAAACCCGAGGCGGAGATAAGCGTCCCCAGCTTTCCGACCTTAGGGAATCCGGATCAATTGAGCAAGATGCCGATATGGTAATGTTCTTGTATCGTCCTGAATACTATGGTATTACACAGGATGAGAACGGCATGCCAACCCAAGGAATCGGTGAAATTATTATCGCCAAGCATAGAAATGGATCTTTAGAAAACGTACAATTGAAATTCATCGGTAAGTACACCAAGTTTACAGATTTAGACTCTAATCTTGGTGGAGGTACTTATGGATCGTCCTTCCCAGTAGATGGAACTTCCAGTTTCGAAGCTGGAGCAGGCGGTGGTGGATCTGTGACCATTCAGAGTAAGGCAAATGGTGGAGGTACTCCTAATTTGCCTGCTAGTAACGAGGAAGCACCATTCTAGCCCTTAATTAGCCAATTCATGAAAGGTTTATTGATCACCGATCACAAAGAAGAACCACTACAACTAGCTGAAATTGAAAAGCCTATAGTAGGTGTGGGTCAGGTTTTGATCCATATGAAAGCTGTTGCGCTTAACAGAAGAGATCAGTGGATCAGACAAGGCATGTACCCCAATATTCAGTTTGGTACCGTGTTAGGTTCAGATGGAGCGGGTATTGTGTCAGCAGTAGGAGAAGGTGTTTCGAATGATTGGCTAAATAAAGAAGTGATTGTAAATCCCAATGTCAATTGGGGTGCTGACCCGAAAGCACAATCCGCTGAGTACTCTGTTTTAGGGATGCCCTCACATGGTACTTTCGCAGAATATATAGCAGTAGATCTAGATAGGCTAATTGATAAACCAAGTCATATGACATGGTCAGAGGCTGCTGCATTGCCTTTAGCCGGGCTTACGGCTTATAGAGCACTGTTTCATCATGGCACAACTAGCGAAGGCAAGAACGTATTGATTTCTGGTGTTGGTGGAGGCGTAGCACAGTTCGCTTTTCAATTTGCGGTAGCTGCAGGGGCCAACGTTTATGTGACATCAGGTAATCAAGAGAAATTAGATAAGTGTATCTCGATGGGAGCCAAAGGAGGCTATTCCTATAAGGAAGAAGGTTGGTTCAAGGCTGCTCAAGCAGACACAGGAGGTTTCGATGTTGTGATTGACAGTGCCGGTGGCAATCAGCTCAATGACTTTATCAAAATCATGAAGCCAGCAGGTAGAATTGTCTTTTATGGTGCGACCAATGGTACACCTCAAAAGCTTGACATGTTCCGGATGTTTTGGAATCAGATTACATTACAAGGTTCGACCATGGGCAACGATCAAGAGTTTAAGGAGATGGTTTCCTTTGTGAATGATCACCAACTAAAGCCTATTGTCGATTCTGTTCGACCATTCGATCAGATGCTCTCTGCCTTTAACGATATGAAAGCCGGCAAGCACTTCGGTAAGCTGGTTGTTAAAATTGGTCAAAGACTAATTTCTTGAAAACCTTCATTATTTCTCTAATCTTTGAATACTAATTAATCACTAAAAAGTTAATATCAAATTGGTCTGTGACGGGATCGCCATTGATGGTAACTATAAACTGTCCTACTCCTGCTACACAGGATGTAATAGTTCTGGGAATACCGTTAGTCCCACTAATTGTACATATTATAATTGAATTAGGATCTACAAAGCTATTAAGCACTGTTTTTGTAGTTGTGCCGTTTTGAAACCTAAACCTTCCTGCGATCGCATTAATTGTTACCGATGTGCTTGTGTTATTAATAGATATAGATTTGTTTAAAGCTACTTCTCCGTTGACAGTAAGCCCAGCAACAGTAAGATCGCCTGTCATAGTACCCCCAGCAAGTGCTAGTTTTTGAGCTTCTAATTGGGCAATTGCAGCTTGAACTGTTAAAGCTGATATGGCACCTGTAGCAGTTGATACTACTTCCGC
>Ga0209138_1002189_pt1 | contig 15326 bp, 10 predicted proteins | sample SaaInl3SG_22_DNA_FD_184645 | JGI IMG/M metagenome (GOLD analysis project Ga0209138, IMG submission 184645) | Marine microbial communities from expanding oxygen minimum zones in the Saanich Inlet - ESP_153SG_22_DNA (SPAdes) (version 2) | ecosystem: Environmental > Aquatic > Marine > Intertidal...
ACAACGTGTCTATCGAGGTGACCTTGATTGCGCCAATCGCGATGGAAGAAGGCTTGCGCTTCGCTATTCGTGAAGGTGGTCGTACAGTGGGTGCGGGTGTGGTCGCTAAGATCACGGCTTAATCACTGTTTATTGTTACGTAGGGGCATAGCTCAATTGGCAGAGCGTCGGTCTCCAAAACCGAAGGTTGGGGGTTCGATTCCCTCTGCCCCTGCCACGATTTTTGAGGTTTGGCATATCGTTTAGACACGATGTGTTGGGACCCAAAGAGAGTGGTTTTTAAAGCCCGCCGAAGTCGAAAGACCTCTGGTGGGCTTGCCCGTCTTATGGCGGGCGATCAGAAATTGGTATTGAGATCGTTTATTTATGGCTACATCTGACATCGAAACGGTAGGCGCTGCCGCTAACACCGCCAAGCTAGTGGCGGCTGTCGGCTTGGCATTGGCTGGCTTCGTCGCGTACTTCATGCTGTCGGCCCGGGGTTCTACGGTGCAGTGGAGCAGTTTGCTCGCTGGCGTGGTGTTGGGAGTCATTGTGTTTTTGTCTTCGTACACCGGGCGCAACTTCTTGGCCTTTGTACGTGATGCGAAGCGTGAAGTGGAAAAGGTGGTGTGGCCGACACGCCGCGAGTCCATGCAAATGACGCTGTACGTCTTTGCCTTCGTATTCGTGATGGCCTTGTTTTTGTGGTTGACGGATAAAACCCTAGAGTGGTTCTTGTACGACTTGATTTTGGGTTGGAGAAATTAATGACAGAAGCATCCGAAACCGTTCAGTCTTTAACGCCTGCTGATGGCATGCGTTGGTATGTTGTGCACGCCTATTCTGGTATGGAAAAGGCCGTGGAGCGCAACATCATGGAGCGTGTCGGTAACGCAGGCATGGAGGCCAAATTTGGCCGCACCTTGGTGCCCACTGAAGAGGTGGTTGAGCTGAAAAACGGCCAACGTCGTACCACAGAGCGCAAGTTTTTCCCGGGCTACGTGCTGGTCGAAATGACCATGGATGACGAGACGTGGCACTTGGTCAAAAACACCAACAAAGTCACTGGCTTTGTGGGTGGTGCCAAAAACCGGCCCGCACCGATTTCTGAAGCGGATGTCCAGAAAATCATGGGCCAGATGCAAGAGGGGACAGACAAGCCGCGCCATAAGGTCGAGTTCGTGACCGGTGAGTACGTGCGTGTCAAGGAAGGTCCATTTGCTGATTTCAACGGCACCGTTGAAGAAGTGAACTACGAGAAAAGCAAGATGCGTGTTGCGGTCACCATTTTTGGCCGATCAACACCCGTCGAATTGGAATTTAGCCAGGTCGAAAAAGGCTAATTAGTTTTTGTCGCGCAAGCCGATAGGCGTGCGCGGTTTTGACGTTTCTGACCCGCGTCAAATGAAAAATTAGGGTCTTAGTTGACGAGGAGATGGTGCTAGACACCATCGTTTGAACTCGAAGGAGTGAAAGTATGGCGAAGAAAATCGTCGGCTTTATCAAGCTGCAAGTGCCAGCTGGTAAGGCTAACCCAAGCCCACCAATCGGCCCCGCATTGGGTCAACGCGGTTTGAACATCATGGAGTTCTGTAAGGCGTTTAACGCCCAGACTCAAGGTGTTGAACCCGGGTTGCCATTGCCAGTCGTGATTACTGCGTTTGCAGATAAGAGTTTCACATTTGTCATCAAGACGCCGCCTGCGGCCGTATTGATCATGAAGGCGTTGAAGTTGACCAAAGGCTCATCGGTTCCCAACAAGACCAAGGTCGGCAAGATCACACGTGCTCAGTTGGAAGAAATCGCCAACACCAAAATGAAGGATTTGAACGCTGCGAGCCTTGACGCCGCCGTTTCAATCATTGCAGGCACCGCACGCTCTATGGGCGTTACTGTGGAAGGCGCATAACATGGCTAAGTTGACTAAAAAACAAAAAGCCCAAGAAGGCAAAGTGGACAGCAACAAGCTGTACCCCATCGTTGATGCCTTGGCGTTGGTGAAAGAGTTCGCAACCGCTAAGTTTGACGAGTCTATCGATGTTGCTGTCCAGTTGGGCGTTGACGCGAAGAAGTCTGACCAAGTGGTTCGTGGCGCCGTTGTGTTGCCACACGGTACCGGTAAGACCACCCGTGTTGCGGTGTTCGCTCAGGGAGCCAAGGCGGAAGAAGCCAAGGCCGCCGGTGCAGATATTGTCGGCATGGACGATTTGGCTGCTGAAGTCAAAGCGGGCAAAATTAACTTTGACGTTGTCATCGCCTCACCAGATGCCATGCGCGTGGTGGGTACCTTGGGTCAAGTGTTGGGCCCACGTGGGTTGATGCCTAACCCCAAGGTTGGCACCGTGACGGCTGACGTGGCCACGGCGGTTAAAAACGCCAAAGCCGGTCAAGTTCAGTTCCGCGTTGACAAGGCCGGTATTGTTCACTCAACCATTGGCCGCCGCTCATTCGAAGCAGATGCACTCAAGAACAACTTGGCTGCATTGGTCGACGCTTTGGTGAAATCTAAGCCAGCAACCAGCAAGGGTCTGTACCTGCGCAAGGTCGCCGTGTCATCTACCTTGGGCGTTGGCGTTCGCGTTGACACCCAGTCCATCGCAGCCTAATAGGAATCGCGATAAAGAATTGAAAGGCACCTCGGTGCTTTTCATGTGGTGGGTCTTGGGGCGTATTCATTTACCCCTGGGGGCCATCCAAGACCGTTGGCGCCGCGTTTGATTCGTCAAACAACGCTTAATTGATTGCCAACGCAGATGGCGGTCCCGCTGCAGATGGACAGCCGCTCGCAAGGGCGGTTCCTGAAACAGATGATCGCTGCAATGAGGCGCAAGAGGTGGGTTGAACCGCCGCTTGCATTTTGAAGGAGTTGACCTTGAGTCTAAACCGCAGTGAGAAACAAGCCGTCATTGAAGACGTGACAGCACTCGCAGCTAAAGCTCAAACGCTTGTGTTGGCGGAATACCGCGGCATTACGGTGGCGGCAATGACGGATTTGCGTGTAAAAGCCCGTGCAGCTGGCGTGACGATTAGCGTGTTGAAAAACACGTTGGCTCGTCGTGCTGTTGCAGGGAGCGCATTCGAAGTTGCTGGCGACCAAATGACCGGTCCGCTGATCTATGGCTTCTCAGAAGACGCCGTGGCCGCCGCTAAGGTGATGGCCGAGTTCTCGAAAATCAACGACAAGTTGGTTCTCCGCTCAGGTGTTTATGCTGGTAAGTCATTAGATGTCGACGGCGTTAAGCAATTGGCAAGCATTCCCTCTAAAGAGGTTTTGTTGGCACAGTTGTTGGGCTTGATGCAATCCCCCGTCAGCCGTACCGCTCGCGTACTGGCTGCATTGGCAGAGAAAAAAGGCGAGACCGCTGCTGCGTAAGCCTCTGGCTTATGAAGTGACATTCTTGTCGTAACGTTTTAGGAAAAATTGAAAATGGCATTTGATAAAGACGCATTTTTGACCGAATTGGATAGCATGACGGTTATGGATCTCAACGATTTGGTGAAAGCCATCGAAGAGAAATTTGGTGTGAGCGCTGCAGCGATGGCTGCACCTGCTGGCGGCGGCGCTGCTGGCGGCGCTGCTGCTGCTGAAGAGAAGACTGACTTTGATGTCATCTTGTTGGAAGCCGGCGCGAACAAGGTTTCTGTTATCAAGGCCGTCCGTGAACTCACGGGCTTGGGCTTGAAAGAAGCGAAAGACGTGGTTGATGGCGCACCTAAGGCCGTCAAAGAAGGCGTGAACAAAGAAGAAGCCGATGCAGCTATGAAAAAGCTGGAAGAGGCGGGCGCTAAGGCCGAGCTTAAGTAATGACGTTATTCGTGGGTTTGGCTTGCCAGACCCGCGAATGGCTACTTACGTAGGCTGGTGCGCGCGCCAGCCTTTTGCACTTTATTCCAGTCAGTGGAATGCACCTAAAAGTAGATATAAAGCGTCTACTTTTAAGTGTCTTCTAAAGCCCGACGTTAGAAGACGGCTTGGTACGGACCGCGTGCAATGCGTGGTTGTCAGCCAAGGTTGGTAGTGGCCAACCGCCGAGTCCGCCCGTAACACATTGTCGTGTTGCAGGTGTCCATTGTTCTGTCGAACTGTCCCGGAGAACCCATGGCCTATTCATATACCGAACGCAAACGCATTCGAAAGAGTTTTGGCAGCCGTGAAAACGTGCTGGAAATTCCTTACCTGCTACAAATGCAAAAAGATGCGTACACCGCGTTTTTGCAAGCAGGTGCCGCCCCCAAGAAACGTGCAAACGAAGGCCTACAAGCCGCGTTCTTGTCCGCTTTCCCAATCGTCTCTCACAATGGTTTTGTAGAGATGAAGTACCTTGAGTACAACTTGGCCAAACCCGCATTTGATGTGCGCGAATGCCAGACACGTGGCCTCACCTTTTCTTCTGCTGTGCGTGCGCGCGTGCAATTGATTATTTACGACCGTGATTCCAGCACCAGCCAATCCAAGGTGGTCAAGGAAGTGAAAGAGCAAGAAGTCTACATGGGCGAAGTGCCCCTGATGACGGACAAAGGCTCATTCATCATCAACGGTACCGAGCGGGTGATTGTGTCGCAGTTGCACCGTTCACCTGGCGTGTTCTTCGAGCACGACAAGGGCAAGACCCACAGCTCAGGCAAGTTGCTGTTCTCAGCACGCATCATTCCTTACCGTGGTTCATGGTTGGACTTTGAGTTTGACCCCAAAGATTTCTTGTACTTCCGTGTTGACCGTCGTCGCAAGATGCCCGTCACGATTTTGCTCAAAGCGATTGGCTTGACGCCAGAAGCGATTTTGGCCAACTTCTACGTGAACGACCAGTTCCGTCTGATGGACAGCGGCGCCCAAATGGAATTTGTCGCCGAGCGTTTGCGCGGCGAGGTCGCACGTTTCGACATCACCGACAAGTCGGGCAAGGTCGTGGTGGCCAAGGACAAGCGCATCACGGCACGCCATACGCGTGACATGGAGCAGTCTGCAACCACGCACATTAGCGTGCCCGAAGAGTTCTTGTTGGGTCGCGTGATCGCAACCAATGTTGTGGAGCCCGATACAGGCGAAATCATTGCCAAGGCCAACGACGAGTTGACGGAGGCCTTGCTCAAGACCTTGCGCGCCGCAGGCATTCAAGATCTGTCGTGCATCTACACCAACGACTTGGACCAAGGCAACTACATCTCGCAAACCCTGCGTACTGATGACACCGCGGACGAGTTCCAAGCGCGCGTCGCCATCTACCGCATGATGCGCCCAGGTGAGCCACCAACCGAAGACTCCGTTCAGGCCTTGTTCCAGCGCCTGTTCTACAACGCTGACACTTATGACTTGTCACGGGTTGGCCGCATGAAGTTCAACGCCCGCGTTGGTCGTGAAGAGCTGACTGGCGAGATGGTGTTGAGCAACGAAGATATTTTGGCGGTCGCCAAGATCTTGGTTGACCTGCGTAACGGTCGTGGTGAAGTTGACGACATTGACCACTTGGGTAACCGCCGTGTTCGCTGTGTTGGCGAGCTGGCTGAGAACCAATACCGCACCGGCTTGGCACGTATCGAAAAGGCTGTGAAAGAGCGCCTGGGTCAAGCCGAGCAAGACCCCTTGATGCCGCATGACCTGATTAACTCCAAGCCCATTTCTGCGGCCCTGAAAGAGTTCTTCGGCGCGTCACAGTTGTCGCAGTTTATGGACCAGACCAACCCCTTGTCTGAGATCACGCACAAGCGCCGCGTCTCTGCTTTGGGCCCAGGCGGTTTGACTCGTGAGCGCGCTGGCTTTGAGGTCCGCGACGTGCACGTGACCCACTACGGTCGTGTCTGTCCTATTGAGACACCCGAAGGTCCAAACATTGGTTTGATTAACTCTCTGGCGCTGTACGCCCGATTGAATGAGTACGGTTTCATTGAAACGCCTTACCGTCGGGTAACCGATGGCTTGGTGACCAATCAGATCGACTACCTGTCAGCCATCGAAGAGGGCAAGTACGTCATTGCGCAGGCCAACGCGCCACTCAATGACAAGGGTATTCTCGAGGGTGACCTGATCTCTGCACGTGAAAAAGGCGAATCCGTTTTGGTCGGTGCCGAGCGCATCGAGTACATGGATGTGTCGCCTGCGCAGATCGTATCGGTTGCCGCCTCACTGGTGCCGTTCCTGGAGCACGACGATGCCAACCGCGCCTTGATGGGTGCGAACATGCAGCGTCAAGCCGTACCGGTCTTACGTCCTGAAAAGGCCGTGGTCGGAACGGGCATTGAGCGTGTGGCAGCGGTGGACTCCGGTACCGTCGTGACGGCGAATCGGGGTGGTGTGGTTGACTATGTCGACGCCACCCGTGTAGTGGTCCGCGTGAATGATGCGGAGGCAGCGGCCGGCGAAGTCGGTGTGGACATTTACAGCCTGATCAAGTACCAGCGTTCCAACCAAAACACCAATATTCACCAGCGTCCCATCGTGGCGTGCGGTGATGTGATTGCCAAAGGCGATGTCATTGCCGATGGTGCGTCCACCGATTTGGGCGAATTGGCGTTGGGCCAAAACATGTTGGTCGCGTTCATGCCTTGGAACGGTTACAACTTCGAAGACTCCATCCTCATCTCTGAGCGCGTGGTGTCTGAAGACCGCTTCACCTCCATCCACATCGAAGAGTTGGTGGTGATGGCGCGTGACACCAAGTTGGGTGCGGAAGAGATCACGCGTGACATCCCGAACCTCTCTGAAACCCAGCTCAATCGTTTGGACGACTCCGGCATTATTTATGTCGGTGCAGAGGTTCAGCCGGGCGATACCTTGGTGGGCAAGGTCACGCCCAAAGGCGAGACCACCTTGACGCCTGAAGAGAAGCTGCTGCGCGCCATTTTTGGTGAGAAGGCTTCTGACGTTAAGGACACCTCGCTGCGCGTGAGCCAAGGCTCGCAGGGCACGGTCATTGACGTGCAGGTGTTCACCCGAGAAGGCATTACCCGCGACAAGCGTGCGCAACAAATTATTGACGACGAACTCAAGCGCTTCCGTTTGGATTTGAACGATCAATTGCGTATTGTGGAAGGTGATGCCTTTGCGCGTATTGAGAAGATGTTGATTGGTAAGACAGCCAACGGCGGCCCACAGAAGCTCGCCAAAGGCTCGACTATTGAGAAAGCCTATTTGACTGAGCTCGACAAGCATCATTGGTTTGACATCCGTCCCGCCGATGACGATGTGGCGTCACAGCTGGAGTCCATCAAGAACGCGTTGACACAAACCCGTCACAGCTTTGACTTGGCCTACGAAGAGAAGCGCAAGAAGTTAACGCAAGGCGACGAGTTGCAAGCCGGTGTGCTGAAGATGGTCAAGGTCTACATTGCCGTCAAGCGTCGCTTGCAGCCAGGTGACAAGATGGCCGGCCGTCACGGTAACAAAGGGGTGGTCTCCAAGATCGTGCCGGTTGAGGACATGCCTTACATGGCCGACGGTACGCCGTGCGACATTGTCTTGAACCCATTGGGTGTACCGTCACGTATGAACGTAGGCCAGGTGTTGGAAGTGCACTTGGGTTGGGCCGCTAAGGGCCTAGGCCAGCGCATTGGCAACATGTTGCAAGATGGTGCGCGTGCTACTGAGGTGCGTGGATTCTTGGACCAGGTTTACAACGCGACCGGTCGCAAGACCGACCTTAAGGCGATGGGTGACAAAGACGTGATGGCGATGGCAGACAACCTGCAACTCGGTGTGCCGTTCGCGACGCCTGTGTTTGACGGTGCGTCAGAAGTCGAGATTCAGGCCATGCTGCAATTGGCATACCCTGAAGAGATCGCACAAGCCAAGGGCTTGACGCCAACCCGCACCCAAGCGCAGCTGTATGACGGTCGTACCGGTGATGCGTTTGAGCGCAAGACCACCGTCGGCTACATGCACGTGTTGAAGTTGCACCACCTGGTTGATGACAAGATGCACGCACGCTCAACGGGCCCGTACAGCTTGGTCACACAACAGCCACTGGGCGGTAAAGCCCAGTTCGGTGGTCAGCGCTTCGGTGAGATGGAAGTGTGGGCTTTGGAAGCCTACGGTGCCTCTTACACCTTGCAGGAAATGCTCACCGTCAAATCAGACGACGTGCAGGGCCGTACCAAGGTTTACGAGAGCATTGTCAAAGGCGAACACGCGATCGAGGCGGGCATGCCCGAGTCGTTCAACGTGTTGGTCAAAGAAATCCGTTCATTGGGTATCGACATTGAGTTGGAGCGCTCTTGATGATCTGAGAGTTGGTAGGCGCGTCGCGCCTACCCTTTTTATTCATCAAGTCTGACATTTAAGGATTGAAAACATGAAATCGTTACTCGACCTGTTCAAGCAGTTCACACCTGACGAGCACTTTGACGCCATCAAAATTGGTTTGGCATCGCCAGAAAAAATCCGTTCATGGTCTTTCGGCGAAGTTAAAAAGCCTGAGACCATTAACTACCGCACTTTCAAGCCTGAGCGCGACGGTTTGTTTTGCGCCAAGATTTTTGGCCCTATCAAAGACTACGAGTGCCTGTGCGGTAAGTACAAGCGTCTAAAGCACCGCGGCGTTATTTGCGAGAAGTGCGGCGTTGAAGTCACCCAAACAAAGGTGCGTCGCGAGCGCATGGGTCACATTGACTTGTCTGCACCGTGTGCCCACATTTGGTTTCTGAAGTCTTTGCCCAGCCGCTTGGGCATGGTCTTGGACATGACCCTGCGTGACATCGAACGCGTGCTGTACTTTGAGGCGTATGTGGTGGTTGACCCCGGCATGACCCCGCTGAAAAAATTCGGCATCATGACCGAAGACGACTTTGACGCCAAGCGCGTGGAGTTTGGCGACGAGTTCGTCGCCAAAATGGGCGCTGAAGGCATCAAGGACTTGTTGGAAAGCATTGAGCTGGATAGCGAGATTGAGAAGCTGCGCAACGACCTGACTGGTTCAGAGCTCAAGATCAAGAAAAACGCCAAGCGTTTAAAGGTTCTGGAAGCGTTTAAGAAGTCAGGCATCAAGCCAGAGTGGATGATTCTGGACGTGTTGCCCGTGTTGCCACCTGATTTGCGCCCGCTGGTGCCATTGGATGGCGGCCGTTTTGCGACCTCTGACCTGAATGATTTGTACCGTCGCGTGATTAACCGCAATAGCCGCTTGCGCCGTTTGCTCGAGCTGAACGCACCTGAAATCATTGCGCGTAATGAAAAGCGCATGTTGCAAGAGTCTGTTGACAGCTTGCTGGATAACGGTCGTCGCGGCAAGGCCATGACGGGCGCCAATAAGCGTGCTCTGAAGTCACTGGCTGACATGATCAAAGGCAAGAGCGGTCGCTTCCGCCAGAACTTGCTGGGTAAGCGCGTGGACTACTCTGGTCGTTCTGTTATCACCGTGGGCCCAACGCTCAAGCTGCACCAGTGTGGTTTGCCAAAGGCCATGGCGTTGGAGCTATTCAAGCCCTTCATCTTCAGCCGCTTGGAAGCGATGAATATCGCGACCACCATCAAGGCTGCCAAGAAAGAAGTGGAAGCCGGAACGCCGGTGGTGTGGGACATTTTGGAAGAGGTCATCAAAGAGCATCCCGTGCTCTTGAACCGTGCGCCAACGCTGCACCGCTTGGGTATTCAAGCGTTTGAGCCCATCTTGATTGAAGGCAAGGCGATTCAGCTACACCCCTTGGTCTGTGCTGCGTTTAACGCCGATTTTGACGGCGACCAAATGGCGGTTCACGTCCCTTTGTCGGTGGAAGCGCAGATGGAAGCCCGCACCTTGATGCTGGCGTCCAACAACGTGCTGTTCCCAGCCAACGGCGAACCATCGATCGTGCCATCGCAAGACGTGGTTTTGGGCTTGTATCACGCCACCCGCGAGCGTATCAACGGCAAAGGTGAAGGCTTGTTCTTCACCGATGTTGCTGAAGTCACGCGCGCATTCGATGCAGGTGAGGTCGAACTAACTGCGAAGATCTCAGTTCGTTTGCCTGTGTACACAAAAAATGCCGAGACGGGCGAATTTGACGTTTCTTACGCCCTGACCAGTACCACGGTCGGCCGTGCGCAATTGTCGGAAATTTTGCCCAAAGGCTTGCCGTTCGAGAACCTAAACCGCGCGCTGAAGAAGAAAGAAATTTCACGCCTCATCAACGCCTCATTCCGCAAGTGCGGTTTGAAAGAGACCGTTGTTTTCGCAGACAAGCTGTTGCAAAACGGCTTTCGTTTGGCAACGAAAGCGGGTATCTCAATTGCGATTGACGACATGTTGGTGCCACCAGAAAAGGCCGGCATTATTCAACGCGCTGAGACCGAGGTGAAAGAGATCGGTAAGCAGTACGCCTCCGGTCTGGTGACAGCGGGCGAGCGTTACAACAAGGTGGTTGATATTTGGGGCAAAGCCGGTGACGAAGTGTCCAAGGTGATGATGGCCCAATTGGCAAAAGAGAAAACGGTTGACCGTGATGGCAATACCGTTGATCAAGAGTCATTCAACTCCATTTACATGATGGCTGATTCCGGCGCGCGTGGCTCTGCTGCGCAGATTCGTCAGTTGGCAGGTATGCGCGGTTTGATGGCCAAGCCTGATGGTTCCATTATTGAGACCCCTATCACGGCGAACTTCCGTGAAGGTCTGAACGTGTTGCAGTACTTCATCTCGACACACGGTGCGCGTAAAGGTCTGGCCGATACCGCCTTGAAGACAGCGAACTCTGGCTACTTGACACGTCGTTTGGTCGACGTGACGCAAGACTTGGTGATTACAGAGCTGGACTGCGGTACCAACGACGGCTCAACGATGCGCGCCATTGTTGAGGGTGGTGAAGTCATCGAATCATTGCGTGACCGTGTATTGGGTCGTACCTTGGTTGATGATGCGGTTAACCCAGAAAACCAGATGGTGCTGGCCAAAGCCGGCGACCTGCTGGACGAAGACCAACTGGACATACTCGAGGCCGCTGGCGTCGACGAAGTCAAGGTGCGTACCGCGCTGAATTGCGCCACCCGCTTTGGTTTGTGTGCCAAGTGTTACGGTCGCGACTTGGGACGCGGTGGTTTGATCAACAACGGTGAAGCCGTTGGTGTGATTGCCGCTCAGTCTATCGGTGAGCCCGGGACCCAGTTGACCATGCGTACCTTCCACATTGGTGGTGCGGCGTCACGTGCGGCCGTTGCGTCTAGCGTGGATGCCAAGTCCGGTGGTTCCATCGGCTTTAACAGCACCATGCGTTATGTGACCAACACCAAGGGTGACCTGGTTGTGATTGCCCGCTCAGGCGAGATCGTCATTACCGACGAACACGGCCGTGAGCGCGAGCGTCACAAGGTGCCTTACGGTGCGGTCTTGTCGGTGAAAGCCGACCAGGTCGTGAAGTCTGGTGCTGTATTGGCGAATTGGGATCCGCTGACCCGCCCCATCATTACCGAATTTGCGGGTACCGCTCGATTCGAAGGTGTGGAAGAGGGCTTGACGGTTGCCAAGCAGGTCGACGACGTGACCGGCTTGTCTTCACTCGTGGTGATTGACCCTAAGCGTCGCGGCTCTACCAAGTCCGTACGCCCCGTGGTGAAGTTGCTCGACGCCAATGGCGAAGAAGTGAAGATTCCAGGTACAGACCACGCCGTGGCGGTTGGCTTCCAGATTGGCGCCTTGATTCAGGTGCGTGATGGCCAAGAAGTTGGCTCTGGTGAGGTCTTGGCACGCGTGCCAGTCGAGGGTCAGAAGACCCGCGACATTACGGGTGGTTTGCCACGGGTTGCCGAGTTGTTCGAGGCGCGTACGCCTAAGGACAAAGGTACCTTGGCCGAGTTGACCGGTACGGTCTCCTTCGGTAAAGAAACCAAAGGCAAGATTCGCTTGCAGATCACTGATCCAGACGGCAACGTGTGGGAAGACTTGGTGCCCAAAGAGAAGAACATCGTGGTGCACGAGGGCCAGGTGGTCAACAAAGGTGAAACCGTGGTGGACGGTCCAGCCGATCCACAAGACATCTTGCGCCTCTTGGGCATAGAAGAACTCTCTCGTTACATCGTCGACGAAGTGCAGGACGTTTACCGTCTGCAAGGTGTGAAGATCAACGACAAGCACATTGAAGTGATTGTTCGTCAGATGTTACGCCGTGTCGTTGTCGAGAATACGGGTGACTCCAACTACATTGGTGGCGAGCAGGTGGAGCGTTCAGAGATCTACAACACCAACGACGCCTTGCGCGCCGAAGGTAAGATTCCTGCAACGTTTAGCAACATCTTGTTGGGTATTACCAAAGCATCTTTGTCGACCGACAGCTTCATTTCTGCCGCGTCTTTCCAAGAGACCACGCGTGTGTTGACCGAGGCTGCCATCATGGGCAAGCGCGACGAACTGCGCGGTCTGAAGGAAAACGTGATTGTGGGTCGTCTGATTCCTGCGGGAACGGGTTTGGCGTTCCACGATGCACGCAGAGCCAAGGAGCTGATCGAAGCTGAAGAGCGCCGCATGATTGCCGAGTCGGATACCCAAGATGGGGATGACGATGCAGACGTTTCTGCGGAAGCTGCTGATGGCGCTGATGGCGCCGCGGCTGACAACGTAGCTGAGTAAGCCAGATCAACGTTAGCGGTGCCGTACGCGCACACCTAGCGTGATCCATACCCCAGTCGCTTCACGGTGGCTGGGGTATTTTTTTTAGAATGACATGACGCCAACGCCACTATCAGAACAGTTCCCATGGGTCGCGCAGACCATACAGGCCGTGGGCAACGGGCGCAACACCGATGCGGTATTGGCCAAAACGCCGAGCGCCTTGCGTGGGGGCGTGCAGGCGTTGGCCTTTCATGTCTTGCGTCAGTGGGCATGGGCACACGCCGTCGTGCCGCGCTTGGCTAGTAAAAAACCAGATGCCGAGCTCAAGGTCTGGTTGGTCTGCGGCGTTGCGCTGCTGCGCGAGCCGCGTCGTTATGACCCGCACACTGTCGTTGATCAGGTGGTGCAGGCATGCAAACAAAATCACCGCCTCAAGGCCAAAGCACCCTTTGTTAATGCGTGCCTACGCCGACTTGTCCGTGAGTATGACGCACTAGATCAAGCGGTGTGCAATGAGCCGGAGGTACGTTTTAATCACCCCACTTGGTGGATTGAAAAGCTGCAGGCGCAATATCCCGACCACTGGGAAGAGGCACTGCACTGCAACCAAACGGCTGCGCCTATGGTGTTGCGCGTTAATCCGGCGCACCACAGCGCCCAAAGCTACCAAGCGCTGTTGCTGAGCGAAACGGCGGTACAGAGTGTGACCGTAGGGCCCCACGGCCTGCTGCTTGCCAAGCCACTGCCAGTTACGCAGTTGCCCGGTTTTGGCGCTGGTCATGTGTCGGTGCAGGATGCATCTCCGCAACTGGCTGCGGCCTTGGTGTGGCAGAGCCCTCTCCTGCGCGAGAAAGTGGCTGCCAGCGCCCCCGTGGCGTTGCTAGACGCGTGTGCGGCGCCCGGGGGCAAGACGGCGCACTTGCTTGAGATGGGACAACGCATCAAGGCCGATCAACGGGTCACCGCGTTGGAACTAAGTCCCAAGCGGGCGGTGCGCATCACGGACACCCTGACCCGGCTGAACCTCGCCGCCTTTGCCGATGTGGTCGTGGCGGACGGCAAGCACACCGCCGGGTGGTGGGCAGGCAAGCCCTTTGACGCCATTTTGTTAGATGCACCTTGCACCGCGTCGGGTATTGTGCGTCGTCACCCCGACGTGCCATGGTTGCGGCGCGCAGCGGACGTGGCGCAACTGGCTCAAGACCAGCAGCAGCTGCTGTCGGCCCTGTGGCCCTTATTGGCTCCGGGTGGCCGCTTGGTTTACTGTACCTGCTCAAGCTTTAAGGAGGAGGGGGTGTGGCAGGTTGACGCCTTTTTGAAAGCACAGCCCGATGCAATGATAGCCAGCGACCTCCTGGCTCCGGGGCACATCCTGCCCGGTAACGTTTCAGGGAATCAAAACCTGTTGCCTGATTTAGGGGAGAATGCGTTTATGGCATTCGATGGTTTTTTCTATGCAGTTTTGGATAAGCGCGCCGCGTCCTGATCCGAAAACCGCGCCGCGTGTTGTGCACCCGCAGCGACACGGTGCGTGGCTGTCCCGCGTGCGTGCTTCTCTCAACCTGTCTGCTATGTTGGCGTGGACGCTGACGGGAGTCTTGGCCCTCACCTTGGCCTTGGTCCATTTGACTGCGTATGCAGCCGATACTAGCGAGGGCAGTACTGCCGTAAAGTCGCCTGTCTTCGGTCTGGTCTGGGATGGCGACACACTTCATGCGACGGTACAAACCCATTGGCAGCCGACCCCCGCCATACAAATGGCTTTGGAGCGGGGCGTGCCCTTGGTCTTCGAGTTGCGAGCCACCGTGAAGCAAGTGCGCTGGTACTGGTTTGATAAAACGGTGGTGGAGGTGTTTCGCCGCACGCGCGTGAGCTATCTTCCGCTAACCGGAAATTGGCGTGTGGGCTTAACGACGGACGACGATGAAAAGCCCGGCATTGATACCTATGCCTTGCAACAGTCGGTCACCTCGTTGAGCCAAGCGATTGCCCTGGCCACTGGCGTGACGCGTTGGCCGCTTGCCCAGCGTAGCGATTTATCGCCAGAGTCACCAACCGTGGCCACGGTGGACTTCCGACTAAACCGTGCCTCATTGCCGCGGCCCTTTCAAATCGGTATCACCGAAGACACAGACTGGAGTAGCACGGTGGTTCTCACCGCACCAGTCCCTTCGCCGTTAGTCGAGCAGCCCACAGTCGCGCAACCCACAGTCGCACAGCCCACACCAGCGGTACCCCAGCCGGCAGCTTCTCCCGCGCCCGACACCGTTACCGCTGCCCCTGTCGTGACAGCTGAAGAGCTCAATCGGTTAGGGCGCCAGCGCCAACCCGCCCCGGTGATGGGTGACAGCACGCCCAATGGCGTCGGTAAGCCATGAGCGACGCGTCCGAGCGCCGCAGTCGCGCAAAAAATACCAGTTGGAAGCTGGGCACTGGCTTAGCCGCGTTTCTGGCTGTCGGTCTTATTTTGTTGTTTTTGCTGACCCAGTCCACTAACAACAACGCGGTGTACGAAGCGTACTTTGACTACCTGGTTGCGCTCAACATTGCGGCGGCGCTGGGTTTAGCAACGGTAGTGGGCTGGCTGCTGTTTCGCTTGTGGCAGCGGTGGCATCAGGGCCGGTTTGGTAGCCAGCTATTGGTGAAATTGGTTGTTATCTTTACCTTGGTTGGTGTGTTGCCGGGGGGTCTGATTTATGTGGTGTCTTATCAGTTTGTCTCGCGCTCTATTGAGAGTTGGTTCGATGTCCGCGTTGAGAGCGCCCTCACCTCTGGATTGAATCTGGGCCGCACCGCCATCGATATGCTGCGCGCTGATGCCTCGCGCCGTGTGAA
>Ga0209138_1002194_pt1 | contig 15308 bp, 14 predicted proteins | sample SaaInl3SG_22_DNA_FD_184645 | JGI IMG/M metagenome (GOLD analysis project Ga0209138, IMG submission 184645) | Marine microbial communities from expanding oxygen minimum zones in the Saanich Inlet - ESP_153SG_22_DNA (SPAdes) (version 2) | ecosystem: Environmental > Aquatic > Marine > Intertidal...
CTTGTAACCAAGTTCTGAAGGAATCCGTCCACTTGACGTGTGTGTTTTTTCTAGATAGCCAAGTGATTCTAATTCAGCCATATCATATCGTAACGTGGCACTTGAAAATGTTAAATATGGTACTTGTGTTAAATATTTAGATCCAACAGGTTGCGCCGTATTAATATACTCATCAATAATTGCTTTTAAGATCAGTTTTTGCCTACTACTAAGCATGCATTCACCTCTATTAGCACTCATTTGTATCTTGTGCCAATATCATTTTATAACATGTGTTTGGCACTGTCAAGTGTTTATTGCTATTTTTTTAATATAAGGTTATTTTATCATGGTTTACAGAGGATATTATGTGATTTTTTGGCAAGAAAAAAACGATGATATCATCGTTTATTTTTTCTCTTTATGAATGGTATATTTACGTAATCTTGGGCAATATTTTTTAACTTCCATACGTTCTGTGTGTAATTTTTTATTTTTTGTTGTATGGTAATTTTCGTCGCCACATTCAGTACATACAAGTTTGACTAGTTCGCGCATATGTTTCACTCCTTTAAATTCTTAAATATATTAACATAAAATCATTTGAAATACAATGTGAATTGCTTTATTTTGTATTTTTTACTTGAAATTCTAATGTTGTTGTTTCATAGTAGGTGTCATGAGGTGTTAAAATTGCGTTATTTAATCCATCAAATTGAATGCCACCAGGTTCATATTGTGTTTCAATTGTAAATGCTACATGCTTATTTTTATCTTTTTCTATGTGTCGTAATTGATGTGGTGCGGGTTTATTGTGTGTGTACAAAACAACGGAAGGATTTGTCGTTTTTAACGTCATTTTCATGTCATCTGTTTCGACTTCCATTTGAATATCTTTTTCTTTGTTAAAAATAAAGGTATGATCAAATCCATGAAATGGCGTTTGTTCCATGATATTTAATGCTTCTCCTAAATTTAATCCTTGATTAAAATCTAATGGTGACGTGACTGGGTCAATCCTTATAATTTTATTATTTTCATCAATATTTAAGTATGAATGTGCATGTATTGTCATTTGATGATCATGAATGGTGGGTTGCTTTGATACATTTAGATACACATGATTGGTAAGATTACATAGCGTTGTTGCAGTCGTCGTTGCTTCATACATGATTTCTAAGGTATTTTGATGGATTTGATATGTTGTAAGTAGCGTTAAAATGCCATCATAAGGACCTTCATCTTCATATGAAACGGCTTTAAGTTTCACATGTGTTTCACTGTATTCAACGACATCAAAATGTTTAAATGAAAAGCCATTTTCGCCACCATGTAAAAATGATGGGTTACTTGTCTCATCTAATAAATACTCGGTGTCACCGATTGAATAACTTGGATGAAAAAGACGTCCAGCAGTTCTTCCTACTGTTTTCCCGTAATAAAATGGAGAGGTTAAAAATTCATCAAGATTCTCTGGTTGAACAGAGACTTCGATGATGTCATCATTATGTTTAACACATAAATGAAAAATGGATGCACCATAACTTAAAATTTCAATGGATAAAAATTCATTTTCTAAGATGACGGACTTAACATCACCGACAACTGTTTGAATGGATTTCATAATATTCTCCTTTTTTATGCATATAATTCTATCACATCATCACAGACTGCTTCATAAAAATAAGTTTCATGTGTGACAAGTATGAGTGTGCCTTGGTATTGATGTAATGCGTCGATTAGTGCGTCTTTGGCGGCATCATCTAAATGATTTGTTGGTTCATCTAATATTAATACATTACTTTTTTGTTTTTTAAGGACAGCAAGTCTTACTTTAGACTGTTCGCCTCCAGAAAGTGTTTTAAGTGGTCGGTGACACTTTTCATAATCAAGACCATAACTACCGAGTTGTTGATACACAAATTTATCTTCAACATCTGGATAAAAACTTCTGAAAAAACGGTATGCGGTTTCGTCTTCATCATATGCTTCAATTTGAGAATAATAGGCAATCGTTGCGGTATCGATGATACTAAACGAGCCACTTAAAGACGCTTTTTGATTTAACAATGTTTTAATGAGTGTTGTTTTTCCGATCCCATTTTTACCCGTAATGGCAAGTTTTTGACCACGTCTAATTTCTAAATCTAATGGTTCGAGTAATGGTGCATCGTAACCGATGACTAAATCTTTCGTTTGAATCACAACATCACCTGTTCGATGTGCAAAGGGAAACTCAAAATGATACGTTCTTTTTTCATGGGGTTTATCGATACGTGTCAATTTCTCTAATTTCTTACGTCTGGATTGTGCTCTTTTCGTTGTTGATGCGCGTGTTAAGTTTTTTGCGATAAACGCCTCTTCCTTTTTAATCAAATGTTGCTGTTCTTTAAATTGTTTTTCAGCTTGAGCAAAACGTAAGTCTTTTTGTTCTAAGTAAAATGCATACGTTCCTTTATATTTTTCAATTTTTTTCGATTCAATTGAAAATACGGTTTGAGCAATTTGGGACATAAAATGCTCATCATGTGAAATGACTAAAAATGCACCTTTAAATTGATTTAAATAGTTGACTAAAAAATCTATATGCTTTACATCTAAAAAATTGGTAGGCTCATCTAATAACAACACATCGACATCTTGAAGCAATAGTTTTGCAAGCATCACTTTCACTTTCATCCCACCAGATAATGTCCGTATTTCTTGATGCAGGACATGCTTTGATAATCCAAGTCCATAAACAATATTATCCACTTTTGATTTAAATTGATAAAAATTTTCTTTTTCGAGTGTTTCTTGAAGATCAGAAGCATATGAAATTAATTTCATCGGGTCTTGATCTGTTTCTGCATCTTCATAAAGTGTGATCATTTTCGCTTCTAATTGAAATAAATGATCAAAAACATCGTGTAAATAGTTTTCAACTCTTTGATCATTTTTTAAGGATAAAAACTGATCTAAGTAGCCAACCTTTATATGAGGAAGCCATGAAACTTCACCTTTATTAGGATTCAATTCTTTTGCTAAAAACCTCATAAATGTTGTTTTTCCATGACCATTAGGACCTACTAAAACAGCATGGTCATCTTTAAAAAGACGCATTGATGCATCTTCAAATAACACATGTTGATCATATGAAAATGTAATATTTTTTGTTTCTAATACACTCATTCAGGAAGCTCAATTTCTTGAAAAGATACATTGTTTTCTAAAAGTTCATAACCTAAGGATTTTAACTGTTCATAAACATAAACTTTGATGTATGATGCGGTTGCTCTAGCATAAATCTCTTTCCCGTTTGTAATATAACCTTTAACTTCATACATTCTTGATCGATCTTTGGTAAGTTCAGAAACCACATAAAGGGTTTCATCCATTGGCATTTGTTTAAGATAGCGAATATTTAAGTCGATGGTCATACCCCAAGGATCTTTATGAAAAATTTGATAAACGCGCGCCATACCTTCATCTAAAAGGGATGCAGCGACACCACCATGTAAGACTTTAGGATAGCCTTGATGGGCTTGTGCTGGTTGATATATGGTAAGAAGACGTTTAGACTTTAATTCATAAAACTCTACATGCAACCCTTCTTCTTGTTTGGTGCCACAAACATAACAATGATGCGCATTTGGATGACGATCTAATATATAATCAATCATAATAAAGACTCCTTAAACGACTGTAATTGATCAAAAGGGATAACATAAGAATTAAAAACTTGTTCTAAGTCATTCAAAAATATTTCTTCGTTTTCATTGATGACACGTCTTAATTTTGTAACGACTGGTGAAGTAATGACAAGTGTCGGTTCTTTAAGATTTACTGATATGATTTGTGACGTGTGTTGTCGTGGCGTGATAAGTTCAATAAACAAATAACTATTGATTCTTATTTGAGTTTGTTTCGAACATGGAATATAAAGTAATTTATAATGAATACCCTTCAACATCACTTCTTTAGTATGGATAAAGCCATCTTTAAAAATACGTCTTAAAACGTAATAATAATGGACTCTAACACCAATTTTTAAACTAAAAAAAAGAACAATCAGGCCTATAACGATATAGATCATCATCGTTTGATGACCTTAACATCCTTAAGCATGTTTGATTCAAAGATACAATGCACGTCTACTTGATGTTCCATCATGGGTTTTAAGAAATATTTAATATTGGGTGCAACACCATGATTGTTTGAATCGATAATCCAAGAAATCGGTTTTAAATCAATGATACCCTCATCCATTTGTATTGGAAAATCAAGATCAATACGATCAAGTTTGACATAAAATAAATGAATACCTTGCCCTGATGCTTCAAAATCATTCCAAGTAAGTGTGCCACGATCGACGATGAGATTCGTTTCTAAATCAAGACCTAATTCTTCTTTAATTTCTCTTTGAATGGATACAAGTGGGGTTTCATCTTGATGAATTTTACCACCTAATCCATTCCACATGCCCATCCATGGCGACTTATTTCGGTTCATCATAATGATGTGAGATTCAATTTCTATAAAAACAAGTGTGTATGTATACATAGCCATATTATAGCATAAAAAAAAGGAGAATCTCCTCTTTCTTATACTGAATCTGTGTGTTTTATAAAGACACGTTTCTCAAGTTGTATTTTTAAATATGTAAGTAATATTGCCAAAACCGTATATCCAGGTAACATAAATAACAATGTGAAACGTAAGACATTGTCTAAACCATTAGCATCTACATCAATAAATCCATAAGGATATTCTCCAAGAGGCCATGTTCCGAAAATCAACGCGAGCGCTAAATACATCATCGGATAGATGATAAGTACCCAAAACTGAGATAATTTCAAATGTGCTCGAACCGCAGTAAAATAAAAGACGACATAAACGATCGGAACAATCGTATGACTTAAATGCCCATAAAATCCGATGGTTTCAGGTGCCAATATGAAATGATAGCCTGTCGCTGTAATCACGATATTGATGAGTACAATTTGAGCAAAGTATTTAAACCAAATTTTATCTTCAAATCGCGACCAAAACAATACAGCAACAATGACCACAAGTGTATTGGTTTGATTCGTAAAATACCACTGATTTCTAATGCCATCTAATAGCGTACCATCAACACTTGTCCCTGACAATGTCCATGTCACATACCAAAATGATAAAATAAATAATACATAGGTTAATATCCCGTTAAATTTGTCTAAACGATTTAATCGATTCATTTCATTCCCTCACTTGTCCATATTATAGCATAATTTAAATACAAAGATTGCACAATTGTTGAAGTTATGTTATCGTAAATATACTTGCCCTCTTAGCTCAGTTGGTAGAGCAACTGACTCTTAATCAGTGGGTCGCAGGTTCGAGCCCTGCAGGGGGTACCAAATACAATAAAAAAACAAACATCTGTGATGTTTGTTTTTATTTTATAAAGTCAGTTCAAATGTTTCTGAAAATCCTGATTCTCTGCCTGTAAAATCAACAGCTCTAATTTGAATGTCGTATGTTCTACCAGGCATAAGTAATTTAAATGGAATACGATTAACGAATGTATATTGATTTAAATTTGTAAAATCAAAAAATTCACCATCGACATAAACGGCATATTTCTCAACACCGGTATCATCACGTGAAGGTTTCCAAAATATACCTTGATTTAAAGATGACATTTTACGAATATCTTCTGGTGCTGAGGGATTTTCTCTATCTAGAGATGCATGATCCATCTGATAAAAACGGACATAATCAACTTTCATGACTGCAGGAAAGATACGATCATCCACACCTTCTACACCACCCCAGATGCCACCTACAGCAACATTTAATATAAAATGGAACGGTTGATCAAATGGATACACGTCATCATATGAAACGTCTTGATTAAATGCAGGTGTGAAATTAAACTCACCAATTCGATCACCATTTACTGTCACTCGCATGTTTCCTGGTGACCATTCAAGTTCGTAAATGTTAAGTTGTGTCGTTGCTTCATATAGAGTTTTCGAGAATGTTAGCGCTTGGTTCACATCGTTTAAATGATTAAATTTCGTTGTATGTGTGGAAGCATGAACACGATTATGATCATAACCAACATGTTCCATAATATCAATTTCACCTGAATGAGGCCAACCACCATACGTATTCATCGTTGGTAACATCCAAACGGCACTCCATGTGCCTTTCCCTGTAGGAACTTGTGCAGCAACTACGGCTTTTCCGTATGTAAATTCACCTTTATATTTAGAGTTAATACGACCTGACGTATAACTTTTGCCACCGAAATATTCTTTTCTTGCCTCAATCAGTAAATGACCTTCTGAAACTGAAATGTTTTCTTCACGGTAAAATTGTAATTCATTATTACCGCCACCAAATCCATTCACTTCAACATTCCATTTAGATTCATCTAATGTTTCGCCATTAAATTCATCTGCCCAAACACATACATAACCATCTAATTGTGATACGTCACAACCTTCATATGGTGTCAACGTTGCAAGACCATTCGGTGGGTTATTTGAGTCACAGCTCGCGAGTACGAGTGTACTTATCAAAATGAGTGATAATATGATTGTTTTTTTCATGTTATTCTCCTGTAATTCCGGTACGGTCAATAGATTCTGTAAAGAAACGTTGCGCTAAGAAATAAAGAACGAGCAATGGCAAAATTGTCATCATATTTCCTGCAAGCATAATTGCTTCATTTAATTCTGATCCAAATGATCCTGGTGGAAAAAGTGTTTCATAACTTGCTCTAAATGATTGAAGTTTAAGTGGTAATGTGACTGGATTACCAACATAAAGACCTGTCATAAATGTTTCATTCCAATACCAAACAAAACTAAATAAAAAGACAATTAATAATGATGGAATGGCAAGTGGCAATGCAATTTTATAAAATACTTTAAACGGTGTTGCACCATCGATTTCAGCTGATTCTCTTAAAACACTTGGGATGGTTTTAAAAAACTGATAGAAAATTAAGATATAGATGGCTGCATTATATCCTTGACCAAAAATAGCGGGTAGGATCATCGATTGCTCTGTACTCATAATCCCTAAATTTCTAAATATCAACATGTTTGCAACCATGGTGACTTGACTTGGTAAAATAAATGTCGCAAGCATCAATGCAAATAATACTTTTTTCAAAGGAAAGTTAAACGTTGCAAATCCATATCCAATAAGTGCTGATGACACAGTTGCAGATAAAGAAACTCTTAAAACATAACTTGTCGAACTAAAAATGGCACTTGGAAGTTCTAATACTTGAACGGCACGTCGATAATTTTCTATCTCAACTACCGTTGGAATCCATTTTACACCTGGATTAATTAAATCTTCAACATTCATGAAACTATTGGTAAGCATGAATAACATCGGATATAAATAAATGTATGAAAAGCTGATGAGCAATAGTAACACAATGGTCTTATATAACAAACCATCTGTAAATTGCATCCCTAAAAGGCGTCTTCTTAATGACATATTAAGCTTTCTCCTTTCTTCCACTGAGGATGAGGACAAACACACTCATTATTATCACCATGAAGATAAAGTATATCCATGCGATGGCCGCAGCATAACCATATCCAAACCAAAATTGAGAATCCGGTGCACCGACGAGCATATGTGAGCGTGTGAGCTCTAAAATACCACCTGATTCAACAAATAAACTCATCGTGACAACAATATAAATGACTGCAACTGAGATTAATGATGAAATACCAGGTAACGTAATCTTCCAAAAACGATCCCAAGGAGAAGCACCATCAATATCTGCTGCTTCGTAAACACTTTTATCAATTTTTTGAAGACCTGCTAAAAAGATTAATATCGGAATTCCTGCATACCATAACACAAGTAACAAAGAATTCAGTAGTAAAACCATTGGCTCTGCGAGCCAACTTCCTAAATTATCAGATATAAAGTTTAAGACATTACTATTTTCAAGTGCAGGTAATGTTGTTGCATTTTGAGCAGTCAATTCTCCAATGACAGGACCCGTCGCAATAATCACTGGTAAAAAGAAAATCGTTCTAAAAATACTTTTCCCTTTCATTGGAACGTTAATTAACACTGCGATAATAATAGAAAATACGATAATAAGAGGTACTGATACCACCATACGAATCACGTAGTTAGCAAATAGTGGCACTAACGTTTGACTTCTAAAAATATTAAAGTAGTTTTCAAAACCTACAAAAGATGTTGTAATACCTGTTTGTAAATTATAATACGCTTCAAAGAAACTTAAATACAATGCATAAAGCATCGGATATAAGGTAAATATTAATAACCCAATAAGCCATAACGAGATAAATGTGTAGCCATAAAATGCATCTCTTCTTTTTCTCGTGATGTTAATATTGATACCAAAAATTCTTACTGATAATTCATTCATTTTGATCAGTGGATTATGTGTTAATGCATATCCGATTTTTGATAACATTGGATCAATTTTGACATCATAAAAGGTTTTTATTTTATTTCCGAGTCTTTGAAACCAAAGACCTATTGTCTTCACGACTTGTTTCATATCATCACCTCTGCAGATAAGGCATCAATATTGACGTTACCGATCGTGTAGATGTCGTTTGTATAATTAATAAGGAGTTGTGTTTGATCTTCATATGTAATACGTACAATTCCTAAATCAAGGACGTCACGACTGATGACTTTTTGGAATCCAACAGCGTCATAAATATCTTTAAACTGATCATATGTAGAACGAATTTCATTTTCAAAGACATTAAAATGCGTTGTAAAAAAGACATTAGAACGCGTAAAACGCATGGTTTGAGTCGGTTCTTCTGTGATGATGAAATTTGGGTACATGCCATAATCTATCATTTGTAGTTTTAAAATATCACCAATGGCATTGAAATTTAATTCACTACTAAATACCGGTAAAATACCACTCAACACGATTGGCACAAAAGGCACAGTATCCGTGTAAAAGTAATATTGAGAATGAATGATTGGCATATGCGTATAATAATCTGCATATTTCAATGCATAAAGACTTGGTTGATTCAACATGAGTGTTTCATAAGAGGTTAAGAGCTCATCATAAATCATTCTTGTATCGATACGATCATAAAAGCCTTGATCATAAAATGAATTTAACATACCACCGATACTTGTTAAATATGCAGATGATAAATCATCTTGATTCGATAATGCTAAACTTCGTTCAGGATAGACAAAATAACGATTGATCGCTTGTGCATTCAATGAACCTCGTGACACAGACATTTTTAATCTCGAATAGTTAAGTGCCACATCTCGATTAAAACCAATACGCTCTGATAGCTCACTACTACTTACATAATCTTGGTGTCTTAAGACGTCAATACCTTGCGATGTCATGAACGCTTCTAAGTCTTTTAATCCACTAACATCTCTTAATCGATATGGTGATTGATCAATGACACCATCTTTAGACCATCCGAGTAAAGCGACAACACTAGGTGAAACATTTTGATTCAATAATTGCGTTAATATGGATTCTACTTCTTGGGTTGACGTCATTTCTAAGTACGTTGTCCCTAAAAATGATGGGGTTTGGTCACCCATTAAAAATTGTAACAAATATGGCAATTGTGAAACTTCTTGTTTCACGAGTGCACCTTCATTTAATAAATAATCTTGATAATGGTTTGCAATACCAACATAGTTCGCATCATCACCTAATAAAGTGTAGGTTGCACGATAATCTTTATTCGTAAGTGCTTCTGGAATTTGGTCTCTACCATCACCAGCAGCATTAATGATTGCTTTATAAATTGGACGTAACTGAAAATTCAGCTGTGTTCTGAAATAGCGCGTACGAGACGACCAGAAAACAGCTTGTAATTCTGATAATTCTGCACCTTCATCAACACTCACATAAAATCCTTGATGATTGACATGATGCACCATTCCTACAACAGGCAATGATAAATATGCGCGTGTATTATCATTAAGCCCTTGATCGCCACCATAAAATAATGCGCGAATCGTAGCTTCAATTGGTTTCTCAAAACGAATCAACCCACCAACTTGATCAGGGATTAACATATATCCTGGTGCAAGATTTTCTCTAACGGCACCAAAATAAGGAAATACCGAAATTGACGTAAGTCCATAAATATCGCCTGACTCAGCGATTTTATCCGAAGGGATATACACTTCAAGACCACGTTCATTTAATGATAAATGTACTTCAAGTGACGCATCAATTGCTTTTGCATCCACAGTTGCGATCAAGACTTGATTGACTTCTAATACTGAAACATCAATATCGCGTTCATCATAACTTCCTTCAACAATTTCAAATGTTGAAAGTGGTGTTTGTGTTTCTGTCACAGATCCGTTATTGACATAGTCTACATCAGCTAAATCATATAAAGATACAGTTGTTTCTGTTGCTTGTGAAACATTTGCTTTTCTGACATAGGATAACCATAATCCACTATTTAGTAAATTTCTCGTGGCAGTATTATTTTCTCTTTCACCTGAAATACCTTGAAATTCTGCACGAGAACTCATCATATAATCATTGACTTTATCATAGAGGAGGACAGAAAAACTCATGGGTTCAAAATATAAAACATATCGTTCGTTTTCAATCGAATAACGATATCCCAATAACGTACGTTCTTCCTCACTGTAATTGACTTGATATAAGGCATTAAAATCATCAATTTGTGTTTGATCATAATCATCTTCTTGAGTGAAACGATTACTTGATAACATGTTATCATCCATCGTCATTTGTGAACCATTAAAGGATGCAACCTGATCGTCTACATGAGGTCGAATGATGGTTATCATCGATGTCAGTGTGATGATCGTCAATAATTTTATAAAATTAACCACGAACCGTCACCTCCCTAATGATATCTAAGAATAATTGAACAACTTCTCCAAGTAATAAGTACACAATAAATACTACGACTAATATCATAATAGCTGTAAATATCGTAATGAGGATATTCCCAACTGTTGCTTTCATTTCGTAATAATGAATTTCTTTGACCATCATGACTAGGTAAAATCCTGTAAGGACATAGATCACAAGCATCCCAAAGTCAAATAAGAATGCCTCATTAAGTGTGAGTCCTTGTGAGATTAAGGTCATTAATGGTAACCCAATAATTGCTGGTAATAAACTATAGGATGTCGCAACAAAAACATCTTTAAATGATCCCTCACCATCACGTATCGAACATACCAAATAATTTGCTAACACAAATAAAATATATGGTAAGAAAATGGAAATGATCTGTTCAAAAATATCAATTTGTGATCGTATGAGTGGATTAAATAAGAAATTTGTTTCAAATATAAATATCAAATACATGATGAAAAATAGTAAGAAATAAATCGTTGCAGATAAATAACTTGCTTTATTTTCTCGTTTGATTCCATAATAACCATCCACTGGATGCGTCATCAAATAAAATCCAAATTTAAGTTCTTTGATAAGTTTATAGTCTTTTATTTTTTCATTGACAACTTTAACTGGTTTCAATAGGATGTCATTAAGTTTTAGGTATTTGCCACCTATAGAAAAAAGTAACACAACAAATAAAAAGACAATGATAAATGCACCTGAATTGAGTAAGACATCATTTCTAACTTCCCAAAAAGCATCACTATAGCCTTGCTGATTACGTGCAACTTCATAATAATAAAGTGCTTCTTCGTAATTCATCTCGGCAAAATAAGCATCGCCTAAACCTTGATTTGCAAGATCAAAAAGTGCATTTTGTTCAAGAACTTGTTGCCAAGGTTCTAATGCTTCTACATAACGTCCGTCTTGATAAAGTTCGATTGCTGAATGTACTAAATTTGCAAATGAAGTAGGCACAAATACTTGAAGTGATGCTGTTTGATTATCTAAAACATAAATTTGGCTTTTAGAATTGACAGCAATACTAGTAGGACCTTGAAATAATCCTTGGATATTTGAGGTATCTGTGCCACTAAAAATAAATAACACACTACCATCTGGTCCATATTCAACGATGTATCCTTCACTTGTTACTGAAAAAATGGTTTCGTAAGGTCCAACAAAAAGATCTTCGTTATTGTCAAATCCCCATACAGAACGATTTAAAACAAAGTTTGCGATATTCAGTTTTAAATATCCATCTAATCCTTTTGTTGTTGTTAATATCAACCCATCTTGATCGGTTGCAATGTTATAGACAGGGTCAGGAATGATTTGAAATAAATTTCGTCGTGTCTCTTCATCAAAAAATAAGAATGTGACGGTATTTTGCCAAGACGCAGGTATACTGTTTCCTCCAAAATATCCAAAGAAGGTTCCGTCGTTTTTATATTGTGCCAAACCGTTGATATTACCCGCAAGCAACACATACACATTATTAGCATTATCCGTTGTAATTTTTGTCGGATCAAATGGATCATCATCACTGAAAAATGGTGAGTTTAGTGGTTTTTCATAGGTTTGTACCAAGTTGTATGTATCATCATTGTTTGGAGCAAATTGATATGCTTTTTTCGTAATGAAATCTGCAACATACACATGACCATCAAAGCCAACATGAACCCCTGTTGGACCTTCTAAAATACCTTCACCAATCGTTTTAGTGGTTTGATTGATTTCATCATAAACAAGAATAATCCCTAAATCTCTATCTGCGATATACATGATATCATGCTCATCAAACGTGATGTCTTGAGGGTTATCAAGTGTGATATCTTCAAATGTTTGTTTTCGAGATAACGGTATATACGCATCTTGTGTGTACACAAAACGCCCATTCGTTGAAGAATAGGTAAAGGTTAAATACGGTACCCCATTTGCTTCGACAACAAATAAAGGTAGTGTCATCATTAAAATGACGATCAATAATAATTTTTTCATCATTTAATCCCCGAATGTGCCATCGTATTCATCACACGACTTTGTAAGAAAATGAAGAGTACTAAATTAGGAATAAACATAATGAGTGATGCTGCTGCTGCCATCCCTTGTCCTGCGACTGTATTCCCTTGAAGTGACGTTAAACTCATCATAAAAAAGGCAAGGGTTCGTTTTGATTCATCATCGATGTATAAAATCGAGGTTGATGTATCGTTCCACAATACTTGGAACGATAAAATTCCAACGGTTGCGATCGCAGGTAAGATGATTGGGAAAATAATTTTAAAGAAAATTTCCATTTCAGAAGCACCATCAATTTTAGCAGATTCAATGAGTTCATTGGGTGTCTGATCTATAAACTGTTTCAATAAAAACATGGCGACAGGTAAAATTACCACTGGTAAAATATGTCCTAAATACGTATCAATAAGCCCCATACGTGCAATAATCAAATATCTAGGAATTTGTACCGCAATTGGAACAAACATCAATGCAAGCGTATTAATTTCAAATAATAGTTTTTTTCCTTTAAATTTTAATTTAGATAAGCCATATGCAGATAAACTTGTAATTAAAATTGAAAAGGTAACACCAACAATGGTGACAAGTAAGCTATTAACGATGTATCTTGAAAAAGGAACACCCGAAGATGATGTGATACGCGCAAGCTCAACAAAATTATCAAAGGTTGGTTGTCTAACAAAAAATCTTGGTGGAAATGCAAATAATTCTCCAATTGGTTTAAACGCATGATTAAAAATAAATATAATTGGAAGCAACATCAATAACGAAAATGGTAACAAAAATGAATAAAATGGAATTTGACTTGGATGAAAGCGACTTGGATTAATTTTCATCCCTTGGAATTTAGAATATCGCTTTTTCATGATTTATCTCCAAGCACTTTAAATGTCACTTTAGATATCGCATATACAATGATCAGTAACACCACAGACACTGCTGCTGCATACCCCATCATATAACGTATGAATCCAAAGTCTTCAATGTGGTTCACAATGAGCTGCCCAGCATATTGAGGCGTCGGATTCGATCCAGCAAGCTGAACACCAATCATCCCTGCTTGAAATGTCGAAACAACTGCCATCACGGCACCAAATAGGAGCTGTGGTTTCATTGAAGGTAATGTGATGTATAAAATTTCTTGAGTTCTATTTTTAAGACCATCCACATAAGCAGCTTCATATAGTGTTTGATCGATGTTTAAGACACCTGCAAGCATGGCTAAAAATCCAACACCCATCGAACTCCAAAGTGATACAACAATCATAATGGTCATTAAATATTCAGGAGATTGTAAGAATTGCAAAGGTTCTAAAATTAAGTTATTTGATAATAATATCGCGTTTAAATAACCGTTTGCGTCCCCAGAAAATATGATACGCCACATCGCAGCCATGGCAACACCCATCGTGAGTGATGGTGAGTATAAAATAATGGCTAAAATCGTTCTAGGAACTGCAGGAACTTGAGCCAACATCCAAGCAAGTAAAAAAGCCATGATGTATCCAAAAGGTCCAACAATAAGTGCAAAACGCAAGGTGTTCGATAAAACATATTGCATGAATACCGTATCTGTAGTAATCAACTCGATGTAGTTATTTATACCGACAAATCTTGGTGTTTGAATGGCATTAAAATATGTAAATGATAAATAAATCGCAGCGATCACTGGCAAAATAATAAAAATAAGAAATAACGACCAGTAAGGAACAATAAACCATGCTGGTCCATTCATACGCTTAATCATGTGCATGCTCCTTTAACCAATCATCAATGTTATCAATGGTTGGTACGACATAATCTTTGATTGGTTCTCCATTAACAACATAACCAAACTCAGCCATTTTATACAAAATCTCACGATTTGCAATACGTACAGCTTCATCAAGTGCTTGTCTCGGATTGACACCATTAAATACAATATTGGTCCAAGCATTACTCATTTCACGTTCTACCATGTAACTACCTGGAATTCGTGGTGCTTCAATCGCATATTCCCATTGAGCTTGAATCACTTCTTTGTGTTGTCTAGGCATTGGAATTAAATTAAATGCTTCTAAATTGGCTGTATTCCAAAAATATTGTTTACCATAAGTCGATAATAATGTTAATGCAAATTCAGCTTGCACTTCTGTTGAAGACCACCAATCTAAAAATGCCCATGCTTCATCTTGATATGTCGATTGAGATAAAATCATGTTTGATTGAGCACCAACAGAGGCATAACGATTCACTGTGTTAGTTTCTGAATCATAAACACCAGGATGTGGTGCCATTGACCATAAGCCATCTAGCTCATCCGCTGCACTATTGAGTAAAATATAGGTTGATAAATCACCAATTCCAATTGGTAACGTACCATATCTAAAACTATTAAAGAAGTTACCTACAAATTTAGGAACATTATAAAGCGTAAATAACTCACTCATGA
>Ga0209138_1002198_pt1 | contig 15296 bp, 7 predicted proteins | sample SaaInl3SG_22_DNA_FD_184645 | JGI IMG/M metagenome (GOLD analysis project Ga0209138, IMG submission 184645) | Marine microbial communities from expanding oxygen minimum zones in the Saanich Inlet - ESP_153SG_22_DNA (SPAdes) (version 2) | ecosystem: Environmental > Aquatic > Marine > Intertidal...
CTCTCATGCAAAGACTCTAGGTTACACTCCTCGTTCTGCAAGAGCTCCTATCGCATATCTAGATGTTACTGTTAATGTCAATGCTGCAAACGTTCCTTCTGTTACAATGGCAAAGGGAACTAAGTTCTCTACACAGATGGACGGAACGACATATAGTTTTACAACAAATCAGGCATTGACAACAACACCATCTAATGGTATACTAAGATTTAGTAACGTCCCTGTCTATGAGGGAAGTCTTGTCACAACTAAGTATACGGTTGACACTGCAAACCCAGATAAGAAGTATCTTCTTACTAGTGACAGAGCAGACACAACCACACTCAAGGTTTCGGTGCAGACTTCTGTTGCTGATGCAACAGTAGAAACATATTCTCTTGCAACAGATATCACACAAGTAAACGCAACAAGTAAATCATTCTTCTTGCAAGAATCAGATGACGGTAAGTTTGAAGTTTACTTTGGTGACGGAGTGGTTGGTGCAAAACCAGTTGATGGTAATATTGTTATTCTAGAATATGTGGTTACCAACAAAGGTAAAGCAAATGGCGCAAACAGTTTCAGTGGGACTACGGTTGGTGGATACTCTGATATTGTAATTGCAACTCTTGTTGCTGCACAGGGTGGTGCAGAACCAGAAACCATTCAGTCAATTAAATACAATGCACCTTTGGACTTTGCATCTCAAGGCCGTGCGGTAACTACAGATGACTATAAACTTCTTGTTCCTCAAGTTTATGCAGATACTAAGTCTACTCAGATTTGGGGTGGAGAAGATAATGACCCGCCAGTTTATGGACAGGTTTATATTTCACTACAAACAAACTCTGGTATTACTCTAACTCAAGCTCAAAAGGATACGATTGCTCGTTCCCTTGATAGATACAATGTTGCTTCTGTTCGTCCTATCTTTGTTGACCCTCAGACTTTGAAACTTAGATTGACAACAAACTTTAAATTCAACTCTAACGTAACCACAAAGTCGGTAGGAGATTTGGAAGCACTAGTTAGAACAACCATGACAAACTACTCTAACTCTGACTTGGAGAAGTTTGATGGTGTCTTTAGATTTTCAAAACTTTCTAAATTGATTGATGATACTGACCCATCCATTCTTTCAAACATTACTACACTCAAGATTCAAAAATCATTGACTGCAACACTGAACACTGCAACCAAATATGTAATCAACTTTGCTAATGCATTATATCATCCACATGCTGGACACAATGCAATGATGGGTGGTATTACAGAATCTACTGGATTTACAATTGTAGGAAATTCCAATACCATGTTCCTAAACGATAATGGTAATGGAGTTCTTAGAATGTATTACTTGGTTGGTGGAACTACAAGAACATATGTAGATGAGAATGTTGGAACGATTGATTATAATACAGGAACGGTTACACTTAACTCATTGAATGTTGCATCAACCGTAAATTCAAATAATACAATTGATATTATTCTACTCCCCAAATCAAATGATGTGGTTGCGGTTCGTAACCAACTGCTAGAGATTGATTTGGCGAACACAACAATTACTGGTGGGGTTGATACAATTACTTCGGGTGGTTCATCTGCTGGAACAAACTATACAACATCTTCATCATCTTATTAAGGTAACAATTAATGGCAGACACACTAAAGAATAAGGTCTCTCCCCATATTCAAACTCAACTGCCTGAGTTTGTTCAGTCAGACCATCCACTCTTCTCTCTGTTTCTCAAGTATTACTATGAGTTTCTGGAAGCGGGTGAGCTTGTCTTGTCTGGTTCAAATGATTATGTTATTGAAGAGACCCTTACTACAAATTATATTCTAAGTGAAGATGATGAGAAGGTTGTTCTTGAATCATCTGCTGGAAAGTTTGTTGCTGGAGAAAATGTTGTTGGACAAACAACAGGATTCTCTGCTCGTGTTCTGGTTGATGACTTTGATGACAACAACAGACTCTTTGTTACCTCTCAACAAAAGTTTCAAACTGGTGAGACAATTGTAGGACAAACCTCTGGTGCAACATCTACAGTTGTATCCTATCGTGGCAATCCTGTTCAAAACATTCAACAACTTCTACAGTTTGCTGATGTAGATAATACTGTCTATGAATTCCTTGATAAGTTTAGAGATGCCTTTATGGACTCTCTTCCTAATACTCTTGCAGACGGACTGTCTAAAAGAAAACTTCTCAAGAACATTAAGGACATGTATGCCGCAAAGGGAACGGAGAACGGACACAAACTATTCTTCAGAATTCTCTTTGATGAAGAAGCAACGATTATCTATCCTCGTGATAATATGCTTCGTGTGTCTGATGGTCAGTGGTCAACAGATAAAGTTATTCGTATTACAGAGGATGGAACTTCTGACTTCAATAATGCAGTTGGACAATTAGTTACTGGAGAAACCTCTGGTGCTAGTGCTCTTATTGCAACAGTCATTAAGTTCAGAGAAGGTGCAACTCAGATTGCAGAATTGAATCTAGATGCAAACTCTGTGTCTGGAACATTCGCTGCTGGGGAAACTGTTACTGCAACGGATACTAATCTTGATTTAGAAATCTCTGGTGTAGTTAAAAGTATTGTTACAGAAGCAACAGTTACAACTGGTGGGTCATACTATACTTTCAATGACCCTGTTTATCTTTCTTCTGGCGGTGGTAGTGCTGCAACAGCTCGTGTAGAAACTATATCTACTGGTTCGATTGATGATATTATGATTGATAATGGTGGTAGTGGATATACTGTTGGTGACCAACTTGACTTTGATGTTACTGACACTGAAGGTAAAGATGTAGTTGCAAGAGTTGCTGTTGTTGGTGGTTCATTCCTTTTAGAACCTCTTACATCTCCAGACCAAATTATTACAGAAGATGGTGATGCACTTGTTACTGAAGATACTCAGTATATAACAAAAGAACAAACCGTTGGTGAACTTGACAATCTTCTTTTAGAGAATGGTGATACTATTATTCTTGAAGAAGAAACCTTCAATGACTTAGGACTGTCTTCTGAAATTGGTGAGATTACAAAAATCAAGATGGTCAACAAAGGGAATGGTTTCACTTCTCTTCCAACTGTAACAATGGCTGCTGGTGCTTCTGGAACTGGTGCAACTCTTCATGCTGCATCTACTCAGTCTCCAATGATTGGTGCGGTCACTGGTATTGCGATTACAAACTTTGGTTTGAATTATTCCTCTGCTCCTACAATCACACTCAATAGAAATATATTAGTCAGAGGAGTTACTGGAGTATTTACTGCTGGTGATACTTTGACAAGTCATACTGGAACAGTCGTAAACTATAATCCACAAACACAAATTCTAGAACTACAATCTTCGGTTACCTTCAATAGAGATGATGTGATAACAAGTATCACTGGTGCAACTGCAACTGTCTTCCAATCAGATTATGCAGAAGCAACTTCTTCTGTTGGTATCGTTGGACAGACTGTAGGAAGTTTTGTTACTGATAGAGGTAAAGTTTCTGAAAATGGAATGCGTATTCAAGACTCATTCTATTATCAAGATTACTCATACGTTGTTCGTATTGGAGAATCAATTAACCAGTGGAGAGAATCGGTAAGACGTTCTGTTCACCCTGCTGGTTGGAACGTATTTGGTGAGGTGTCTTTTGCAACTCAAGTGAATGCATCTATTCAAGTCCCTGCTGCTGGTTCGGTTAGTGGGTTCACTGGTGACACTGAAACATTCTCTCCAGAACTTGCATCTACATTCACTAACCTGTTCACTACTATCTTTGGTAGACGTATCGGAACGACAACCGATTCAACACCAAGAGTAAGTGCTAACGTTGGTGTTGCACAACCAAGTGACTTGACAAGTGGACAAAGAGATGTTACATTAACATCTGAAGTCTTTGTAAGAATGAAGACTGCAAGAGGTTCTCATACCTCAGGCCCAACTTTGGATAATCTTGCAAAGTATGCTTTCGCAGTTCATCCTACCACAACTTCAGAGTTTATTGCAAACTATCCAGACCCAGCCTCTCGTAGACAAACCACAGGGGATAACTTCTCTCGTGACCAGTATACGATTGGCCAATGGGGGACATATAGAATTAATCAATTATCAGAACCAGATGGTTCTGGTGGATATCGTATTCCTTCAGATGCATTTACTACTAAGGTAAATGTCATGCCTCCTTCAGAGATTTATATTGAAAGGGGTGCAGAGATTAATGCATTTGATAATACTTTCATTACCTTTGATGATGGGGTAGAAAGGTTCGATGAGGAAGGGACTCCAAGGGAAACGCCAGGGTCACTATATACTTCCTTTGATGAACAGACAGCAACCAGTTTTGATGAAACTGGGCCAAAATTTGACTTAGGTGTTTAGGAAAAGTCTTATAAATAACTATAGAAATTAGGGGAAACTTTAAATGGCATATCAATCAATAGGAAGAGGTTCTGCTGCGAATGACGGCACTGGTGATGACCTACGCACAGGAGCCGGTAAAGTCAATGATAACTTCGTAGAAATCTACACCTATCTTGGTGATGGTTCTACCCTATCATCTGACGCAGTAGTCACTGAAACTGCAACTCAGACACTAACAAACAAAACAATCACTGGAACTTTTACTGGTAATATCACAGGAGATGTTACTGGTGATGTAACTGGAAATGCAGACACAGCAACTGCACTTGCAACTGCAAGAACTATTGCTGGACAATCATTTGATGGTTCTGCAAATATTACAATTGCTGCACAAGATTTATCTGATGTAGACCAAGATATTGCAACAACGGATGCAGTTCAGTTTACTGGTATCACATCTTTGGGTGACGGTGCCTCTGCAACAGGTTCTATTATTATTAACTGTGAGACAAATGCTCATGGACAAACAATTGTTCCTCAACCACACAGTGAGGGTGTAACAAACACTTTAACACTTCCTGCTGGTGGTAACCAAGAATTGGTTGGAACAGATGACACACAAACATTAACTAACAAGACACTGACTTCACCTACTATTACTGGAACTGGTGCAATCGCTGGAACATTCACTGGTAACATTACTGGTGATGTAACAGGAAATGTCACTGGAGATTTAACTGGTGATGTAACAGGAAATGTTACAGGTAACGTAGATGGTATCGTTGGTGGAACAACTCCTGCTGCTGGAACATTCACAGACTTGACTGCAAGTGGTGCTGTTCAATTGGCAGTCTATGCAGATACAACTGCAAGAGATGCCGCAATTACAAGTCCTGCTGCTGGTATGATTGCTTTCGTAACAGACGGTGACGGTGGCGGAACTGCACAATTCCAAGGGTATGACGGTTCTGCTTGGGTTGCATTGAATTAACGGATAGGATAAAGAAATATGGCAATTGATACAATTAAAGCAACGGCGATTCTAGATGGTGCAGTCGATACTGCTGATTTAGCAGATGGTGCTGTTCATACAGCAAAGATTAACGCAGACGCTATTGACGGAACAAAGATTGCAGATGATTCTATAGATTCAGAACACATTATAGATGGTGCAGTTGATGATGCCCATCTAGCCTCTGGTATTAGTTCATCAAAACTTACTGGTGCATTACCAGCGATTGATGGTTCTGCATTAACAGGTATTGAGGCTGCTGGTAGATTTTTATCAATGCAAGTGTTTACCACAACTGGTGCAAACACTTGGACAAAACCAGCTGGGGTAAACAAAATTAAAGTATATGTAACTGGCGGTGGTGGAGGAGGTTACTCTGGTTCTTCAAACTATAACGCCGGCGGCGGCGGTGGTGCCGGTGCTACTGGTATTAAAGTTATTGATGTTTCTGCTGTGTCTTCTGTTACTGCAACTGTTGGAGCTGGTGGAGCTGGTGGAACAGGTGATTCATATAATAATGCAAGTGGTAACTCTTCTTCCTTTGGTTCTTATGTTACTGCTGGTGGTGGTAATAGAGGATTTAGAGAAAACCAAAAATCTGGAACACTTGGAGAAGGTGGAACTGCAACTGGTGGTGACATAAACATTCCTGGCGGGGATGGTGGTTCTGGTGGCGGCGGTGTTGGCACTGACGAAAATTCTTCAGGCAACAAAGGCGGTGCTTCTTATTGGGGCGGTGCTGGAACAAACGGAAATATGAATCAAATAGCAAACGCAATGGATTCAAGAGCATACGGTGCCGGCGGTTCTTCTGCTGACCATGATGGCTCGAACCCTGGCGCTGGTGGTGATGGCGCCAATGGAATTATTGTAGTTGAGGAGTATAGTTAATGAAAGCACTTATACAAAACACTAAAGTTATTGATGTTCAAGAGACAGAGTTTGAAGTTCATGAATCTCTATCTTGGGTTGATTGTGATAGCTCCATAGAAATTGGTGATACCTACGATGGTTCAACATTTACTCCACAAGTAACTCCAAGAACTGCTGAACAAGAATTAGAGTATTTACGAAACGCAAGAAATTCTCTTTTAACAGAAACCGATTGGTGGGCATCTTCTGACTTAACTATGACAGCAGAACAGACTGCATACCGTCAAGCATTGAGGGATATTACAGACACATATTCATCACTAGATGAAGTAGTATGGCCTACGAAACCCTAATAAATAAATGTGTAAAGGAATAATGGAAAACTAAAATGGCAGCGATTATTACAGAAAAGTTCAGACGCCACAATGCAGAACAATTTTTTGAATCGTTCTCTGAAGCGGCTGCAACTACATATTACTTGTTCGTAGGTAAGAGTTCACCTTTTACTACTACGACTTCGGGTGGAACGGATACGTCTCCCCCTGTCCCATCAAACGATATTACCACTGAATTTTATAAGTGGGATTCGATGTTGGGTGCAAAACTCATTTCATCTTCTGATGTATCTTATGTTGTCCCTCGCAGAGATTGGACAAACGGAACGACTTATGACATGTATGAACATGACGTAAGTTCTTCTAACACCACAACTTCTGGTGCAACAAATCTTTTTGATGGGACGTTCTACTTTATGACTTCAGAGTATAAGGTATATAAAGTCCTTGACAATAACGGTGGCACGGCATATAGTGGTGCAGAACCTACGTCAACGATTAATGACCCATTTGAACTTGGGGGATATACTCTCCAATACATGTATACTCTGACAACTTCAGAAGTTCAAAAGTTTCTAACCTCTGACTTCCTTCCAGTTAAGACCGATTCAGCTGTATCTGCTGCCGCAGTGGATGGTTCACTGGATATTGTTAGAGTAACTGCTGGTTCTGGATACACTGATGGAACTTACTATGCTGCTGTAACTGGTGACGGTTCTTCTGGTGTGGTTGAGATTGTAGTATCTGGCGGTGCTATTTCTGCACAAAGTCAAACAGGTTCTAACGTATACACTGAAGGTTCTGGATATACATTTGCGAATGTAGATTTGACTGACACCTATTCTGATGCTGCATTATCAAGTGCATCCTCTATGGGTTCTGGTGTTGGTGGTGCAGTCGTGACAATCATTTCACCAAAGGGTGGACATGGATTTGATGGTGTCAATGAACTTGGTGGACACTATGTCATGATGAACGTCAAACTTGAACAGTTTGAAGGTGATGACATTTCAGTAGGAAACGATTTCAGAGAAGTTGGTATCGTAAGAAATCCTTACAACTTTGGAACTACTACAGTTTCTTCTGCAACAACTCGTAGACAAACCTATGCAGTCTATTTTTCATCTGCTCCTAGTGCAGACTTTGAACCAGATGAAAAGGTTACACAGGCAACTACTGGTGCAGTTGGACGTGTCGTAGATTGGGATTCAACAAATAACATTCTATACTTGATGCAAGAACAGTGGGCAAATTACGGTATAGATAGTAATGGTAACGTAACTACATTCAGTGGTGCGAATGCTATTACTGGTGCATCATCTGGTGCAGCAGGAACACCTTCATCTAATGCTTCTGATACAAAGACACTTGCTGGCGGTTCTTCCTTGACATTCACTTCTGGATATGCAAACCCAGAACTTGAACCAGATAGTGGTGACATTATCTACGTTGAAAATAGAAGACCAATCTCTCGTGCATCTGACCAAACAGAAGATATTAAAATCGTAGTGGAATTCTAAACAATGCAAAAAACCAATCTCAACGTCAATCCTTATTATGACGATTTCGCAGAGAATAAACAGTTTCATCGTATTCTGTTTCGTCCAGGCTTTGCAGTTCAAGCTCGTGAACTGACACAACTCCAATCTATTCTACAGAATCAGATTGAGAGACATGGACGCCATATGTTCAAAGAAGGAACAGTGGTTATCCCAGGCGCAATTGGATTTACAAATGAATACTATGCAGTAAAACTGCAATCGACTATTTCATCTACTGATATCTCTTCACAGATTGACGATTACGTTGGTAAAAGAATTACTGGAACAACCTCTGGTGTTGTTGCAGAAGTTATTCAGGCTGTTGCTGCAACAACTGATGACCCTATCACACTCTTTGTAAAATATATTCGCACTGGTTCAGATGGTGTTACTACAGTATTTCAAGATGGAGAAAACATCTCTGCTAACGGAACTGTAGGTTCATTTGGTTCTGGTGTTGACTCTGCAACTCTTCAAGCATCTGGTGCAACTGCAACTGGTTCATCTGCAAATATTGAAGAGGGTGTTTATTTTGTTCGTGGACATTTCGTTCACGTTCCTCAACAAAGAATTATTCTAGACAAGTATTCTGATAATCCATCTTACCGTGTTGGTTTGACAATCACAGAATCACTGGAAACTCCAGAAGAAGACACAACCCTTCTGGACAATGCTACTGGAACATCTAACGTAAACGCAAAGGGTGCTCACCGTCTGAAGATGGACTTGACCCTTTCTAAACTTGCATTAGATTCTGAAGATGATGATGACTTCATCGAAATTCTTAGAACGGACTTGGGTGTCATTCAAGAGAAAGCAAGAAACACAGATTACTCTGTTCTAGGAGAAACACTTGCTCGTAGAACTTATGACGAATCTGGTGATTACACAGTTCGTCCTTTCCAGATTGATATTAGAGAAACCTCAAACGATGGTTTGAACAATGGTATCTATGACCCAGGCACAATCACTGATGACAGGAATGCTGCATCTGATGAGTTCATGACAATTCAACTGTCGCCGGGCAAAGCATATGTTCGTGGTTATGAAATCGAAACAATTGCTCCAAGATATATTGATGTTCTTAAACCAAGAACTTTTGTAAACTATAATGCTGCGGTTACTCCAGTTGAAGTTGGTAACTTTATTCGTGTAACTAACACATACAGTTCTCCAGAAATTTCACCTTTTATCTCTGGTGATATTGATGAACCATATAGACAACTTGGTCTGTTTGATACTAGAACATCTTCACAAGGTTCTAAGTCTGGTAGTCAGATTGGTGTTGCTCGTGCAAGAGCATACGAAAACTTCTCTGGAACTTCTGCTGCAGATGGGGCTTTCGGAACGGATGCACAATTTAACTTATATGTCTTTGACATTCGTATGTTCACAAAACTTACAATGTCTGGAACTCCTTCTGCCGTCCCTGCTGCTGGTGAAAAAATTACTGGTGTAACTTCGGGTGCATATGGATATGTTGTTGCAAATGAAGTAGACGGTTCTACTGCATTGACTACTGGAACAACAATCACAGTCGCATCTGTTGTTGGTGTATTTACTGCTGGAGAAAAAGTAACATCTACTGGTTCTTCAGAAACAGATGAGATTCTAGAAGACTCTGGTAACACTGACTTGACAATTAGTTCAGTTGATATCTTTGACTTTAGTAGTGCAAAACAAACTTACATGCCTTCAACTGATGTTGGTGACCCAGACTTTACCTCTGACATTGTTCTTGAGAATGATGTTACTATTGCTGGTTTGATTAGTATTGGTTCTGGTGACTTGGATGCTGTAACTGGTTTCCAAACTGACTTTGCAACAGAACTCAAAGTTGGTGATGTAATTTCTATTCCTTCGGGTGCAAGTGGTGTTCTTGAAGAAAGAGTTGTGGATTCAATCTTTGGACAAACTCTCGACTTGGATTCTGATGTATCAAATGCAGTATCCTCTGTTGGAGTGGTTCGTAAGAGAGCCCAACTTCGTGACCAGAATAAAAACGTTCTTCTTCGTAAACTTCAAAAGAATTCAGTCAAGACACTCAAGACAGAACTCAACAACGGTGTGTCGGATTCACAAGTTACTATTCGTAGAAACTTCGTTGCACAGTCAAACTCTTCTGGCGAATTGAGTTTCTCTGCTGGTTCTAACGAAACATTCAATGCGGTATCTAACACAGATTATGTTCTGACTGTTCTTACTGCTGGAACTGGTGGTTCTGCCGCAGTTGGTGAATCAATTGATTTAGAAAACAATGACATTAGTGTAACTGGTGCTGGAACTGGAACTCTTCAGATTGAAGATTCTACAGACACTCCATTTGGAGATGGTGCAACAGTTCGTTTGGTTGCAACTCTTACAAGAACTACAGTTAATGAGAAGTCTAAGACTAGAACAAGAACAAATCAAGTTCTTGTTGATAATGATGGTATTGCTGGTGGTGCCGAATTTGGAACATCAGCTCATCATAAAGAAATTTCTTTGGGTGTTGCAGACGTTCACAAACTCTGGGCGGTTTATGACTCAGAAGATTCTTCAGTCAACCCAACACTTCCACAGTGGACTATCACTGGTGCAACTGGTAACTTCACTCAAGGTGAATTGATTACTGGTGGAACGTCTGGTGCAAAGGCACGAATTGTAAACACAATTTCACCCATCACATATGTTCCTATTAACAATACAGACTTTGAAGCAAGTGAAACAATCACTGGTGCAGAGAGTGGTGAGACTGCTACTCTGGATACATTTACTGACGGTTCTCGTTTGGTAACAAATAACTTTACACTTGATACTGGACAAAGAGATAACTATTATGATATTGGTAGACTAGTTCGTAAGGCAAACACAGTTACTCCACAAGGTAAACTGCTGATTGTCTTTGATTACTTCACACACGGAACTGGTGATTTCTTTACTGTTGACTCTTATAGTTCAATTGACTATAAAGATATTCCAACATACTCTGCAACTCGTGTTGACCCAGAGGTTGCTGAACCTACTGGTGAGTATGACTTGAGAGACACAGTTGACTTTAGACCTCGTGTTGCTGATGCATCTATGACTACTCAAACCATTCAGTCACAGACAGTTTACAAAGTTACTTCTATGTCATTCAACCATGAGGCACGTTCATTTGCTGGAACTGGTTCTTCGACTACAAACATTCCTAAAGATAACTCAAACTTTGTGTATGACTTTGATTTCTATGTTGGACGTAAGGACTCTTTGTTCCTTGCCGCAGACGGTAAGTTTAAAGTTGTAAGAGGTGCTCCTGCTGAGTCCCCAACAACTCCGAAACCACTTGACGATGCAATGAAGATTTCTGATATTACAATGCCTGCCTTCGTTGTGGACATTGGTGATGTATCATATACTAACGTAAACAATCGTAGATACACAATGCGTGACATTGGTAAACTAGAAGCTCGTATTGAGAACATGGAATACTACACTGCATTGAACCTACTTGAGAAGGATGCACAATCACTTCAGATTCAAGATGCTGAAGGATTCGATAGATTTAAATCTGGTTTCCTCGTAGATAACTTTGCTGGTCATGCAACTGGTAACGTTAAACATCCAGACTATAGAAACGCAATCGACATGCAAAATGGTGAATTGCGTCCAAAGTATTTCATGAAGGGTATTACTCTTGAAGAAGAAAATACAACTGATGCAGAAAGAACAAATGACCAATACCAGAAAACTGGTGATGTTCTAACTCTTCCTTATACTGATAAGGTAACAGTTAATCAACCATATGCAACTCGTATTGAAAACCTTAACCCTGTCCTTTCATTTGCATGGGCTGGTATTTGTAGATTGTCTCCATCTGGTGATGAGTGGTTTGAAACCAACCGTCTGCCAGATTTGATTATCAATAGAGAAGGTAACTTTGATACAGTTCTTGCTCAGAATGCAAACGCATTAGGAACAGTTTGGAATGCATGGCAGACTCAGTGGTCTGGTGTTACGACAACATCTTCAAATCAATGGAGAGACCATTCATTTAGTTCTGCTGCTTCTCGTTCTGTGCCTGGACGTGCAATTGTTAGAACTACAGTCACTACAGAACAGGGTGCAAGAACTAGACAGGGGGTAAGAACCACTGTTGTTCCACAGATTGATACAGAGTCGCAAGGAGATAGAATTGTATCTCGTGCATTGATTCCTTTCATTCGTGCCAAGAATGTAACCTTCACTGTCACTGGTATGAAACCTTTGACAAGAGTATATGCATTCTTTGATAAGTCTAATGTAAACGCATTGGTTACTCCTACAGGTGGTGCAGAAGGTGACAACTTGGTTACGTCTGCTGCTGGTAAGATTGATGGTGTGTTCAGAATTCCAGACCCAAATCAAAATGGTAACCCAAGATTTAGAACTGGTGACCGTGTATTCAGATTGACTTCATCTGCAACAAACCAAGTTAATCCAGAACCAGAAACATTTGCACAATCAATTTATTCTGCAACTGGTATTCTGAACACAGTTCAAGAAACTATTATCGCAACTCGTAATGCAAGAGTTGAAGTTCGTAACGTATCTCAATCAGAGAATATTACAAGAACTGATAGAAGAGATGACGTTGTAGGATGGTGGGATCCGCTGGCTCAATCCTTTATGCCCCAGGCAGAAGGTGGTGAGTATTTGACTAAGGTTGATATCTTCTTCCAAGGTAAGGATGAAGACCTTCCTGTTACATGCCAGATTCGTGAGATGGATAATGGATATCCAACCACCAAGGTTCTTCCTTTTGGTTCTAAGACACTTGAACCTGTTGATGTATCTCTATCTGATGATGCATCTGTTCCAACAACATTTACATTTGATGAACCAGTATATGTTAAAGATGGTGTAGAATACTGTATCGTTATCTTTACTGACTCTCAGAAATACTTTGCATGGATTTCACGAATGGGTGAAACTGATGTTGGTGGTTCACGTCTTGTATCTGAACAACCATACCTTGGTGTTCTCTTCAAGTCACAGAACAATACTACTTGGTCAGCATATGACCTTGAGGATTTGAAATTCAAATTGTATCGTGCATCTTTTGATACATCGAAAACTGGCACAGTTACTTTAACAAACGAAACACTTCCTGTCAAGACTTTATCTGAAAATCCTATCAGAACAATTAGTGGAGAATCTAAAGTTAAGATTACTCATCCAAACCATCACATGTATTCTTCTACGAATAACGTGGTGATTTCTGGTGCATCTTCTGGTATTTCGACAACCTTGAATGGTGCGATTAGTGATAGTGATAACTCTTTGACACTCACCTCTGATACTGGTTTCCCTAATTCTGGAACAGTTCATGTTAAGGTTGGTAGTGAAGTTATGTCTGGAACAATTTCTGGAACAACTATTTCTTCACTTACTCGTGCAGTGGAAGGAACTGCCGCCGCACATTCAAATGGTGCTGCGATAGACCTATACCAAATCAATGGTATTCCTCTGACAGAGATTAACAAAGAACATGTTGGTATTGCAAATATTCAGATTGACTCGTATACTGTTTCGACAACAACTTCGGCAACTAGTGATGGAACTAGAGGTGGAAGAAATGTTACTGCAACAGAAAATGCACTGATAGATACAATGCAAACTCTTGTTCCTGTAATCGAACATCCAGATACAAGTATTTCTGCAAAGACAAAGACAACCTCTGGAACATCTCCAAGTGGTTCACAACAGTCCTTTGTTAAACAGACTCTATCTCAGGCTGATATCATTCCGATTACTGATAACTATTACTTTGAAGACCCTGCTATTATTTGTTCACAAGTAAACGAAACAAATGAACTTTCTGGTAACAAGTCTTTTGAACTCATCTTTACAATGACTTCAAATAAAGAAAACTTGTCACCGATTGTTGACTTAGATAGAAAGACTATTGTTGCAGTCGCTAATCGACTTGACAATGTAGATACATCTTCTGATGTTTATCCTACTGCTGAGTTTGTTTCTGCAACAGAACCAGATGGTGATTCAAATGAGGCAATCTATGTTACTCGCAAAGCACAGTTGAAAACTCCTGCTACATCAATTAAAGTATTCCTTGATGCAGTTAAGTTTGACAGTGCAAGTATTGAAGTAATGTTTAAGGTTCTTCGTTCTGACGATGCATCTGACTTTGATGAAATTGGTTGGACATACTTTAACGACAACGGTTCTCCCGATACGAATGTAAACGCATCTGTTGATATAGATGACTTTATTGAAAGAGAATATACTGCAAGTGACCTTTCTGAATTTATTGCTTTCGCAATTAAGATTCGTATGCAAGGTATCAATTGTGCAGAACCTCCTCGTATCAAAGACCTAAGAGCAATAGCACTGGCAACATAACATGGCGGAATTTCTAAAGGTAAAAGACTATCCTCATCTCGCAAGGGATACCGAATCTCGTGCAGTAATAAACACAGATGTTTCTGCATATGAGGCTGCGGTTGCAAAATCTCGTGCAAGACAAAGGAACAGAGATGAACTAAGGGATGCAGTTAGAGACATAAATAATCTAAAGTGTGAGATGCATGAAATAAAGAATCTCTTATTGAAAATAGTGGATAAAAGTTAATGTCAGATAGAAACGCACCAGCAAGTTTTACCTTTGAAGAGTGGAGACTAGAATTCAATGAACTGGCAACAGATGTCGGTGATATTGGAAATCTTCCTGCTACAGTCAATGGTAATGCAGTCACAGATATTATTGAGGCAATTCAAGAATTGCAGAGTGGTCTTTCGACTGTCCTGCTACCCAATGTAATTGACTTTGATGATTCAACTGGCCCATCTACTTACAGAGTAAAGTTCGGCGATTCTGATGATTTACAACTGTATCATGACGGTAGCAACTCTATCATCACTCATGATGGAACTGGTGTTCTTAATGTTGATTCAACCAGTGGGGTTGAACTACAATACGGTTCATCTACAAAACTCGCAACGACAAATACTGGCGTTGACATTACTGGCAACCTAGATGTTACTGGTAATATTACCCTTGGTGGAAACATCACAATGGGTGATGCTGATACAGACTCTATTGATTTCAATGCAGACATTGTATCAAATATTATACCAGACGCAACTGGAACATATGACTTAGGTGCATCTGGTAAGGAATGGCAAAACATCTATCTTTCTAACGGACTGATTGATAATAATGGCATTACA
>Ga0209138_1002199_pt1 | contig 15295 bp, 10 predicted proteins | sample SaaInl3SG_22_DNA_FD_184645 | JGI IMG/M metagenome (GOLD analysis project Ga0209138, IMG submission 184645) | Marine microbial communities from expanding oxygen minimum zones in the Saanich Inlet - ESP_153SG_22_DNA (SPAdes) (version 2) | ecosystem: Environmental > Aquatic > Marine > Intertidal...
CGTGCTCGCGCTCATCTTTGGGTAAACCCCAACCATGACCTTTTCTCGATTTCTGACGGTGGCCGCGGTCGCCCTGCTCTTCGCAACGACCGGATGCGTCGAAGTGACCTTTCCGGAACCGATGCCCGCAGGCAAGAAAGATCTGACGGAGTTTCCCTCGGCTTGGCAAGGCACGTGGACGTCCCATGTGAACGGCGCCGAGGCTGCTGGAGAAGACGAGATCATGGTCATCCTCACGGACCGCATCAAGGGGGATCCGAGGAGTGACGATTTGGTCTTAGGCCAAAACTGCACCCTCCGCAAATTGGGCCGGCGCCTCGTGCTCAGCCTTCCGCAGGAAGAGGGCGACCGGTACACGGCGCTCGTCGCAGAACGCCACGGCGAAACCCTGACCGTCCAGAAGTTTGACCCGGAAGTGCAGGGAGCGATTGACGGCTGGGAGGAGCTCCTCGGGCACGACCGCGTGGTCAAGATTCACAAGAAAGACAACCCCACCAAGAAGTTGAAGGAGGTGCAGCTGAACCCCAAGAACCGCTGCCAATTCCGCAAGGTCGTGAAGCACGGCACCACCGAATTGGTGACGTACACAAAGGTTCCTGAGGGGGCCGCGCCCTGAAGCTCGTCGCGCTTAGCGCACCAGACCTTTCGCGCCTTCAAGGCGCTGCGCCACTGACTCCCAGTTGACGAGGCCAAGAAAGGCTTGGATGTAGTCGGTGCGGCGGTTTTGGTAGTTGAGGTAGTACGCGTGTTCCCACACGTCCATGCCAAGGATCGGGGTGCCCGTGCGCTCGACGCATTGCGTCATAAGCGGGTTGTCCTGGTTGGCGGTGCTGGTCACTTCGAGCTTGCCCTCTCCGTTGACGATGAGCCAAGCCCAGCCGCTGCCAAACTGCTTCGCGCCGGCTTGGGCAAACGCGGCCGCAAAGGCCTCGACACCCCCCAAGTCCCTGGCGATCAACTCCGCAAGGTCGCCTTCAGGTGCTGCCGGACCTCCCGGGCGCAGGACTTCCCAGTACAGGGTGTGGTTGTAGTGACCGCCGCCGTTGTTGCGGAGCGCGGCGTTGTCCGGGGACACCCACGCGAGGAGGGACTCGAGGCTGCCGTCCAGCGCGACCGACACGCCGTCGAGCGCCGCATTGAGTTTGCGCACGTAGCCCGCGTGGTGCTTCCCGTGGTGGATTTCCATGGTCGCCGCGTCGATGCCTGGAGCCAGCGCGTCCGTCGCGAACCCGAGGGCAGGAAGCGTGAACGTTTCCGATCCGAAGGTGGTGACGGCTGGGGTTTGGCCTTCTGGTTCGCCCGGAGCGCAACCCAACCAAGGAGTGAGCACCAATCCCGCACCGGCCGCACCGGTGATTTTTAGAAACGTTCGCTTGTCCATGAGACAAAGATGAACACGAATGCGTTCCCTTCGCGGGTGTGCACGTCGAGGTGTGAACAGATGGTCACGAATGGCCCTCCTTCAAGGCTCGGCATGCGCGAATTTTAAACTCCGTACCATGGACGCTCCTCTCCGTTCCTTTCGCGTTCCACGCTGGTTGGTGTGGACGCTTGCCATACCTGCGATGATCGCAGCCGCCTTGGCCGTGTTGGCGCGGCAACGCGGGGATGTGTGGAAGGCCCGTGCCCTCGAAGCCATCAACCGCGAGCTGGCCGGCGAACTCGAAGTGAATGAGATGACGCTTTCGTGGTGGAATGGCTTTCCAGACGTCAGCGTGGAACTCGCCCACGTGGCACTTCTCTCGCCAGAACAAGACACCCTTGTCCTGGCCGACCGCGTGGGTTTGGAGTTGGGGTTTTGGACCCTTTGGGGAGACGCTCCTGAATTGACTTCCGTCGCTCTCGAGGGCGGACGTGTGCACCTGGCTCAAGATGCCGCTGGACGCTGGAACGTCATGGATTTGTTGGCTTCACCCGACAACCGAGACGCTGAGGGCCCAGCGCTCACTGTAGGCCGGCTCTCCTGGACCGACGTGGACGTGAGTTGGGCCGTGGAAGGTGCGGCTTCTGGCTCCTTGCGGCTTCAGCGAGCCACCCTCGAACTCCCCTCGGAGAGCGCTCCGCTGCGATTGGAAGCCCATGCGAAGAACGTGACCGTTGCCCACCGTGACCTCCCCAATTTGCGCCCCGTGGAGGCGGCATGCAGCGGTTCGTGGATGCCGCAGGGCGAGGACGGTTGGACGTGCGCGGGGGAAGTCTCGGTCCACGGAATGGAAGCGTCCTGGAACGCGGAGTCCAGCCCCTCCAAGGGCTGGGTTGCGCGCGTTCAAGTGCCCAAAATCACACAGCGCGCCATCGACGCCGTTTGGGTCGACCCCCCCTGGAAAGGGACGGTCGCGCTTGACCACGCCGTCAGCCTCGACGTGCGCCTGCAGCCTCAATCCACCGAAGTGCATTGGTCTGCGGGGAAGGAAGCGTTCCAGCTTGCACCGCAACTGACCGGCCTCACGATGGCCGTCCAAGGCGTGTGCAGCGGCGAAGGCACCTTCAAGCAGGAATTCGGCGCGTGGTCTTGGGCCGTGGACGAAGCCCTCCTTTCCGGCAACGGCTGGAGCTTGGAAGGAAGCGTCAAGCCCACGTCCTCGTCGCGCCTTCAAATCGACGGCCGCGCCACCCTTGACGCCGCCACCCCCTTCCAATCCTGGATCCCCGAGGTGCCCATGGACGTTCAATCCGTACTGCCCGTTTCAGGAACCGCGACGGCCCAAGGCAGCGTCTCGTGGGACCTTCAACGCGGCATGCAAAGCATGCTCGGCACCGTGGCGCTCTCCCAAATCACGGGCAAACTCGACGGACAACCCTACCTCCTCGAAGCCCCCGAGATCCGCATTGAGTCGACGTCGTGCTCGGGAGAAGACCTCGTCTTCCAATGGGCGGGCACCAACGCTGATTTCGACATCAAAAACCTGTCGTGGCCACAACTGCTCGGCAGTGGGCCAGTCACGGGCGACGTGCACGTCCGGGCTCGTTCCATCCACGTGAACCCCATCCTCGCGTGGTGGGAACACTTGAATCGACCCGCCACGACAGAAGCGGTCTTGTTGCCCCCTGGGTCGTCACTCGGACTTCATGTGGACAGCGACGTTTTGGAGTGGGACGCACTTCAATGCACCAAGCTCGTGGCGCGAACCAAGGTTTCTCACAACCGTTGGAGCATCCAAAGCGCGCAAATCCAGGGCCTCGAAGGACGCACCCACGTCGAAGGAAGCTTGGGGCCGGGGCGGGCCGGTTGGTTCCTGACCCTGCGGGGATCTGCCGACGACGTGTCCTTGCCCAAGCTGTTCTCCACGTACAGCAATTTTGGCCAAACCCTCATCCGGCATGACCACCTCAGCGGCGCGATGTCCACCGCCGGCACACTCGGCATGTCGTGGGACCTCGACGGCAACTGGCACGGCGAAGAGTTCACAGCAAGCCTCCAAACAGGCATCAACTACGGCCGACTGCGTGGCCTTGAGGTCTTTGAAGAGGTGGCGGACTACCTCGAAGGACACCGTTTGATGGCGCCGCTCGTGGATCCAGACGACCTGCGCGAACGCCTGAAGGATGTGGCCTTTGAACCGGTCAGCCAACGCATCGACGTACGAGCAGAGGAGGTGAAGTTGCCCATGACCGTGATTCAGTCTTCCGCCATGAACGTGGCCATCGAAGGCGTGTACGATTTTGACTCCAACATCGACTACACCCTTGGTTTTGCGCTGCGCGACTTGCGTGCATCGGCCACTGACGCCTTTGGGGTGATGGAGGATGACGGCCTCGGCAACCAATTTTTCTTGCGCATGTCCGGCCCGGTCGAGGAGCCCGTCTATGCCTACGACCGCGAGGCCGCCAAAGATCACCGACGCGAGGCCATTCAGGCTGAAAAGCAGCGCCTGAGGGACGCCCTTAAGCAGCGAAACGCACCTGCAACGCCACCCCAGCCTGACCGCACTCCTCCTCCCTCATCCGGTTCTTCCCAATCCCACGAGGAAGAGGGGAAGTCTTCGCTTTTGGACCGCGTGCGGAAACCCAAAGACAAGAAGGACAAGGACTTGTTCAACCCGGATGACGACGATTACCTTTAAACCATGGAACCGCTCGATTTCTCCGACGTCCAAAAACAACTCGTTCGCTGCCAACAGCTGCTCGATGAGGCACGCCAAGAGGGCTGGTCTCCGGAACGCATCGTCGCATTCGATGAGGCCACGCGGGAGCTGCACGAAGGTGCGGTGATCCGACGCGCCCTTGCGTCCACCTTTGCCGTCGCAACCCAAGTCAACGTCGAAGAGGCAACCGAGGCCTCAACGACCTCTTCGCCACTTCAGGCGGAGGACGCAGAGCCCCCCGCGGTCAACCGTTTGTTGAGTCCGGAAGAGCGAGGCGAAGCCGTTGCGAAATCCGATTCTCAAGTCGATTTGTTGTCCTCGATTGGGGAATTGACCCTGGCGGAAAAGCTCGCCTTGCAACCCCTTTCCGACGTGTCGGAAGGCATGAGCATCGTGGACCGCGCCCAATTCACAAGCGTCTTGTTCTCCGGAGAAGAAGAAGTCTTCAGTGCGCTCCTCACCAAACTCACTCGAGCCTCCACGCAAGAAGAGGCCTTGGCCCAATTTCAAGAAGCACTCAGCCCTCGCGGCGAAGACGTGGAAGTGGACGCCTTGAAAGAAGACTTTGCCAAACGCATCATGCGCACCTTCGTCTCATGAGCGGCGGAAAATTGGTGGTGGTGCCCACCCCGGTAGGCAACCTTGGCGACATGACCCCTCGCGCTCTTGAGGCGCTAAGCAAAGCCCATTTGGTGCTCGCTGAGGACACCCGAACCACGGGCAAACTCCTGCGCCATTTTGGCGTGGAAACCCCGCTCCGATCTTTCCATCAGCACAACGAGCACCGAACCCTTGAAAGCGTGGTGGACCAACTGCAGGGCGGCGTCACCATGGCGTTGTGCTCCGATGCGGGCACACCTGGAATTTCGGACCCCGGATTTCTGCTCGTGAGAGCCTGCGTCGATGCCGGTGTCGCCGTGGAATGCTTGCCCGGTGCTACGGCGTTTGTCCCGGCTTTGGTGACGTCCGGTCTTCCGTGCGACCGATTCTACTTTGAGGGATTTCTCCCGCACAAAAAAGGGCGACAAAAACGCCTCACCGCCCTTCTCGAAATGCCTTGCACCGTCGTGATGTACGAAAGTCCTCACCGCGTTGCCAAACTCCTGGACCAGCTTCACGACTTGGGTGCGGCAGACCGCCCCGTGGCGTTGTGCCGAGAAATTTCAAAGCTCCACGAGGAAACCCTTCGTGGATCCGTGAGCGAATTGCAGGCTCACCTTTCCGCACATGCCCCACGAGGCGAATATGTCGTCGTCTTGGGAACGGGGGATCAAAACACCACGCGCTGAACCTCGTTCACGCGTTTCACCGGGACGACTGTGAGTCCCTTAGGTGGTTTGGGGTGGGAACCGTGACCCGAAATCAACATGCGCTCCATCCCCAGCCGAGCTGCTTCCGCCATTCTTTGATCGAGGCGAGGTACAGGCCGAATCTCGCCACTCAAGCCCACCTCTCCGGCAAAGCACGTTCGGTTGTCCAACGGCAAGTCCAAACTCGAACTCAAAATCGCCGCCACCACCGCCAAGTCGTTGGCTGGATCCTGAATTTTCAGGCCTCCCGCTAGGTTCAAGAAGACGTCGAACGCACCAAGTTTGAAACCGCAACGTTTTTCGAGCACAGCCAAAAGCATGTTCAGCCGCCGCAAATCAAACCCCGTCCCCGAACGCTGAGGCGTGCCATACACGGCGGTACTTACAAGGGCCTGAATTTCTACAAGAAGAGGACGCACTCCTTGCAACGACACGGCCACCGCCGAACCGCTGCTCGCCTCGCCTCGCTCTCCCAGCAACACCTCACTCGGGTGGTCCACAGATGTCAAGCCTTCTCCAGACATTTCGTAAATGCCCAACTCCGCCGTGGTGCCAAATCGGTTCTTCGCCGCGCGCAACATGCGGTAGGCATGATGCCGATCGCCTTCGAATTGAAGCACGACATCCACCATGTGCTCGAGCACTTTGGGGCCCGCAAGGGAACCTTCCTTGGTGATGTGGCCCACCATGAACAAGGGCGTTCCCGTGGTCTTGGCCCAGGCCGTGAGGGCGGCGGCAGATTCGCGGATTTGGCCTACCGATCCCGGGACGCCGTCTTGGTCAGGAAGGTCCAACGTCTGAACTGAATCGACGACCACAAGCGACGGCTTCTCGGCGCGCAACGCATCCAAGACCGCTGGCACTTGCGTTTGGGGGAAAATGAGCACCGAAGCGGGAATGTTGCCAAGGCGGTTCGCGCGCATGCGCACCTGCTCTGCACTTTCTTCTCCGCTGACGTACAACACCTTGGGGCCCTTTGACGCAACCGCCAAAGCGACCTGGAGCATCAAGGTTGACTTCCCAATGCCAGGCTCACCTCCCAAGAGGACGACACCGCCTGGAACCGCGCCACTTCCGAGGACACGGTTGAGTTCCTTGTCGCCCATGTCAAGTCGAGGCAATTCCGAAACATTGACGTCCACGAGGGGCCGCACCTGCGGTGCCTGAAGCGCAGTCAGGCCCGTTCGGGCCGCTCGCTGAGACAAGGGAGCCACCGACTCCTCGTGGAGGGTGTTCCAAGCTTTGCACTGGCTGCATTGTCCAACCCATTGCGGGTGGGCATGCCCGCAGTCCGAACAGACGAACTGCTTTTTCGTTTTGGCCACGGGATTAGCGCGCCCGGAAGACGTTCACGGGTCCGGAGAACTCCTCTCCATTGGGAAGCAAGATGTAGTAGAAGTACACCCCTTCCGCACGGTTGTCCGCGAACCACGGTTGCGCGTTGCGGTATTTGAGGTTCTCATACACCATGTTGCCCCAGCGGTCGAAAATCCGTACCAACACTCCCTCCGGATCGTCTTCCCACGGTTCGAGACCGCCGATGTGGAAGCCATTGTTCATGTCGTTGCCGTCCCGCGGTGTAAACACGTTGGGAGGCAAAATCTCACATTGTTGCACACTGATCTCGTATTCGTGCTGCAATCCCGTGGGGAGACATGGGTTCGAAATCTCCGCCAACAACGTGAGATCGTATCCCCAGCAACTAGGCGGGAACATTTCTCCGTAGAGTTCGGCATTGCTTTGGAAGGAAAACTCGACCAACGTGTCCGCGCACTGCACCGTCCAAGAATAGTTGCTGTATTCAGGACCGTTGAAGTTCGCATTCAAGTCGAAAAACTCCGGCTGTCCCGGACACAAGGCTCGAACCCCGCTGTAGATTGGCAAAGGGTCCCACGTTGGCTCATCGCCAATGAACACCAACCCACACGCCTCTTGAGGCTCGCATCCGTAGGGGTCCTCAATGCTCACGCAAATTTGCGTGCCATTGATCTCGGTTTCTTCCAGGAGCGTCCACGTGAAGTCATCGTCTACTGTCGTCACCGTGCCGTCAGGCCACGTGATGGTGTAATCGGCGTAGTTTGCCGCAAACGCCGGGTTCACGGTCAAGTCTGCGGGCTGTCCCGGTTCAATTCCACCGCCGTCGCAATCGGTGATGGAACCGCCGAGGAACACATCGATGTCGATGGCCGTGACAATGTCAATGAACGCACAATCGCTTTCGTCAAACGAGTTAGGGCATCCATCATCCGGCACTGTGACGCAATACGAACCTGTCGCATTCACCTCCCACTCGTTGTCGTCGATGTTGGCGTCGTTTCCGTTGTACGTCCACTCGTAAGCGAGGCCCGAATTTTGATCGCCGGGAATGGGGTCCAATTCCAACGTCGCTCCTTCGCCGCACAAATAGTCATTTTCCAGCACCGGTTCCGGCATCGCCGTCACCTCAACTTGATCCGTCGCTTCCCCGCAGCCGTTCTCGACACTCACCACCAACGTAGGCGTGGAGTATTGCGTATAGGAGTATTCGTTGAAAAGCACGTTGTCGTTTCCTGGGTAGGGCCAGTTGACAGTGGCCACATCGGCAGGGTCTGTGATGAACGCTTCCAAATCCAATTCATCGTCACCGCACACCCAAACCAGGCTATCCCCGCTCAACTCTATGGTCGGCGGTTCATTGACCTCAACCTCATAGCATGTCGCCGTTTGGCATTCCGCCTCGTTGAAACACAATTCATACAAGCCGTATTCGGTGGCCGACCACGTCGTGTTGAATTCGTCAACCACGCTGAAGCTGTTGTTGCCCAAACCCGAGGTTTCTTCCCACTCACCGTAGGCCGGTTGAACCGTACACAAGGCAGGACCGTAATAGACGACCCCCGTAGTCAACGCCAAGTTGCTCAGGCACCCATCAGGGTTGCTGATGCAGTTGGTGACGCAATTGAAAATGTCAATGCTGAAATATTGGTCGTTGTCCGGGTTGTTGCTGATGTAAGTCACCTGAACCGAATCCCCGTAAACAATGGCCAAGTCTTCGTTGCTGTTGACGTTGGCGAACCCTCCTGAATTGAGCGTGATGGTGGAGTTGGTGACTGTACCGTCCTCATGGATGATGTCCACACTCAAGAACGATCCGTCCCACCCGTTCAGCGTGCTGTACAGGTACAATGAAAAGTATCCTTCTGCTGGCGAGGAGTATCCTCCACTGAAGGTCAAGGTGTCAAAGGCAGATTCACCGCACAATGCGTCAATCGTGTAATCCGGAATGGTGGATGCCGAGGGGGACAAAATGAAGGTCCGCTTGCCTTCACACCCACCTTCGTCCGTCACCGTAACCTGATACACCCCCGCGGTCAACCACGCTCCTGCTCCGTCTTCGGAAAGCACGTCGCCGCCGCCGCCATTCCAATCGTCAACCCAGGTGTAGTCGACAAAATTCTCATCCGCGTCTGGAATGACTTCCACGTACGCAGAGTCCCCTGGGCAAACCGCTTGGAGCGTTCCTTCGACCGTTGGCAAATAGAACGGGGTTTGGTAGACTTGGAAGTTCTCCTTGACCACGCATCCTCCTTCTGTGTTTCCGGTGACCACAAACGTCCCGCCAAAGGGAATGGTGGCTTCATTCTCCGACCAAAACTGAGCGTTCAGATTCCAGCTCCATTCGTTCACAGATTCTTGCCCGCCGATGGATTCGGCCACCACATCCAACTCGGAACCTGCACAAATTCCAAACTCCCCTCCATCCAACGTGGAGACTTCAATCGACGGAGGAACGATGTCCAACACTTGAATGACAATGTCCACTTCCGTCGTCATGCCTTCGCTGTCCGTGGCCGTCATGGTCACCGTGCTCACCCCCGGACTGTTGGCCACAAACTCCCCTGTAAAGGTGGCCGTGCCGCCGTTGGAGACGTTGAAGTTCGTGATTTCGCAGTCCCCAGCAAGAACCTGGTCAATGGTCAAATCCACGGTTTGTGTCGGCTCAGGCCCCAAGAATTCTACGTTGAGCGACGTCGTTTGGGTCAAACACAAGGAAATGGTGTCGCAGCCGAGGTTGGCGGTCGGAACAGGGGCCAAGTTGTTGTTGATCAACGCCGTATTGATGTTGAAGAACTTGAAATCCAACCAGTTGATGCCATCGTCATTGCCTTCACCCGTTCCGTACGGCCCGTTGTACGTGTCGTCGAGAAGGTTGAAGCGACCGAATTGAACGTGGGGGCTGTTCGCGGGGTTCGGGTTGGTCGACTCTCCATCGGCACCCGTCACGCCGGGGTCTGTGCCACAGCACCCATTCGAACCACCGACATCTCCGTGCGCCCAGTTCATGTCGAGATAGCAGACTTGTGCGTTGTTCCCGTCAGGCAAAACGCCACTGGAAGGATCTGTGATGATGATCTGGAAGCTGTTGGTCAAGTCGGACTGGTTGTTGTAATAACCCACGTCGATGAAGTTGACGTAGACCGCGTCTTGGGTCTTCTTCCATTTGATTTCACCCACAGACCGGATGTCCGTGTCCTGCCAAAAGCCCGCAATTTGATTGTATTCCGCGGCAGGGAAGCCCGTGGGCGTCCAGTCAATCACATCGCCCCCAAACGAAATTTGGCCCTTCGAGTTGATGTAGAAGAAGGAATATTCTTCGCCGTACAACTCAAACACCCACGGGTCCGCCTGGTTGCTGAGGGCAATGGGTTCCGAGGAACAATCGACGTCCCATCCGGCGCCTCCTTGGTTGGACCACGCCATTTCGTTGGGGCCCAATCCACCGAGTCCTGGAGGAGGAACCATGCGCGTGTACGAGTCGTCAGGCTCCACCCAGCACCCACAAGCATCGTTCTGCATGATTTTTTGGAGGCGCAACTCCTTCAGATTGGCGCGCTCCTGTGCGAAGCTGTCTTTGTGGTCCCGCAACGCCGTGAGGTAGCGGACTTCGTCAAACTCTTCCCATTCTCGAACGACAGACCATTCCTCCCGGGTCATGTTCAACACGGCCTTTTCAAAGGTGCCGTAGCTGTCCATGATCTGTTTTGCAGAGCGGTTCTCTTGGTATTCTGTTTGAGCTGCACTTGGAGCAGCGAGGAAGAAGAACAAGCCGAAAATCAGCGCGGTCAGAAAACCTTGATTCGAGGTGATGCGATTCATGTGTTCAGGCGGATGGTTGTGAATAGAACAACAAGCAATACCACAAGTGTTGCAGGTGTCAGGCGCGTAAAGATAAGAAAGTCGGACACGGGTGAATCTCGAAGTACCTTTGCACGTGCATTCGGTGCCGTGAACAACGCGTGTTGACACGAAATCACCGGACCTTTTCAGGACATGAAGAACATCCGCAACTTTTGCATCATTGCCCACATTGATCACGGGAAGAGCACGTTGGCTGACCGCCTGCTCCAGACCACGGGCACCATCTCGGACCGCGAGTTGCAGGAACAAACGCTCGACGACATGGACCTCGAGCGTGAGCGAGGCATCACCATCAAGAGCCACGCCATCCAGATGAATTACACGGGTAAGGATGGGCAAGATTACATCTTCAACCTGATTGACACCCCGGGCCACGTGGATTTCAGCTACGAAGTGTCTCGTTCCATCGCCGCCTGCGAAGGAGCGTTGCTCATCGTAGACGCCACCCAAGGCATCGAGGCCCAAACCATCAGCAACCTCTACCTCGCCCTTGAGCACGACCTCGAAATCATCCCCATCCTGAACAAGATGGACCTCGACTCTGCCGACCCTGAGGTTGTGGGCGAGCAAATCGTCGACCTCATTGGGTGCAGCATGGAGGACATTTTGCCCGCCTCGGGCAAGACGGGCATGGGCGTTGATGCCATCCTCGAAGCCATTACGGAACGCGTCCCCGCCCCCAAAGGCGACCCGGAAGCTCCGCTTCAGGCCATGATTTTTGACTCCGTCTTCAACAGCTTCCGGGGCATCATTGCCTACTTCCGAGTGTTGAACGGGACCATCCACAAAGGAGACAAAGTCAAGTTTGTGGCTACAGGCAAGGAATACGACGCCGACGAAATTGGGGTTTTGGGGTTGGACCTCATCCCCAAGAAAACCCTCGCTGCCGGCGACGTGGGGTACATCATTTCCGGCATCAAAAACGCCAAGGAAGTCAAAGTCGGTGACACGGTGACGCTGAAAGCCAATCCGTGCGACAAGGTGGTCCAAGGGTTCGAGGACGTGAAACCCATGGTCTTTGCCGGCATCTACCCCGTCGACACCGAGGACTACGAAGAACTCCGTGCCTCCATGGAGAAGCTTCAACTCAACGACGCCTCGTTGGTGTTCGAGCCCGAGAGTTCGGCGGCGCTGGGGTTTGGGTTCCGATGTGGATTCCTCGGCATGCTTCACATGGAGATCATTCAGGAACGTCTCGAGCGCGAATTCAACATGACGGTGATCACGACAGTCCCCAACGTGGGATACAAGGCGTACACCAAAAAAGGCGAGAAGCTCGAGATCATGAACCCGAGCGACCTGCCCGACGCCAACCACCTCGACTTTGTGGAAGAGCCGTTCATCAAGGCCCAAATCATCACCAAGAGCGAATACGTTGGCCCGGTCATGAGCCTTTGCATTGAGAAGCGTGGCATCCTCGCCAACCAAGTCTACCTGACTTCAGACCGCGTCGAGCTGACCTTCAGCATGCCGCTCGGCGAAATTGTCTTCGACTTCTACGACAAACTCAAGACCATCTCTCGCGGATACGCCTCATTCGACTACTTCCCCGAAGGCTACAAGCAGAGCAACCTGGTCAAAATGGACATTCTCCTCAACGGAGACCAGGTGGACGCCTTGAGCGCGTTGATCCACCGAGATCACGCCCACACGCTCGGCAAAAAAATCTGCCTCAAGCTCAAGGAGCTCATCCCTCGACAGCAGTTCATGATCGCCCTTCAGGCGGCCATCGGCGCCAAGATCATCGCCCGAGAGACCATCTCTGCGGTGCGTAAGGACGTGACGGCCAAGTGCTACGGGGGGGACATCACCCGGAAACGAAAGCTCTTGGAAAAGCAGAAGAAAGGGAAGAAGCGCATGCGCCAAATCGGAACCGTCGAAGTGCCTCAATCGGCCTTCCTCGCGGTCCTCAAGCTGGACTGACCTCCTTTCTGGGTGCCTCTTCGCCCGCCGTGTTTTTGTTGGCAAGCTGGCCGCATGCCGCATCGATGTCCTTGCCTCGCGAGCGACGAACGTTGACGATGAGGTTTCGATCTTCGAGCAACGCCACGAAATCGTTCAAGCGCTCTGGCGTCGTCTGCTGGAATTCTCCATCGTCGATGGGGTTGTACTCAATCAAGTTGATTTTGCACGGGATGTGCTTGCAGAACTGCGCCAGCTCGCGCGCGTCTTCAAGGCCGTCATTGAAGTCTTTGAACACGATGAATTCAAACGTGGGTCGCGTGCCCGTCTTGTCCACGAAATGGCGCAACGATTCGGCCAACACCGCAAGGTTGTTGGTCTCGTTGATGGCCATGATGTGGTTGCGCTTGGCGTCGTTGGCCGCGTGCAGGCTGAGCGCCAAATTGAACTTGACTTCGTCGTCTCCAAGCCGCCTGATCGCCTTGGCAATGCCTGCAGTGGACACCGTGATGCGCTTGGGTGACATGGCAAGCCCTGGCGTGCCTGTGATGCGCTCCACCGAATCAAGCACGTTTCGGTAGTTCAAAAGGGGTTCGCCCATGCCCATGTACACGATGTTGGACAGCGACTTGCCGTGTTGCTGGTGGGCCAGCACGTTCAGCATTTCCACCTGGTCATACATCTCCCCTGCCGTCAGGTTTTTGAGGAGTTTGAGGCGGCCTGTCGCGCAAAATTTGCACGCCAAACTGCACCCGACCTGTGAACTGATGCACGCCGTCAGACGCTTGGTGGTGGGGATGAGCACGCCTTCGACCACGCGGTGCGCGTCGCCGTCCACTTGGTAGGCGCATTTCACGGTGCCGTCGGTGCTGTGTTGAGCTTCCACCTGATCGATGCGGCTCAAGCTGAACGACTCCGCCAACTTGGCGCGCAACTCCTTGCCCAACGAAGTCATGTCGTCGAAGGACCCTGCGGCATGGGTCCAAAGCCACTCGGACACTTGTTTGGTCCGGAAAGGCTTCTCCCCCATCTCCACCAAAGCGGCGGCGAGTTCGTCGTTGGACAGGGCTCGGATGTCGGGGAGGGCGTTGGCCATGGCCGCAAAGATAGCCCTGAGGCTGAAGGCCTCGACTCCCTTACGCCGTCATCAACAAGGACAAACGTTGCTTGAGGGCTTCGCGTTTGCGAACGGCCATGGGCACCACGGCACCCGTATCAAGCACCACCGTGTTGTCCCGGTAATTGCATGCTTCCACCCGTTCGAGTTGCACCAGGTGGCTGTTGTGTGCCCTGAAAAACATCTCGTTGTCCAGCATTTCCTCCACGCGCTTGAGGTTTTTGCTCATGGTGATCCTGCGTCCACCTGCCAAATGAAGCGTCGTGTAACTGCCCTCGGCCTCCACGTGAACGATGTCCCGATGCCGAACAAAGTGCCGTTTCCCCGAAGTCAAGATTTCAAGGCGCCGCATGGCTGGCGACAGCGCACCCTGCCCAGGTGTGCGATGGTGGTAGAAGTGCATGAGGATCCGCCGAGCACAGGCCTGCAAATCGTCACGATCAATGGGCTTCAGCAAGTAGTCAAAGGCCTGTTTGCGTAGGGCCTCCACCGCGTATTCGTCGTAAGCTGTGGTGAACACCAGGTAGAAATCACGATCCGCCAGTGCGTCGAGCAAATCCAGTCCCGTTTGGTGTGGCATGTGAATGTCCATGAACACCACGTCAGGAGCCAAATCGCGAATGAATCGCTCCGCTTCCTTTGCGCTTGCGGCCGTTTGCACCACCGTGATGGACGGACACGTTCGCTCGAGTTGGCGGCACAAATAGTCGCGGCAGTGCGGTTCGTCGTCCACGACCAAGGCATGAAGTTGTCGAAACATGATCACAAGGTTTGAGCCCAAGAAAACGGGAGCCTTGCATCACGACAACAAGCTGTTTACAAGCGTTGACACTCCGTTTGTAAACGTCAGTTCTTATGTGAATTGCCGGTGTTTCCCGAGTTCAGATCAAGCTTCGCGCGAGGTCGATCACGGTGTAAATGTCCTCTGGCAGGTGGCGCTTCTTGCCCTTGGATTTGGTGTAGCCGGTGCGCACCACGACGAGGTCGAGGGCGGGGACGGTGATGACCATTTGGCCTCGGAGGCCTTCCATGATGGAGAACGGCAGTCCGTCGTCCGTCGTGCCCAACCAAATCTGGTACCCGTAGTAGGTCGTCGCCACCTCGTCGGTGAGTTGATTCACGGGCGTGATCATCCGCGTGACGTACCCCTTGTCGAGGAGCTGTTGACCCTTCCATGCGCCGCTGTCGAGCAGCATCTGCCCAAACCGCGCGTAGTCCCGCGTCGTGGCGTAGTACTGCGCAAACGCGCGTTCGACCGCACCGTCGGCGGGGTCGCCATCGAGGCCCCAAAACGCGTCGTGCCTCGCGCCCATTTGCTCCCAAAGCCCGTTCGCAATGTCCTGGCTGAGGTTGCCTTCACGCACCGCATCGAGGATTTCCGCAAGCAGCATCGTGTTGCCTCCCTGGTAGTGGAAGACAGTGCCGGGGTCGCCGTCAACGCGGTAGGGCTCCAGAAGCGTGCGGTTGTCGTCGCGGTAGTAGGCCTTCGCCTGGAAGCCAAACGGATCTTTGTAATCCTCCCCGAACGGGATGTTGCTCCGCATTTGGAGGAGTTCCTGGACCGTGAGCGAGGCGTTGTCCCCCTCCGCGAATCGGGGGAGGTACGTGGAGACGGGGGCTTGTTCGTCAATCAAGCCCTGTTGCACCGCGAGGCCAACGGCCATGGCCGTGATGGATTTCACCATCGAAAACGAGTTGGTCAG
>Ga0209138_1002202_pt1 | contig 15289 bp, 13 predicted proteins | sample SaaInl3SG_22_DNA_FD_184645 | JGI IMG/M metagenome (GOLD analysis project Ga0209138, IMG submission 184645) | Marine microbial communities from expanding oxygen minimum zones in the Saanich Inlet - ESP_153SG_22_DNA (SPAdes) (version 2) | ecosystem: Environmental > Aquatic > Marine > Intertidal...
AATCAAGTTTTGATCTTCTTATTTAAAGCTTACAAACTTAATACAATGTTGAAATGATAATATAAATAAAGAGTTAAAAACTTAACTTTTTGTTTAAAAAAAAACAATTTAATAACGATTAATTCGTTAATAATAAAAAAAAATAAAATGGAAAATTCTAAAAGAGAATTCTACGAGAATGGCAACGTAAAAGAAGAGTATCAAATCAATGATAGTGGTGAACGTCATGGTACTACAAAGTTATATCATGAAAATGGACAACTTCAAGTGGAAGTGAATTGGACTAATGGAATACAAGATGATGGTGAAATTATTTCTTATCATGATAACGGGGTTAAAGCAAGACAAGTAGTTAGATTAAAAGGTAGTTTTAATGGTGCTTTTACGGAGTGGCATAAAAATGGACAAAAAAAATTAGATGGCACATATAAAAATAATAAGCCAAATATTCATAAAGAATGGGATCAAGAAGGTAATTTATTAGATTTTAAAAATATAAAACTTAATAATGAAACAATAAGAGAAGCAGTAAAAGAATGGTGTAAGGACGAAGAAAGTGCTTTAAATAAATATGGAGACATTAATAATTGGGACACATCTGAAGTCACAGATATGTCAAAATTATTTTTAGATGCTCATGAGTTTAATTCTCCAATAGGAAATTGGGATGTGAGCAATGTCAAAGATATGAGTAGTATGTTTGAAGAGACTGAATCATTTAACCAACCCATTGGAGATTGGGATGTTACCAAAGTTGAGAATATGACTTGTATGTTTTTTGGCGCAGAATCATTTAACCAACCAATTGGAAATTGGGATGTAAGTAATGTAACGGATATGACTGCTATGTTTACTGGAGCTAAATTATTTAACCAATCTATCGGAGATTGGGATGTTTCAAATGTTGAAGATATGAGTGAAATGTTTTATAATGCTGAATCATTTAACCAACCTATCGGAGATTGGGATGTTTCAAATGTTGAAGGTATGAGTTACATGTTTTATTTTGCTGAATCATTTAACCAACCCATTGGAGATTGGGATGTTTCAAATGTTGAGAATATGAGTAGTATGTTTGAAGGTGCTGAATCATTTAACCAACCCATTGGAGATTGGGATGTTACCAAAGTTGAGAGTATGACTGGTATGTTTTCTGGTGCTGAATCGTTTAATCAAGATGTCAGTAAGTTGGAAATTGAAAAAAAACAACCAATGGAGAAATATTTGGATTTACCATTTGAAGAACTAATGTCAGTATTAGAAGCTGAATATTTTGGTGAAAATGAATCAGTATCTCAATCAACACTTTCAACCGAAACTAAAAATCGATCTAATTCAATTCAACAAGAAACATTATCAATGTATATCCCAATTTATAATGTAATGATAAGTGAAAAATCGATTGTTACAGAGGTGTTGAAAAAACTTAGAGAAAGTGAATCAAATTCTGTTTTAAATAGTTACTGTAAAAAACACTTAATGGGGAGTTTTGCAATACCTAATGATCTAAAAGATGAAATAGATATTCTAGAGATTAAAATTGATATATTACAATGTGATACTTATGACGATTCTAATATATTTTTTGATTTGGAATTTGATATTGTTTTTAATATAAAAACAGAAAAAAACCAAGCTATTAAAGCTATTCAGAGTTTTGAAAAAAATAATCATGACTTAAGATGGAGAGCTATTCCTCTTTGGAATCAGAGCAATAATAATTTCATTGATAGCTGGGATAAAACTATGATAGGAGAAAGAATTGAGGAAAATCCTCAATGGTATTTGGAATAAATAAATTTAATGTATAATAAAATGAGAGAGATATTAGAGAGATATTTAACAGGGCAATATATTATTCAGATGAATTGGGATAATTGCCTTAGATCAAAGGAGGAGCTAATAACATTATTGAGTGGTTGGAGGCAACTTACAAGTGCAGACACTATTGGAGACCCTAATATAGGCATAGGCGTTAATCCACTTATAAAATTACAAATCGGTGAAAGAAGATATGTTTTAAATCAGGACACTAATAGAGCTGGTGTCGAGGTGTTTTTGGAAAATACTAGAAATGGTAACCCATGGACACTCTCTGAAACAAATAGAGTTTCAAATGCTCAAAATGGTGAGCATATTTCGGGATTACATATGTATAAGAAAAATTAAACAATAAAATTATGAAAATTATATATTTATCATTGGCTATATTATTTTATCTCGTAGGAACTTTGTTAGGATTTGTACAAAAAACAAGAGGAGATCAATCAAAGGTTTCTAACCTTGAGGCAAAATATCCAATATTAACCTCTTTAAATCCATTTGGGCAACCTTTTGCAACACTCGTGATTATGTGCTTATTTATATATCTATTCTGTAAGCAATAAATAGATATGATTACTACTTAAAAATTAATTAAAAGTAAACAACAATGAAATTCAATAATGAAACAATAAGAGAAGCATTAAGTTTTAATGATACGAGAACTTATTTTAAAATTTCACAAAATTGGTATGGTGACAGCAGGATAATAAAAGTTCAATTTAATAGAGGTAATTATCAAGATTGTGTTTTTGTTTATAATCACGACGAAGTTTATAATTATGCACTAGACTATCTTAAGACACTGAATTGTTGGGTGAATGATAATTATTATAGTAATTCAAGGAATATACCAGGTTGGGCAGAGAATTATGTGAAAAAAATAAAAATTAAACAATAATATTATGGGAATATTTGACTGGTTATCTAGAAAAAGAAAACAATCTAAAAAAGAAGTAGTTGATCAGAATAAGAGTAAAGATGACATGCCTGAAAGCATTGATTCTTCTTTTAAAGGTCGTAAAATGCTAAAAAGAGATATGAAATTAAATAACGAAACAATAAGAGAAGCTGTAGAAGAATGGCTAGATGATGAGGAGTTGGCAGAGTCTAAATATGGTCATATATCATCTTGGGATACATCTAAAGTGACAAATATGTCATCACTTTTTTTAAATGCTCATGAATTTAACTCTCCTATTGATAAATGGGATGTTTCTAATGTAACAACGATGAATGCAATGTTCGACAATGCGTATAACTTTAACCAACCCATTGGAGATTGGGATGTTTCAAAAGTTGAGGATATGGGTGAAATGTTTTCTTCATCGGAGACTTTGAAGTTTAATCAATCAATTGGAGATTGGGATGTTAGTAATGTAACTAATATGGAGTATATGTTTGCTTCTGCTGAATCATTTAACCAACCCATTGGAGATTGGGATGTAAGTAATGTCACGGTTATGAATGCTATGTTTGCTAAAGCTAAATCATTTAACCAACCTATCGGAGATTGGAATGTTTCAAATGTTGAGGATATGAGTCAAATGTTTCTTTCTGCTGAATCATTTAACCAACCCATTGGAAATTGGGATGTAAGTAATGTCACGGTTATGAATGCTATGTTTGCTAAAGCTAAATCATTTAACCAACCTATTGGAAATTGGGATGTAAGTAATGTCACGGTTATGAATGCTATGTTTGCTAAAGCTAAATCATTTAACCAACCTATCGGAGATTGGAATGTTAGTAATGTAACTAACATGGAGCATATGTTTACTAAAGCTAAATCATTTAACCAACCCATTGGAGATTGGGATGTGGCTAATGTAACATCAATGCATGATTACGATTTGATTAGTAAACACCGAGATCTTGGAGAGAAAATTGATTTAATTGATTCAATAATTAATGAATTAACTGATTCTGAAGAAAATGATAGGTTTTTATCATCGTGGTCAACACAAGAACTAAGGGGAATACATAATCTTTTTAAAGCAATTATTTTTGAAGCCTACCCAATGACAGATGAGAAACATAAGGCAAGGTTAAGGGCAATGATAGGTTTTTTTCAGATGGCTTATTGTAGTAACCAAAATACTTATTTATTCGTGGATGATAAAGACTATCAAAATTTTGTTAAAGAAATTCAACTTGATAAAATATTACCCTCGAAAGAAGGAATTGATTCATTAAGAGATCTTAATAAAAGAAAAAAGAATGAGTTGTTATTTATGGCGACAATTCTAATTACTCAGAGTGATGTTGGATGGGATGAAGTTTTTGAAACTAAAGAGTTTAATTTGATAAGAAAACTGTTAGCTATATACCAATGGGATGAAAATTCATATAATAAAATGTATAATATATATTGTGAAGAAGATGACAAACGTTTAAATAGTTTATAATTGGTTGATCTTCTCATTTAAAGCTTTCAAACGTAATACAATGTTAAAATGATATTATATATAAAGAGTTAAAAACTTAATTTCTTTAAAAAAGAGGACACTATAATTATTAAAAATAAACTAATATATAAGATATGACAAAAAATGACAGTATAATTAATATTGTTTTCAATACAATCAAAATCAAACTTATTAAATCACAATTAAATTCATCTACCATAAACAGGAATGGAATATATTCTGTTGAACCTAATTTTAAAAGAAAAGAAAGAGATTGGTATTTAGTTCTTATAAATAATAAAAAAAAGAAACTGTTTGTTTTTGATATCCCTGAAAATCATAAAGTCTATGAAAAGATGTACAAAAGAAAAGGTGAAGGTCGATATAGGTTACTATTCGATTGTGATGATATGAGTTTTAGAGAAAAACATAGTCATGAAAGCTTTTCTAAGTTTCTAATTGGAACATGCGAATACAGTGAAGATATTTTTTAATATTCTAGAAAAATGAGTTCAATAAATTATTAAATAAAACTATGGGAATATTCAACAACCTATTTAGAAAAAAAACAAAGGGCACAGAATTAACAGATTATCAAAAACATTGGCTAGGCTTAGTAGACATGAGGGTTAAAGCTACTAATTTTGATTTCATTAAAAGAACATATACAGTAGATAGTTTTGGTCAGGAACATTTTAATGAATACAAAGCAAATGAACATAGGGTGCCAAAAGAAGAGAGGGAAGAAGTAGCTACTTCAAGAGTTAATGGTCTTCTAAGCATACAAGACTATATTAATAAAGAAGGTAGTGAAGAACAAAAGTTTCATCACGCATCTTCATTAAAAGGAGCTATACTTTATGCTTCTTCATTGGGAATAAATTTTGAACAGCCATTACAAGATAAGGAGGAAGTAATAGAACAATATGAAATTAAAAATGATATGTCTGCAAGTATGGAAACCTCAATTGATGGTCAAAAATTGTTTAAAAGAGATATGACAGGGCTAATTACATATTTTGGAGAGAGACCTGATATGGAGCGTATATACAATGAGTTTACACACTTAATAAGAGACGGAATTTCTGTTAAGGAGTATTTAGAAAATGCCAACATTATGGATGACCAAGAGGCAAGATCTGCTGCTAAAAAAGGATTTGATGATATTGCAGGTTTTCTAAAAGATATGCTTGAAATTCAAGAGAATAAAGAATTGAGAAAAGATTTTAATGCATGTAAAGAAGCTTTATCAATATTAAAAGCTGAAACTTCTGAAGCAGAAAATTATTATCGAAAATGTGAGGAAAACATGGATAATAAAGATTTCAAACTGGCATTTAAAAACATCTCTAAAGCAATTGAACTTGACCCAACCAATTCAAAATATTACTTCACTAGAGGGTGTGTATATATAAAATTATTTAAAAATGAGTTAGCTATAATTGATTTTACAAAATGTATTGAATCAAAATATAAGTATATAGGTCACGCTTACCTTAATAGAGGGACTTCTAAAGCTCTTTTAAATGACATGGAAGGCGCTAAAGTAGATGCAATGATGCTAGAAAGTTTAGAATATTATGAATTTTTGGATGGACTTGAAGATACTATTTGGAATATTGAAAGTTTAGGATATGATGAATATATTAAACAGTATAAAAAGAATTTAGGCTGTTTTTAGAGGGTTTTCTATTTCTGAAAAGCCAATTAAATATTTTCATAATATTATTTTTTTCTCAATACGTTTAGGTTCATTTTTATTAACGTATTATCAATTAGACATAGTATTTTTCTTGTACAAGTTAATTATTTAAAATTAACCAATTCTTTCCTAGATAAATAAGATGTAATTGGTTTCTTTTTTAGATTGACAGAGCATATACTTAGACCTTTAATTTGTTCATCCCAGAGTTGTTGACGAAGTAGAGCTATTATAAGGTTTTTTGATTATTTTGTTAAGTTTAAAAGAATTATATTTACTAAATAATACCCTGGATATAATTTTTTTCATGAAAAATACAATATTTATTCTCTGTTTATTTTTTTCTTTTTTTTCTTTTAGTCAAGATAGTTATAAGAACGCACTCAAGTTATGTTCTACTTTACAATCAAATAGTTTTGCCTCAAATAGTTCTGCGGAGGATGCACTTGAAAGGATTTTAGGAACAATAGGAGCTTCTAAAAGATTTGTTCTCCAACCTTGTAGTAATACTAACAATGCAGTAGCTACTTCATACAAAGGAATTAGATACATACTTTATGACCCTGATTTTATGAATACATTAAATTACGGAAATAATTGGGGAAACATATTTGTACTTGCTCACGAAGTAGGACATCACATTAATGGTCATAGTTTAGACTTAGTACTCTATGCTGCTGATGTAGTTGAGTCAGTTTCTCTTGCTCAAAGTAGAATGCAAGAGTTAGAAGCTGATGAGTTTGCGGGTTTTGTTTTGGCTAAGTTAGGAGGTCCAATTTCAGCTGCTAATGAGGTGATTTCAAAAATATCAAATAACTTGAATGATAGTTATAGTACGCATCCATCAAGAGGTAGAAGACTAGTTGCTGTGAAAAAAGGATATAACAATGCAAAATCAGTTGAACTAAAAATTAATTCAAGTAAAGATTTAGCTACTGAATTTTTCTATAAAGGACTTGAAAGCTCTAATAAAGGAAATGTTAAAGAAGCAATAAGTTATTACTCAACATCGATAAACTTAGATCCTAAGTTATCATCTTCATATTATAACAGAGGAATTATATATGAAGAAGTTGGCAAATATGAACTTGCTGTTAAAGATTATAATGAAGCAATCAATCTTAATAATTCTATTGGAGATTATTACTATGCAAGAGCTTTACTAAATATGGATTTATCAACTTCAAGAGATGATCCTAAAATGTTTAAAGCTATAGATGATTTAGAAACTGCAATAAAAATTAATCCAAATGATTCATCTTATCACAAAAACTTAGGCATGTGTAAGTACAGAAGTATTGGTTGGTTTTCTGCTTGTAGTCATTTTAAGAAAGCTTTAAATTTAGGAGAAGTTTTACCTCAATTTGTTTTAAACGCACTTAAAGAAAACGGTTGTAAATAAAAAGCATTATTCATACCCACGATAATTTAGATATTAAAAGACATTTTCTAATAAAGTGTGTAAGTTTCAAAAACTCTAAGGTACTTAATTTGATTTTATTTTTATATCCTCCAATAGCTTTTGTAATTGCAATCACTTCTAATTGCCTTCTTTTACAATTCTTTATTTCTGAAAAAAACCTTTAAATGGAGATAACTATTTATCTTTATTAAATTTACTTGGTTATGTTTTTTTCTTTAGTGATTTTAAGCACCCCTGAACTACCTCTTTAATCTTCTCATACCCTTCGTACTTTTCTGTTCCTGATAGGTATAGCCTCCTGTTTACCTCTAACATTATAGACTGTACCCTTTCATCTTTTTTATAGTATTCAATTGGGACTATTGTGCCACTATAAGGCTCGTCAATACCCAAACTATACCCTAGTTCCTCAAAGTATCTCTTAGATAACTCAATAAGCTTCTTTGGGGTGTGGAAACCGTCTGTTCCAATATTAAAGTCAGGTCTGAAAGAAGACTTGTTAACAGCGCAATTAAATGATTCTTCAGGGAATGAATGACAGTCCACAACCAAACACTTTCCTTTAGTTTCAAGGTTTGATTTAACAAGGTTTAAAAGCTTTTCGTGGTGTTTTCGGTAATAGTCTTGGAGTATTGTTTTACGTAGCTCTGGAGTTACTGTGCGGAGCGTATCGCCATTGTCAAACTTCTCATAGAGAGCTCCCATGCCAAACTTCGCCATTTCTTCTTGGCTATCGTCTTCAAAGCGTTCTACATCACAGAATATTCTAGAGAATGGTGTTATAACCTTATCATCAGTCTCGGTGCCAAACAGGTCGTCAGTATACCAGTCAGTTAATTTCTCAATCTCTTTTATAATTTTTTGTTTATCATCGACATATCCATCAAAGAATGGAATAGCGGTTGATGAGTGTGGAATGTGTAGTATTAGTTTTCTCATACAAATAGTTTTATTTGTACTTTGATAAAGACGTTTATTGTGACGTAATGTCCGTATTGTCTCACCACCGTGGAGGCTTCTCTCGGTTGGTACCTATTTTTAGGTTCAAAATACTTTGTAAATTTATGGTTTTAAAATCAAAAAGAATATTTAATTTTTTGCATTACAAGTAAATTTATTGTAATTTTAAAATAAGATATATTTTAAATAAGAATTAATTAAAAAGAGCTACAAAGAAATAAAAAATGACAGGAGAACAAATCAAAGCTTTAGAAGGAAGGTTATGGAAAGCAGCAGACGAACTAAGAGCGAATAGTAAACTAACTGCAACAGAATATAGTTTCCCTGTTTTGGGAATCATTTTTTTAAGGCATGCCAATAATAGGTTTGTAGCAGCAAAAGCTGAAATAGAAAAATCATTACCAGTGCACCCTACTCGTGGGGTAAGACCTATGACAAAGAATGATTTCTTGGATGCAAAGGCAATCTTTTTACCAGAAAATAGTAGATGGGATACCATTGTAGAGTTGCCAGACAGTAGCGATTTAGGCGAATACCTAAACGAAGCGATGCGTAATATTGAAAGTGAGTATGAAGACTTACTTGGTGTATTGCCAAAGACCTATAATCTATTTGAAAAAGACTTACTACAACGTCTTATTAGAATTTTTAACGATGAAGCATTAGACCACATGCCTGGTGATGCCTTTGGACAGATTTACGAATATTTCTTAAATAAGTTTGCAATGAGTGGAGCTCAGGATGGTGGAGAGTTTTTCACACCTCCCTCACTGGTTAAGACTATTGTAAATATCATTGAACCAAACCACGGAATTGTATTTGATCCAGCTGCAGGAAGTGCGGGGATGTTTGTACAAACGGCTCACTTTGTTGAAGAAGAAGGGTTTGAAGCGTCTAATAAAGTTACTTTTTATGGGCAAGAAAAAACAGATACCAATACCAAGCTAGCTAAGATGAACATGGTGGTTCATGGCTTGGATGGAGATATTGTTCAGGGAAACACGTTCTATGATGACAAGCACGAATTGTTAGGAAAGTGTGACTATGTGATGGCGAATCCACCATTTAATGTAGATGGTGTAGATAAAAATAAAGACAGTGTAAAGAACGATCCAAGGCTACCTTTTGGTTTGCCAAATAATGACAACGCCAATTATTTATGGATTCAGTATTTCTATAGTTATCTGAATGAAACAGGGCGTGCAGGTTTTGTTATGGCATCCTCTGGATCTGATGCAGGGCATAGTGAGAAACTCATTCGTAAAGAGATCATAGACACAGGAGCAGTAGATGTGATGGTGTCTATAGGAAATAAGTTTTTCTATACCGTAACCTTACCTTGTGCTTTGTGGTTTTTTGATAGAGCCAAAGAAAAAGATGCAGTACGCAAAGACCAAGTCTTAATGTTAGACTTACGTAATGTGTACAGAAAAGTTTCTTCTAAGATTCACGATTTTACACAAGCACATTTAGATAATATTCATGCTATTGTAGGTTTGTATAGAGGCGATAATTCTCTCTATAATAAATTAATTGAAGACTACACAGCAACAGGAAACACTTCCGAGCTAGAATGGCTGACTAGCCGTTTTCCTGATGGAGAATATGTGGATATTTTAGGGCTTTGTAAAATAGCAAACAGAGCTGAAATAGCAGACAATGACTACAGCTTAACTCCTGGGCGTTATGTTGGTGTAGAAGACCAAATAGACCACGATTTTGATTATGAAACCGAAATGGGCATCATTAAAGAAGAATTGAAAGAATTGAATGCGGAAGCCAATATCTTGGCAAACCAAATTCAAACAAATTTAAATGAGTTAGGCTTATGAATTTAGGGGAAGTAATAGAGATTAATAGGGAAAGTATTAAAAGAAATTTTCCATTTAAAACTATTAGTTATTTTGATATTTCTTCAGTAGGCGAAGGCATACTTAATGAAATCAACGAAATTGAGGTTGAATCATCGCCTTCAAGAGCTAAAAGAATTGTAAAAAATAGAGATACAATTATTTCAACAGTAAGACCTGCAAATAGGTCATTTTATTATTGTAAAAACATTAAGGAGAACTCAATAGCTTCAACTGGATTTGCTGTTCTGACACCAATAAACGACCTGATAAACAGTCGTTATTTGTATTATCTAGTAACAGATAAATCTTTTACTGCATATTTGGTAAATCACCAAAAAGGTTCGACCTATCCTGCCTTTACAATTGACGTTCTCGAGAATAAGAAAGTCAACTTACCTCCACTCCAAACCCAAAAACACATAGCCGACATTCTAAGTGCCTATGATGATTTAATAGAAAACAACCTAAAGCGTATAAAACTATTAGAACAAGCTGCACAAAACATCTATAAAGAGTGGTTTGTAAACCTGCGTTTTCCTGGAAATGAAAATACCCCTATCAATGAAGAAACAGGGCTTCCTGTGGGTTGGGAATATGGAGTTGTTTCTGACTTATGTGAAGTTAAATCAGGATATGCTTTTAAAAGTAAACAATGGAAAAAGAAAGGTAATCCAGTTATAAAGATTAAAAATATAAATAACAATACAGTTAGCTTGAATGATACTGGTTTTGTTGATGATGAAGTCGCACAAAATGCTAAAAAATATGAACTTTTTTCTGGGGATGTAATTATAGCAATGACCGGTGCTACAGTTGGTAAGGTAGGGTTGATCCCCAAAATTGATAAACGAATTTATTTAAATCAACGAGTTGGTCTTTTTAGACCATTATCGGAAGAGAATAACAATATAGCACTTGTTTTTTCATTCTTTCTTACTGACGATTCACAACAACAAGTTTTAAATTTTGCTCAAGGTGCTGCCCAGCCAAACATAAGTGGTTCAGAAATAGGTAATATCAAATTGAATATTGCGGATTCTAAAGTTTTATCTGAGTTCAATAAATTGACAAAGCCTTCTATTGATTTAATTCAAACACTTTACGGTCAAAACCAAAAACTAAAAGCAGCCAGAGATATCCTATTACCACGTTTAATGAATAGAACTATAGAAGTATGAGCAAAGACTATTCAGAAGACCAATTAATAGAACAACCATGTATGGATATTTTTCAGGAATTGACCTGGGAAACTGCCATTGTATACGAGGGCGAAACTTTTGGAGAAAATGGCACTTTAGGGAGAGATAGTGAAGCAGATGTGATTCTAAAAACTCGCTTTTACGAAGCAATTAAAAATCTCAATCCAAACCTACCCAAGCAAGCCTATGATTTGGCGTATGAGTCTATCAATAGCAATGATGCTACCAAGAATTTAGCAGACATCAACTTTGAGAAATACAACTTCTTAAAAGACGGTATTCCTGCCAATTATAAAGATGCCAAAGGCGAGATTGTCCGTAATAAAAAAATAAAAGTTTTTGATTTTGATAATCCTGAAAACAACAATTTCATAGCCGTTCAGCAGCTATGGATGGAGGGGAAATCTAAACGTAAGAAACGCCCTGATGTGGTTGGTTTTGTAAATGGATTACCGCTTGTATTCATAGAGCTAAAAGGTATCAATGTAAAGCTTCGTGCTGCTTATGAAAAGAATCTAAGCGATTATAAGAATACCATTCCTAAAATGTTTCATTGCAATGCCTTTGTAATACTAAGCAATGGTGTAGAGAGTAAGATAGGTTCTATCAGTTCTAAGTACGAACATTTTCACGATTGGAAACGTATTTCAGAAGAAGATGAAGGCATTGTAAGTTTAGACACCATCATAAAAGGAACATGTGAAAAAAGCAGATTATTAGACCTCTTTGAGAATTTCATCTTGTTTGATACTTCTGTAGGTTCTGTGGCAAAGTTAGTTGCCAGAAACCATCAGTTTATAGGAGTAAACAAAGCTATTGATCATTTTCAGACTACCAGACAAAAAGCAAAGGATGGTATTATTTCTATTGAAGATGCACAGAAGTTGGGTGTCTTTTGGCATACCCAAGGCTCGGGTAAAAGTTATTCTATGGTGTTCTTATGTCAGAAGATATTAAGAGTGCTTGGTGGAGGTTATACTTTTTTGCTAGTTACCGATAGAAACGAATTAGACAAACAGATTTACGGCACATTTGCAGGAGTTGGTGCAGTAAAAGATAAAACCGCTAGAGCAACTAGTGGTGAGAACTTAAAAGAGCTTCTAAAGAGTGATAAACGCTTCTTGTTTTCCATTATTCACAAGTTCAACTTTGAAGAAAAGATAACCGACAGAGATAATATCATTGTTATTTCAGATGAGGCACATAGAACACAAGGTGGTTCTCTAGCATTGAATTTAAGAAAGGCATTGCCCAACGCTTCCTTTATTGGGTTTACAGGGACACCGCTCTTTAAGGACGACGAGTTAACCAAACGTATTTTTGGAGACTATGTGTCTAAATATGATTTCAAACGGTCTATTGAAGATGGTGCCACTGTTCCCTTATATTACGAGAATAGAGGAGAAAAATTAAAGTTAGATAATCCGCAGATAACCGAACAGATTCGTGAAGAGATTGAAAAGCATGACCTAGATAGTAATCAGGAAGACAAGCTTAAAAAATTATTTAGAAGAGAGTACCCTATTCTCACTTCTGAAAAAAGATTAAGAGCCATTGCCAAAGATGTGGTAGAGCATTTCAATGCACGAGGTTATAAGGGAAAAGCCATGTTTGTGGCTATGGATAAAGTGACTGCGGTTAGAATGTATGATTACATTACTGATGCTTGGGAAGTTTACCTAGAAGAACAACAAAAAGTAATTTCAAAAATTACAGACGAGCAGGAGAAATTAAAAAGGCAACGTGCCTGGGAGTGGTCTAAAGAAACAGAACTTGGTGTTGTGGTTAGTCATGAGCAAAATGAAATAGAAAAATTTGAAGCTTGGGGCTTAGATATAGAGCCACATAGGCTAAAGATGAACACTGCAGATGTGGAGAAAGACTTTAAAGATGAAGATCATCCATTCAGGTTTGCTATCGTTTGCGCCATGTGGATTACAGGCTTTGACGTAAAGAGCCTCTCTACAATGTATATTGATAAACCTTTAAAGTCTCATACACTCATGCAAACTATTGCTAGAGCAAACCGTGTGCATAAAGACAAAAATAATGGGCTTATTGTAGACTATATAGAAACGTATAAAGCACTTTTAGAAGCCTTGGCTATCTATGGAGACTCTGACAATAAAGGAGGCAATGCAGGCGATGATGAAGCTCCAGTAAAACCATTAGAAGAACTTGTTGAGGAGTTAGATGAAGCAGTTAAAACAACAGAGGTTTTTCTAGTTGATGAATGTAAATTCAGTCTCTCTAAAATTATAGATTCAAAAGATACACTGCATAAGATAAAACACATTCAAGAAGGCTATAATGCGATTTGTAATACAGATGAAACAAAGGCTAAATTTGGAGTACTCTCTAGAGAATTATTTAAAAAGTATAAAGCCTTGATGCCAGACCAATCTATCTATAGCTATAAAGATAAAAGAGATGCTATTAATGCCTTGTATACAATGGTTAACGCTAAAATTGAAGAAGCAGATATCACGCACATTGTAAAGCAGGTTCAGGATGTGGTTAATCAATCTATAGAGACCTTAAACCTAGCTCTTGAAAAAATTGAAGGATATGGTCAAAAAATAGATATTAGTAGCCTTGACTTTAAAAAAATTGAGGAAGAGTTCTTAAAAGTAAAAGAAAACCAGAATGTAGCAGTACAATCTTTAAAGGAAAAGGTTGCTAAAAAGTTGAACAGACTTGTAGATCAGAACCCATTACGAATTGATTATTACGAACGTTATCAGCAAATTATTGATGATTACAACCAAGGAAAAGAGTATAGATCTATAAAGGAGATATTTGATGAGCTTGTTGTTCTATTGGGTGACCTTTCAGAAGAATCAATGAGAGCTAAAAGAGAAGACTTATCAGAGGATGAGTTAACTGTTTTTGATCTGCTTTCAAAAGACAAAAAGATTTCTGATAAAGAAAAGGCTGAGGTAAAAGTTGCTGCACGTGAACTTTTGGATCGTTTAAAGGAGAATGAATTCAAGGTAAACCATTGGACAGAAAAAGTACAGACAACTGCTGCAGTTAGAAAAGTAATTGAAGACCATTTGTTTTTAAAACTGCCAAATCCAACCTATGATGAGGATGTATTATTAAAGGCTGAGGTATTGTTTAATGATTTCAAAGAAAGGTTTGCTAATTATGCCGCATAGAATAATATAAAATGGATTTAAGTAAAGTAACTTACGAAAACCTCAACGCCAAACAAAAAGAGAATTTCAATTATCATAAGGTAGCATCTGCATTAGCAGATTATGGTTATGATTCTATGCGACTAAATAACGATTGGCAAGGAGCTGATTTTATAGCAGTAAAAGGGGATAGTATGTTAAAAGTTCAATTAAAAGGAAGGTTTACTATCAATCATAATTACAAAGGAAAAGAAATATATGTAGCTTTTATTGAAGATAAAAACATAAAGCTTTACAAACACGATGATGCTTATCAATGCGTCAGAGAGCACACAAAGTTAACTGAATCTTGGAATAAAGAGACTGGAGGTGGTCATTCCTGGAAGAAAACACCTAAGTACTTTGAATCAATTATTATATCACTCAACTGAATTTGAGTCACATATTATTTTACTGTTTTTATTTTGAAAAAAATAAATTTTAAAAAATTTAAAAGTAAAACACGAAATAAGTTATTTAATAGTATAACTGGTCTTTACATTTTATAAAAAAATAATATAATCAACCCGTTGTGCATTATGATTTAAGATAAAAAAGTTGCTCATATTACTGAAAATCAGTAAATTGATTTAACCACAAATCATTAAATATGAACTACTTAAATGCAAATTACGAAAGAATTTTGGAAGTATTAAGAAAAATATCAAAAGAACAACTTTTAAGTTATCAAAGGCGTCAACCAAAATTTAGTGATTTAGAACTTATTAGTTTGAGTTTAACTGC
>Ga0209138_1002206_pt1 | contig 15279 bp, 9 predicted proteins | sample SaaInl3SG_22_DNA_FD_184645 | JGI IMG/M metagenome (GOLD analysis project Ga0209138, IMG submission 184645) | Marine microbial communities from expanding oxygen minimum zones in the Saanich Inlet - ESP_153SG_22_DNA (SPAdes) (version 2) | ecosystem: Environmental > Aquatic > Marine > Intertidal...
GACATTTACAGAAAAACTACATGCAAAAGTAACCTATACGGTAGACGATTATTCTTTTCATAATGTAGGTGTCGGAATTTCTACTCAAATAGGAAATGTTTCACTTTTTGGAATGGTAGATAACCTTTTCGCTCTCAATAATCTGGCAAATTCTAGTAGTGTTTCCTTTCAAATGGGGCTCAACTTAATTTTTGATTAGTTCAAAATTAATATCCATATTTAGATTTCCACCTTTGTCTTAAAAGATCTCTAAATTGATTTTCACGTGGATTATTTCCTGGGTCATATAGCTTTTTGCCTGAAATTTCTTGAGGTAAAAATTCCTGACTAACAAAGTTTTCTGGGTAATTATGAGCATATGCATACTCTTTGCCATAGCCGATATCCTTCATCAATTTTGTAGGGGCATTTCGTAAGTGAAGCGGTACCGAAAGATCCCCTGTTTGTTTCACTAAATTCTGAGCCTCATTAATCGCCATGTACGAAGCATTACTTTTTGCAGAATTCGCAAGGTACACTGCACATTGACTCAAAATAATACGAGATTCAGGATGTCCAACCACAGCCACTGCCTGAAAGGTGTTATTTGCCAATATAAATGCTGTTGGATTTGCATTCCCAATATCTTCTGAAGCCAATATAAGCATCCTTCTTGCAATAAACTTTACATCTTCACCACCTTCTATCATTCTTGCTAAATAATATACAGCAGCATTTGGATCACTCCCTCGTATCGATTTAATAAAAGCAGAAATAATATCATAGTGCTGTTCACCAGTTTTGTCATACCGAGCCGTATTCTTTTGCACCTTAGACAAGACCAATTCGTTTGTGATTTCAATACTTTCTTCAGCGCCAACAATCAGCTCAAAAATATTGAGTAATTTGCGAGCATCCCCTCCTGAAACTTGCAATAAAGCTGAGGTTTCTGTGAGTTGAATGTCTTTTTTAGAGATCAATTCATCCTTTTTAATCGCTCTTTTTAACAAGTTGATAAGGTCGTCCTTGTCAAACGAATTCAAAATGTATACTTGGCAACGAGAGAGTAGGGCAGGGATGACCTCAAAACTTGGGTTTTCTGTAGTCGCACCAATTAGCGTCACCCATCCTTTTTCTACGGCACCTAATAAAGAGTCTTGTTGAGATTTACTAAATCGATGAATCTCATCAATAAATAAAATGGGATTTTTTGCGGTAAACAGTCCGCCACTTTTTTTGGCTTTTTCAATAACCTCTCGTACCTCTTTTACTCCAGAACTAATGGCACTCAGGGTATAAAAAGGTCTTTTTGACTCCGTAGCAATAATATTTGCGAGGGTGGTTTTCCCAATTCCAGGAGGTCCCCAAAGAATTAATGAGGGAATGATACCTTGCTTGATGTGATTTGTTAAAATACCGTTTTCGCCAACCAAATGTTGCTGGCTAATATAATCTTCTAGATGTTTCGGACGGATTCTTTCTGCCAAAGGTTCATTCATAAGGTAAAAATAGCAAAGTTTTCTGACAGAATCTGCAAGAATCTATTTTGGTTCATTTTTTGTTACTTTTAGGCCAATGAATAACAACAATCAACTTTACTTTTCAAAATCCATGCTTACAATACCAATCTTGTATATTTTGGTTATCTGGATGCTCTACTTTTTTGAAATTAAGTTTGGATATAATTTTAATAAGTACGGTGTGTATCCTAGAGAATTTAAGGGGCTTAGAGGTATTTTCTTTACTCATTTCATCCATAGTAATACATCACATCTATTTAACAATTCCATCCCTTTATTTGTGCTCCTTTTAAGTATTTTTATGTTTTATAAAGAAGTTGCGCTAAAAGTATTGGCGTATGGTGCGCTCCTAACAGGTTTTCTTACGTGGATTATTGCAAGAGAATCCTATCATATTGGCGCAAGTGGTGTTGTGTACCTTTTATTTAGTTTTGTCTTCTTCAGTGGTATTCTTAAAAAGCATTTTAGATTGGTTTCTCTATCCCTAATTGTTATTTTCTTATATGGAAGTATGATTTGGTATGTTTTACCCATTAAAGATGGCATGTCCTGGGAAGGTCATTTGTCTGGTTTTGTAGTTGGGCTTGTATTTGCCTTTCTATATAAGAATAAAGGCATCAAAAAAACAGAACCTTATTTCGAAGAAACAGCGTTCGATTTATTATTTGATGAAAACGGTAATTATGCACCTCCTAATAGTGCAGAGGATCTTAATGACGATGTAAAATTCCCAATTATTAACTAAGAAGCGTGAATCCTAGTTTATGAATTGTCACCTACAGTTCTTTGTCGGATGGTTTCATAAAGAAAAGCACCACAAGCAACAGATACATTCAAAGATTCAATCTCTCCCAATAAAGGTAATTTTGCTTTAAAATCGACCATTTTTAAGATGGAAGGATTTACACCACGATGCTCAGACCCCATAATGATTGCGATGGGTTGGTTGAGTGCCACTTCGTAAATAGATGTTTCTGTTTTTTCGGTTGCTGCTACTGTTTTAATGTCAGAAGCTTGCAACATATAGATTGCATCTTTAATATGGTCTACTTTACAAATCGGAATTTTAAAAGCTGCACCAGCAGATGTTTTTATGGTTTCTGCATTTACTGGAGCACTTCCGTTTTTTTGAACAATAACAGCGTCTACACCTGTACATTCTGCAGTTCTTAAAATAGCTCCAAAATTACGTACATCGGATAGTTGATCTAATAATAAGAAAATAGGTGCTTTCTTATCCTCAAGTACTTTTTCGATTAAGGGTTCTAAATCGTGAAATGCTACTGGAGAAATCTGTGCAACTGCTCCTTGGTGATTACTGTATTTTGAAAGGCGGTCTAATTTTTCTACGGGTACCACGCTGGTGGTAATTCCTTTTTCTTTGATCAAAAGATTCAACTCAAAAAATAAGCTTCCCCTTAATCCTTTTTGAAGGTAAATTTTGTTCATCGTAGAACCACTATTTATGGCTTCAATAATAGCTCTAATTCCAAATATATTTGTTGATGCTGTTGTTTCTGTTGTCATGTTACAAAGGTATGTTAAATTAAGTGCAAAAAAAACCATCTCTTGTAAGAGATGGTTTTTTAAAATATGTTTTTATTCTTTAGATACTAAAGTTTACAGCTGTACTACCTCCATAAGAAGAAGCACCTACATTTGCTACTTGAACACCGTCAGCTGTTACTACATAAGAAGTACCACCATCACCGTATCCATCATAGATTTGTAATTGGTAATCTCCTGAAGCAACACATTCTTGGATGGTAATACCACCAGTCATTCCAGCATAAGCACCGTATCCTGGTGTTGCTTGACTTGCCAATACAATTACTCCTGCATTCACATCAACCAATCTCCAGTATACTTCTTCTGGCCAGCTATCAAAACCTAAGACCATCTTTACTTTAATTCCATTGTTTGGACATCTTAGTCCCACATTAATAGTTAAGTCTTCTCCTGTATAAATTTCAGGAGCGTTCGTTAAAGAAACTACTAAAGTTTGAGATGCAAATGGTGACATATTTACATCCGTTAAGTCGATGTTTAATATTGCTACATTTGAACCAGCTGCAAAAGTTACAGTTGTTGGTACAACATAGGCTGCAGCATCAACATCCGTTGAAGCTCCAACAACAGCGATTCCTACTGTTCTTTCTTGATCAGAAGTGTTTGCTGCATACACTTTAACTTCTTGGCTTACAGATCCACCTTGGTCAAAAGTAATATCCATACTAGAAGTCTCAAACGTAATGTATGGAGTGTCTTGTGGATCTACTTCGTCGGTACAACTGTTTAATGTAAAAACAGCTATACACATGTATAAAAGTATTCTTAATTTGTTCATTTTTATGAGTTTTAATAATTAGCGATCCCTTTGTAAAAAGCGATCGCTAAAGGTTATTATTGGTTTTGTGTGCTAATGAAAGGGTTGTATTGAATTTCTCCTTCTGGAATTTCAAAAGACATTCTTTCATCGTTATAAGGAATTGCTTCACCTACAAAAGAAAGGTGATTAGCACCTCTTGAAGTTGTAGCTTGATTACGTTTCATTGCTAAGTAACTTTTACCCTCACCCCATAATTCAATACGAGTTTGTAAGTAAATTTCATCCTTAAGTGCTTGCCCAGATAATCCATCAATGTAAGATGCATCTGGAACCCTTGTGCTTACTAAGTTTTTAAGGTGCACTCTTGATGCTCCGTCATTACCAGCAAATGCAGCCATTTCAGCAGCCATTAAGTGCATTTCTGCAACTCTCATGTATACATAATCTGCTTTTACAATAGAAGATGTTCCAGTGTGTACTCTATCTGAATCATAAAACTTAAATAAAGGCATTAAGTGTTGTGCAAAAGAAGTATTGTTTAAGAACTGTCCTTTTCTAATATCATTTGAAGGAATCTTATCGAATAAAGAAGCGTCAATCGCTTTTAAATCACCATAAGCAGGGTAACTATAACTATAGTAATCCATTTGTCCCCACCAAGAGATCAAACCTAAACCAATATCTTGATTTAAATCAACACCCCACATCCATCCTGGAGTATTAACATTGTTAAATCCACCAGTAACTTCAGCACCAACCATTACTGGGTAGCTACTGATAGCCTGAACAGCCATGTTGTAAGCTTTGGTATAATCTGTCCCTCTAGCTCCTAAAACATAAGCATATAATGCTTTTGCTACATCTTGGTTGATTTCCGTTTTGTTATCTCTAGAAAAACCTTCTAATAAAGAAATTGCATCAGTTAAATCAGATTCCATTAAGTCATAGACCTCACTTGCAGGCACCTTAGGACCATTTTGGTCAGCTGCAGATCTATAGATAGGAAGTATTGGTTCAGTAGCATTATATTCTTTTTGATAGAAATTAGCTAAGTAAAAATATGAATGTGCTCTTAATGCTTTCGCTTGACCCATTGTATATTTATTTGCTTGGCTTTCTGGAGTTGCATCCATTCCACCCAAACCATCGATCACTGAGTTACATCCTCTAATGATTCTGTAATAATATCTCCAAACTTGTCTGTTATCACCAAAAGTAAAATCTTGAGGTGCACCAAATTCAGTAATAGATGCTCTGTACCACCCGTATACACTTTGGCTTAAAGCAACATCTCCTGATAACATATCAGAAAACACATCATATGATTTCATTCCAAAATCGTCATGACCACCTGTACCACCTGTACCAGTTGTGAATGTCAATGCATATACACCTGACATTAAACCAGTAGGTAGAGAAGGATCTAAAGCAGCTGCTTCTTCAAATTGCACAGAAGTTAGTGTCCCTGTGTTTGTTAACACTGGATCTGCTAGGAAATCCGGTTCACAGCTTAAGCTTAATAAAGCTACTGCTGATAATAATCCATAATTAAATAATTTATTCATTTTCTTGTTTTTTTAAAATTAAAATTTCAATCTAAGACCTAAAGTTATTGTGGTCATAGGAGCATACAATCGACGTCCTGAACTTCCACTTTCACTTGTAGTCGGTAAAAAACCTCTTCTTGCTGTATTCATAAATAAGTTATCAGCAGACATCCATAAACTTAATGTCTCTAATCCTTTACCTTCTAAATACTTACTTGGTACATTGTAATTAACATTTACATTGTTTAATGCTAAATGGTCAGTTGATGTAACAAATCTTGAAGAATAAGATGTTGCATTTTGATCAGCACCATCCGCTAAACGAGGAACATCTGTAAGTTGACCAGGTGTTGTCCATCTATTTGAAATATCTTTACTAAAGTTGTTACCAACTGCTCCAAATCGATCTGACATTAATTCTCCGTATTGTGCATCATATGCATATCCTCCTAAACTATAAGTAAACTGAGTAGAAAAAGTAAAGTCTTTTACTCTACCAGTTAATCTGAACGCTCCTCTAATATCAGCAATACCAGATTTATTTAAATATACTTCCGAAGCTTCAGAATATGACTTAGTTACTCTTTTCTTAATATTTGCTCCAGGAACAACTTGTTGATATTCAACAATAGAACCAGATGCATTTGTTACATCAGTATCCGCAGGAATCCAAGAGTTGGCACCTGAAGTTGGTTCAGTTGCATCAAAAACACCGTTGTTGTTAACATCATCGTAATACTGGTACCACATTGGTGCTCCATCAGATGGATCTACACCAGCCCATTCACGTGCATAGAAATCAAAGATAGATCTACCTACAGATAAAACACCGTTAAGAACTTGTTGATTTCCTGTAGCAGGATCCAATGGCATTTCTGTAATTCTGTTTTCAATAATTTCACCATTAACATTTAAGTCTAATGAGTAATCTTTCTTGTTGATAATGTGTCCTGTTAAATCAAATTCATAACCTACATTTTCAAGTTCTCCATCATTTACTAAAATAGATGAGATTCCTTGAGAAGGTCCTACATTTCTGTTAAAAAATTGATTTTTTGTCTTCTTGCTGTAGTAATCTATTGATCCCTCTACAACTCCTAAATTGAATTCAGCACCAGTTTGGAACTGTTCAGACTCTTCCCAAGTAAGATCTGGGTTTCCATTACCACCAGGTGCAATTGAAATATTCCCAGCTAAGTTACCAACATTAAATGTATCATAACCTGATGTTAATCCAACTCCTGCTTGATCACCAGCTACACCCCATGAGGCCTTCACCTTCAAAAATTCTATAAAATCTATATTTTGAATGAAGCTTTCTTCAGACATTACCCATGAAGCTCCAACAGAACCAAATGTTCCCCATTTCTCGTTAGCAAACCTTGAAGAACCATCATGTCTTAAAGAACCTGTTAAGTAATACTTTCCATCATAGTTATAATCAAACTTACTGAAATAAGACTCAATAGTATATCCTCCTGAGTATCCAGATGCTTGACCTAAACTTTCTTGGAAGTTGTCTAAATCTAATAAGAACGCACTTACTTGTAATGCTTTACCGGCAGATCCACCAGCATCTGTAGACGCTTGGCTTTCATGAGCAGCCAAAACATCTAGAGAGTGAGCTCCCCAAGAATTACTGTATCTGATTATTTGTTGAATGTTTTCACTTAAACGTGAGAAATCAGTTACATAAATGCTTCCCTGAGTTGTTTGTCCAGTTCCATAAAATTTATTTGTATAATCTCTATTAACTTGGTTTAAGTACTGAACACCATAGCTAATCTCAGCAGTTACATTTTTAATCAAATCAATGTTCGCTCTAAAGTTTCCATTAAATTCGTGACGATCTGTACCGTTAAAATCATATTTAGCAGATCCGATAGGGTTTAATCCATTAGCATTTGGTCTATCTCTAAATCCTGATGTAGAACCGTAATCATATTGGTTTCCACCATAAAAAGTATCCGGTACTAAATCTCCGTTGTCATCTCTTAAAAATACTGGAAAAATTGGCGCCATTTTATCAGCAAATTCTGTAATATTTTCAGAACCATTTGTTTGACCATTTGCAATACTTTCAGAATATGCATAGTTAATGTTTGAGTTCAATTTTAACCAAGGCTTTACTTTGGTGTTTAAGTTCAAACGAGTAGTATATCTCTTGTATCCAGTGTTTATAGAATATCCATTATCTTCTAAATAACCAAAAGATGCGAAGTATCTAGTATCTCCAGCTCCTCCACTCATTCTTAAGTTTGCTTCTGTTCTGATTGCAGCACTAAATGATAAATCAGCGAATCTCTGAGGAGTATACTTTCTTGTGATTCCTGGTCTAACCATTCCTGTAGCAGGATCAATTAATTCAGAACCATTAGATACATTCCACATGTTGTAACCTGTAGCTACGTAGTTGTTTGTGAATAAGTTTGCATTTGCAAAACCAACTGGATCAGGTCTCCCGTCAACAACTGCTTTGTTTTTAATTCCTTCCCATACATATCCAATATATTCTTCTGGACTAGTAACAACATTGTATCTTGGAATCAATTGATCATTGATACTTGTCTTTACATCAACTTCGATATACGACTTTGAAGAAGAACCTGTTTTAGTAGTAATTACTACAACTCCGTTTGCTCCTCTAGAACCATAAATTGCAGTTGCAGTTGCATCTTTCAAAATAGTTGTACTAGCAATATCCGAAGGGTTAATAGAGTTAATACTTCCTGTGTAAGGAACTCCATCTACAACATATAGTGGACTTCTATTTCCATTAACAGAACCATACCCTCTAATCCTAACTGTTCCAACAGAACCTGGTTGACCAGAACTATTAATTACAGTAACACCTGCTACCTCACCAATAAGAGCACCTGTTACGTTAGAAAAAGATTTTGCTTCTAAATTCTCCTGTTTTACAGTTGATGCCGTACCAGCAAATGCTTTTTTAGTAGTTGTACCGTATCCAATAACGATAACTTCTTCTAGAACATTATCTTCATCAACAGACAATGTTACGTTTATAGTGTTAGAGGCACCGACTGTTTTTTCAACAGCACTGTAACCTAAATATCTAAATACTAAAACGGCACCGTTATTAACCTTAATAGAATATTTTCCATCAAAATCAGTCTCTGTTCCTTGATTTGTTCCTTTTATAACAACACTAACTCCTGGTAACGTTCCCGAACTTTCGGAAACAGTTCCTGAAATAGTTTTTTCTTGTGCAAAGGTAATTTGCACTACAAACGCTAGTAAAAGCGTTAAAATTCCATTAAACTTTGTCTTCATTTTATAATTATTTGAATTATTTAACCCCAAAAGTCTTAAATTTATCTTAAAAAAACAATTATTTTACACTAATTCGTTTAAAATAAATCTAAAATGCCAAAAAATTTAGATAAAAAAAACTTAATTACCTGTATGTCTTTTGTTTATTGGCTTCGATTAATTTATAGTTTTATAAAAAAAAACACCCAAACCTTAGAAGGGTTGGGTGTTATACATTTTTGTTGTTTGAATTATTTAAACAACCACAAAACAGTATCTAATGTATCTGCTCCCTGTGCACTCACAGCAGCATTGTAGTTTGTTTCATTTAAAGAACCAGCAGTTGCAGAGTATCCATGTCTTTGTGGAATGTCTGTTGCATTTGATAATAAATCTGCAGGGGCAACCAAGGCAATTCTTCCATCATTTCCTTCAGCTTTAAATCTTCTCCATTCAGCCCAACTGTTGTATCCTTGTAAATATAAAGAAACCCATTTTTCATATGCTATATCTGCCACGTTCGAATATGGGTTTGCAGCTAAGTAGTCTGCAGCATCGGTAGCGCTAACGCCCCATTGTTCCATACTAGCCATTACTGCTTGTCCGTAAAGCGTTGAAGCGCTTTCAGAAGTCCATCCTTTCGCCGCAGCTTCAGCTCTTGCAAACAATACTTCAGCATACGTATAAATCATTAAAGGAGCATCTCCTTTGTTAATGATGTTATTTGTAATAAAAGAATAGTTGTCTGTTGCAGAGTTAGAGAATCCGTAAGGAGCTCCAATAAACGTCGCTGATGTAGTTGCTGTTTCAGCATACATCATCAATCGTGGGTCTTCTGGAGCTGTATTTGAACCTGTACCGATCAGTTTATTAACAAACACATCACTCAATAAATAATCTTTTCTGGTTTCAAAACGATCTTGCCATGGATTATCATTTGAATCTTCTGATAGATAATTATAGCTAATGTTTCCTGAGTTTGATGAAATACCTCCAGCCATTGCTTCATTAAATTTAGCACTACCTGTTGTAGCATCTGCTTTCGATAAGCGCAATCCCATTGTCATTTTGATAGTGTTAGCAAATGCACTCCATTTTGCCATATCACCTCCAAAAAGAATGTCTCCTTCAGGACCATTTCCTCCGTCAATCATTGCTATAGCGGCATCTAATTCTGTGAATAATGCCATGTATATGCTTTGTTGAGAATCGTACTTTGGCTTTGTGATGTTTTCAACATCATTTGCTTCAGAGTATGGAATATCTCCCCATCTTTCTGTCATCATTTGGAAATACCAAACTTTAAGAATCGTTGCAGCAGCAATTTGATTTCCATTGGAACCATATGCTTGAGCAGCAATTTTTGTGTCTTCGCCACTATTGATTCTAATGATTTCAGAAACATCTTGTAATAAACCATACGCACCATCAGTACTCCAGTTTAAAGTTTGATATCTTGATTCTTCATCATATTGACCATTCGATAAGTATTGCACATATAGGTTTGATGTTGTGCTGGCAATATAGTCACTCATTCCTCTTTGAACATTTGTCAATAAAAGGGAAGGGACTGCATTACTAGGGCTATTTGGATCTATATTTGTACTTCCAAAATCTACTGTATCACAAGCAGTAAACGATACGAATGCTGCAAGTAGTAGTAATTTTACTTTATTTATATTTTTCATTTTTAAATACTTTTTTTAATTAAAACGTTAATCTTGCATTAAAACCAATGGTTCTAACATTTGGTAATTGACCACCTTCAGTCCAATTTACACCATTTCTAGTTTCAATTTCAGAAGGATCTAACCCTGGAATTGCAGAATGAATCAACCAAACATTATTTGCAAATACACCTAAATTAATTTTCTTAAATGGAGTTTTTACTAAAAATTTGCTATCAAGATCATAATCTAAACGAACTGTTCTTAATTTGATGTAAGAAGCGTCGTATAACCATCTTTCGTGTAAAGCAAATAAACGCCCCCAGTAAGTTGGAGCATTGATATTGTAAGAAGCAGGAGCTCCAGACGTTTCATCAACTCCTTCAATTAAAACACCACCACCATCAGCGACAGCGTCTCTTACAGGGTTTCCTAGGTTGTTGTTTCCAATTGTTTCTTCACCTAAACCAGAGTAGTTGTTAAACATTCTTGTTACAGAAAATACTTTTCCACCTTTTTGGAAGTCGATATCAAAACCTAAATTAAAGTTTTTATAACGAATGTTGTTAGACAAACCTCCTGTGAAGTCTGGTAAAACATTTCCTAAGTATTGATTGGTGTCATATCGTGGAGCACCTGTAGAAGATAATAAGATATTTCCGTCTGCATCTCTTCTGAAAGCTCTACCATAGATAGCACCCCATTCTTCTCCAACTCTTTCTTGTAATTGAATCCCTCTCCAAGAGCTAGATAAAACATTTACATCAACACCGTCAGCAATTGCATCTACAGTTCTAGTTAATGTAGAAAAGTTTGCATACACATTCCAGTCAAAGGTTTCATTTTTGATTGGCGAGAAATTAACACCAATTTCTAAACCTTTAGAGGTTTGTTGTCCGCTGTTTAAAAAAGTTTGCGTAAATCCTGTTGATCCATCTAAAGATACTACAGAAGGTAAGTTCTTATCTACTCTGTTAAAGTAAGTAATGTCTAAATTTACGCTGTTTTTAAACAATTTCAATTCAGTACCAAATTCGTAATCTACTCTTTCTCCACCTGCAAGTATTGGGTTTGCAAAGTTTCCTTGACTACTTAAAGTACCATTACTTCCAAATGGAGTACCAATATCAAAAGTTGGAGTCAATCTGTATCTAGAAGGGAAAAATGGGCCAGAAGCCGCACTTGCTCTTAATTTACCGAAAGAAATGATATCATTTTGTTCGATTAATTTTGTGAAGATAAAACTGAATGAACCTCCATAAGTCTCAACTCTGTTTTGAGCTGGATTAGCAGTAGAACCCCAATCAAATCTTGCAGATCCGTCTACAAAAATAATGTCTTTGTATCCCAAAGAAGCTTTGGCAAAAACACCTTGACTTTTTTGTTTGAATTGATTGTTCGTAACTGTTGGTCTATCAACAGAAGTACTTAAACTGTAAAAGTTTAAAGTAGTTAAACCACCCACAGTAGCTGCACTTAAAGATTCTCCTCCTAAAGTAACAAGTTCGAAACCTGCACTTGCTTGTAAGTCTAAGTCTTCTGTTAAGTCTTTGGAGTAGTTTACAATACCAAACAATTCATCTCTGTAAGAAAAACTCTCGTTTTCGCTATATGAAGTAGTCCCTAAACCACCAAAAGCAAAACGATCGTTCGCTTCAAAAGAAGCAGATGTTTTTCTTAATTCAAGATATCCATTTAAGTTATCGTTTACAGTATAATTTAAACCCATTCTACCATAGGTAGAATTTTTAGTCTGATAATTTAAGTTTTCATTGGTTTCAAAAAATGGAGAATCCCAATATAATGGTTTTGTGTTAGTAGGACTGTTAATGTTCCAAGACACAAATTGTCCATTTCTTTTATAATCTCTCACTCTGTCCATATCCAATTGACGTTGCCACCATTGGTTCATGTTAGAAGCAATATTACCATATCCATTGTCTGGGAAGTTTCTTGTTCTTCTATCTTGGTAGTTAATGTTTGCATACGCTTCTAATTTATCAGTAATGTTAAATCGGATGTTTGTATATGCTTGTACTTGTCTTCTAAAAGAGTTTGGTACGACACTACTTCTGTCTACATTTACCAATCCACCTTTAATACTATACCCTTCACCTGCTTTGGTGAAATCTACACTTGTATTGTTTACAACTCCAGTATCAAAGAAATCTTTAATGTTATTTGGATTTGCTTCAAATGCTCTCAATTTACCAAACTCAGGGTCTCCTTGAATCCAAGAATCCCAGTGACGCACCATTTGTCCGTTTAATTTAGGACCCCAGCTTTCATCTGCATAGTATTCAACCATTGACTGTCCATCAAATGCTGACCAAGATGCAGGATGCTGTGCTGGATTATAGCTAAAAGTATTGAAGTCTTGAGAATAACCACCACCATATTCGTTTTGGTATTCAGGTAATAAATAAACGTTTTCAACAGCAGAACTGTGGTTTACGGTAATTGTAGCTTCACCTTTTTTCGCTGTTTTAGTAGTAATTACAATAATACCACTATTTGCTTCAGGTCCATAAAGTGCAGTTGCAGCGGCTCCTTTTAATACAGATAAATCTGCGATATCATCTGTGTTAATGTCCGAGATGCTATTTACCTTCACATTGTCTACAATGTAAAGAGAAATACTTTGCCCTCTTAAACGGATTCCAGAATTACTAAAACCAGCAGAAGGTGCTCCAACGATTTGTACACCGGCAACTTTACCAGCCAATGCGTTGTTTAAATCTGTTTCTCTAGTTCTCACTAAGTTTTCTGGTTTTACAGATTGTTGCGAGTATCCTAAAGATTTTTTATCTCTTTTAATTCCTAATGCAGTCACAACGATTTCGTCTAACACATTAGCATCTTCCTGCATACGTACATCGATTGTAGTTGCAGTTCCAACAGTCTTTTCAGTTGTTAAGTACCCAATGTAGCTAAAACTTAAAACATCACCTGCTTTTGCTTCAATAGCGTACTTACCGTCGAAATCTGTTTCCGTTCCAATACTTGTTCCTTTAATAACAACACTTACTCCTGGTAATGCTCCCGAACTTTCGGAAACTGTTCCTGAGATAGTTTTTTCTTGTGCAAAAGTAATTTGCACGACCAACGCTAGTAATAGCGTTAGAATTCCTTTTAACTTTGATTTCATTGTTTATTTTTGTTTGAATTAAATTTTCTCAAATATCGGTGTATTTTTATTCAAAAACTAAAAAAAGTGTTAAAATTTTAACAAATAATTATTAAAAGTATTTAAAAATTAAAATATTTTCAAAAAAATATGAAGATAGTGTGCTTGAGGTCAATTGTTTTAAAAAAAACACTACCTGTAAAGGCAGTGTTTTTTTTAATTTTGATTTATAAAATTACTTCAAATTAGTAGTATAAGGTGTTCTCTTACTTAGGTAAATTCTAGTTAAAAGATTCTCTTAATATCCCTCATTTTGTTGAATTTTTTAGTTGGCATTTGTTTCAGAATTAGGAATTGCATATGAAAAAAGTTTTGTTAATTTAAGAACCACTTTCAATGGCTTCTATTGTTGCTCTTATTTGAAATATGTTTGAAGTTTCTTGTATTAATATATTTTTATTTAATGGATTTAAAAGTAACTGGATAATAATCAGAAAAATTTAACCTTATTTTTTTTTGTCTTTTCGAGAAATAATAACTTTATTAATTTGTTCAAGATACATTATACTATCAAAATTATATTCATTCATATCTAAGAGTCTCTTAAAGCTTCTAAAACCATGCTATTTTTAGTTTTTATCACAGGTGAGTCAGCTTTTTTTGAGTCAAACATATTTATATATTCCATTGGTAAAGCTTTATTGTATCTCAATAACTTGGCACTACTAGAATGGTAAATAATATGATTATCAATTTTTAGATAAGATTTTGAATTTAATTTTGATAAGTCATTGTAGGTGATAGAAACTTTTTGATATTTATGTTGTGAACAACTGAATATCAAAAACGTAAATAGGAGTAAATAAAAAAAAATTTCATACAGTATTTTTTAAACAAAAAGAGAGCATAAAATTATGCTCTCTTTATTTTTTAATTTGAATTATTTTCGGGATAAAATTAATTAACCCACATTAATAAAACAATAAAAAAGTTAAAATATGTTAATTTTAAGTGAAGTTTTTTTTGAGAAATTTCAAGTGTACTTATCGATCTAAAAATAGGTTATGAAATTAATATTAAGTGTAGAAGACTTATAATCAAAGGGTTGGCTATTTATTTTTCCCAAAGCATAATTTAAATTCACTTGTGAATTGTTTGTTAAAAATTGATAACCAGCGCCAATACTAACTGCTTTTTTTGAAGTATTTAGGTCTCTAAATTGACCAAAATCAGTAATCGTATAAATGAAGGATTTTTTAGATGCTAAAAAACGATAAGAAACATTGAAAAAGGAGTATTTAGTAGCAAACAAACTTTGAGCATTAAATCCTCTGATCGATTTTTCGCCGCCAATTCGATACATTTCATTCTGTAAAAAAGAAGCTGAATTTAGATATCCCGAATTGTTGGCAACGGACAAACTGTTTCTTTCGTTGAATTCAAAAATATAAGAAGCCAATAGTGCTATTTTTAATTGATTTTCAGTTTGTGAATTGGAGGTTCTTTGACCTATCTTAGGATTGAAAAGTAGTTGTGCTTTTTGGCTTGAAAACACATCTTTGAGCGGGACTTTGTATTGGAAGGAAACGCCAATAAACTGACTGTTAAAAGCGGTTGTTGTCTCTGTATTTAATGCTGCTGTTATTATTTTCGATGCAATGTAATCGTAATTTATAGCCAGTTGAGTGCTTTTATTTAAAAAGAGGCTGAAATCGGTCTTAAATGCAGTATTCAAAAAAGTACTATCTTGTTTATATAATGAGAATTCGAAACGACTACTTAATGGGGAGTTGTAAAGAAACGGAATGTACGTTTTCAAGTTCAATTCCTGTCTTTC
>Ga0209138_1002214_pt1 | contig 15241 bp, 14 predicted proteins | sample SaaInl3SG_22_DNA_FD_184645 | JGI IMG/M metagenome (GOLD analysis project Ga0209138, IMG submission 184645) | Marine microbial communities from expanding oxygen minimum zones in the Saanich Inlet - ESP_153SG_22_DNA (SPAdes) (version 2) | ecosystem: Environmental > Aquatic > Marine > Intertidal...
GATAACGTCGGGGAGACGGGCGACGTCTGCTGTAAGTAGATCCGTCGATGTGAGAAACGAGCGACTGGGGTCGATGGCGTTCAGGATCATTTCACCCACCATGGGTCTGCGGGCTTCGAACAGAGCGTCGGATGCGAGGTGTCGCTGATCCAATTCCTCAGCAATCAACTGTGCGAGGCGCCGCTCGGCGTCTGTGGGTTCGACCACCACCGCGTGGCTGGGTAGGACCATGACCCATGCCAAAGCGAGTGCGCGAAAAATAGGGAACTGATGCCACACGATTAACTTACGCAACTTGTCTGTCACCTCAATGAACCTTAATTAAGCTGTTATGCTTTTGCATACCATAGAGTGCAACCTTTGGAGAGACAACTTGAATCCGCGTCCACCATCTGCCTTGATCAGTCAATTGATGCAATTTCTCGATGCGTCGCCAACACCATGGCATGCCGTTGGACAGGTGGCAGAGCGGTTGGCGCATGCCGGCTTTGTGCAACTGGACGAACGGTTACCTTGGCGATTAGAAGCCGGTGCCGGGTATTTTGTGGTTCGGGCCGATGGTGCATTAATTGCGTGGCGCCAACCCCAGGATGTGACTGGGTGGACTTTATTTGGCGCGCACACCGACAGCCCTAACCTCCGACTCAGACCCAACTCTGTGATTAAGCGCAATGGCTACTTTCAATTGGGTTTGGAGGTGTATGGCGGTGTCTTATTCGCGCCCTGGTTCGATCGAGAGCTGTCAATCGCCGGTCGGGTTGCGATCGCAAATGGTGGTGCAGTGCTTTCGGAGTTGTTTGACCTACGAGAACCTCTTGGAGTGATCCCGAGTTTGGCGATTCATCTCGACCGCGATGCGAACTCAGGGCGCAAAGTCAATCCGCACGATGAACTGGTGATGGTGATAGGCCGCGCCGAGAGCGACGCTGAATTTGACTTCAAAAAGTGGCTTGCCGACCGGATGGACCGATCAGCGGATGAAATCAGCGCCTTTGAGTTGTGCGTATACCCAGTCGAATCGGCGACTGTTGCGGGGCTTGAACAGGAGTTTTTGCTCAGTGCACGGTTGGATAACTTGCTTAGCTGCTTTATCAGCATTGAGGCCTTAGTGGCAAATGAGACGGCGGAAGGCGTGATGGTTGTTCTTAATGATCACGAAGAAGTGGGTAGCGTCTCGACGTCAGGAGCCGATGGTCCGTTTTTGGAGTCTGTGCTGCGAAGAGCGTCGAATCAGGCCGACTTCGAGGCGGTGCGTGCCAACAGTTTGATGGTCTCTATCGACAATGCCCACGGGGTCCACCCGAACTATGCTAACAAGCATGATGAGGGACACCGTCCGCTGTTGAACGAAGGCCCTGTGGTCAAGATCAATGCCAACCATCGGTACGCCACAACAGCATTGACGCAAGGCGTTATTGAACAAGCCGCCGAGCGTGCTGACGTGCCATTACAATACTTTTCAGCGCGCTCCGATTTGGGATGTGGAAGCACCATCGGCCCGTTGACTGCAGGTCGTCTTGGGATCGACACCATTGACATTGGATGCGCACAATTCGCGATGCATTCATCGCGCGAGACTTGTGGCACACGTGACCCAGACCTACTCCTTCGATTACTGAGCCAACTGACACAGAGAGATTTAAGTTGATGCAGCCATTGCCAAACGACCATCCAGCCGTTCCCCGCCCGAAAATCGGCGTTTTGCTGATTAACTTGGGGACCCCAGATGCACTCGACTATTGGTCGATGCGGCGTTATCTCGGTGAATTTTTGAGTGACACTCGAGTGGTTGAGTTGCCGAAAATCCTGTGGCAATTGATTTTACAAGGTCCGATTTTGACATTCCGGCCGAAAAAGTCGGCAGCGGCCTATCGGGCGATCTGGAACAACGAACTTGACGAGTCGCCGCTTCGAACAATCACACGTGAGCAAACCGAGGCCATTGCTGAGCGCATATCAGGCCAAGATGTTCGGGTTGAATTTGCCATGCGTTATGGCAACCCTTCGATTCCCTCGATGATCGAGAAGCTCTTTGCTGATGGCTGCTGGAAAATTTTGTGTGTGCCTCTGTATCCGCAGTATGCCTCGAGTACGACGGGTTCTGTGGTGGATAAAATTGGTGACACGCTAAAGGGCATGCGGTGGCAGCCCACCATCCGCGTCTCTCCTCCATTTTATGATGACCCAGTGTATGTGGCCCAGTTGGCGGCGTCAGTGCGTCGTCAATTGGCTGCGTTGGAACATGAGCCTGAAATTTTGGTTGCAAGTTTTCACGGTGTACCGAAAGAGTATCTTTTGAAGGGAGATCCCTACCACTGCATGTGCCAAAAGTCTGCGCGGCTACTGCGTGAGGCGCTGGACTGGCCAGAAGATCGATTTCGCGTCGCGTTTCAGTCCCGTTTTGGACCAAAAGAATGGCTGCAGCCCTATGCCGATAAGCTGATCGAAGAGCTTGGTCACCAGGGTATTAAGCGGGTTGCAGTGGTGAGCCCTGCGTTCATCTCGGACTGTGTCGAAACTCTTGAAGAGATTGCCATGGGCTTGCAAGAAACCTTTGAAGAGGCCGGCGGGCATGAGTTGATCGCACTCGAATGCCTGAATGCGTCCGATGAAGGAATCGCTGTGCTCGAGCACATCGTTCATCGTGAATTGCGGGGATGGCTGCCCGAGAATGCCTGAGCCGAGCGTTTGGCGTGAGGCATTCCGAGATTCAGCTCCCGTTTTCTTTGGCTATCTCCCGTTGGGGATGGCCTTTGGAGTGCTGTTTTCAAGTCTCGGTTATCACTGGCTCTATGCGCCGTTGTCTGGTCTGGTTGTGTATGCAGGCTCCGCACAGTTCTTAGCGGTTGCTTTGTTGGGCGCGGGTGCGGGACTGGCCGAGACTTTTTTCGCGACACTCTTATTAAATGCACGGCATGTGTTCTACGGGCTCTCTGTAATCGACCGTTATCCAAAACATGGGTGGCTCCGCTGGTATCTGATTTTCGGTCTTACCGATGAAACCTATGCGCTGGTTACCTCAAAAAAGCGAGTAGGAAGGGATCCTGATGCCTCTTATTACGGCGCACTGACTGTTCTGAATCAAAGCTACTGGGTGCTCGGATGTGGTTTGGGGGCCTTGATGCAACATTGGGCAGCCTTTGATGCCCGAGGCTTTGAGTTTGCTCTGGTGGCCCTATTTCTGGTGCTTTTGATTGAACAGTTGCGCAGTTTCATGCATCCACGATTACTGGTGGCAGCTGTTGTTGTGTCTATGGTCTTGGCGGCTTTACTCGGCAAAGATTTTTTGTTGCTCGCTTGCGCATTGTGCTTGGGGGTTGTTGTGGTCGATTACAGGCGTTTACCGCATCATGTCTGATCGTGACCTGCTGCTCTTTTTGGCGGTGATGGCTGCGGCCACATTTCTCACACGTGCGATGCCGTTCATAGCCATGCATCGGTTTGCTGAGCATCCCATGGTGAAGCATGTGGGGGCGAAGCTGCCGCCGATGTTGATGATCATTTTAGTGGTGTATGGTGTGTTGACCCTGAGCCAAGAGGCTGCAGCGGCTCACATGCTCACTGGCATCTCGATGGCAGTGACTGCGGGCTCACAGTGGTTGTGGAGGCATCCACTACTTAGTATCGTCAGTGGGACCGGCGTTTATATCGCCGGCACCCACTGGTTAGGGCTTTAATCAGCCCAGTGGTTTGTGCCGCCAATCGAGATCTTCAATCAGCCATTGGCCAGACAGCAATCGTGCGCGGCTGATTTCGTGTTCCAGACTGGAGGCCATACCGGCGGTTTTGCCTCAGTCTTACGCCTCGACCATATCTCTGATTTGAGCGCTCGCTCGCTCGATTGCATCTTGCGTGGTCATTTGTTGGTCCGCCGCAATGATCTTGATGTCAGAGATGCCAATGAATTTGAGGATTTGCTGAAGGTGTGGGCTCGCAAAATCAACTGCACTGCCAACTGGCACTCCGCCTGAGGTGATGACGATATAGGCACGCTTGCCCTCCAGCAGTCCGACCGGTCCGTTTTCGGTGTATTGGAAAGTGATTCCGGCGCGACAGATTTGATCCACCCATGCTTTGAGCGCACTGGAAAGCCCAAAATTGTAGATCGGACAGGTGATCACAAGTGTGTCCGCGGACTGAATCTCGCTGATAAGGGAGTCAGAAAGGGCGAGTGCGGCGCGATGCGTGTCTGTGCGTTGCTCGGCAGGCGTTAAATTGGCCTCGACCCATTCTGTTGAGACCACTGGAATACCAGCAGACAGATCGCGGGTGATCACATCAGTGGGTGATAATTTCTCGATCAGCTCTTGAGCGAGTTGAAAACTGGTGGCTTTCTGACCCTGAGCGCTGGTTGCGATTAATAATACGGTATTGTTCATGTCATTCTCCTTCTCGCGGGAAGTATGGGGTGAGGCGACTGGTCATCCAAGCGCGTAATTTCAGCGCGCAGTCGGTCCGTTTTGGAATTGATCACTGTAAATCACTCGATCTGAGGTGGTCTTGACTTGCTGGCACACCGAATCGATTCTCGGATACAGTGCGATGTCGGTCATGCCTCTGATTTTGCATCTGTGAAGTGCTCCGGTCAGCGGCGAGTCTGGTACGCCCCCTCCGAACCATTGCAGGTAAACAATCGCTTGCGGTTGGTTGTTGGGTATTGTGACCCTAACTGCAATTGGCATGACAGGATTGTTGTTGTTCGGAGTGAGGTGGTCGAATGCTAGTAGCCGATACAGGCGTGTGGGAAACCCCTGCGACCGTAGCCAGTGTCAACTGATCGGACTGTGCCTGAGGTGATTTCCCAATGATCCTTTTAGGCCTCTTTTTCTCTGCATTTATTGCAGCCACTCTTATTCCGGCGCAATCAGAGGCAGTGCTTTTGTATGCCTTGTATGAGACACAATTCGCCGCGTGGATCATCCTCGGCGTTGCCACGGTCGGTAATGTTCTTGGCGCTTTTGTTAACTGGATTTTGGGTCGGCTTTCCTTGCGGTTTGTTGACCACCCCCGGTGTCCGTTTTCCCCCCAGCAAGTGGCGCGAGCGCAACGCCACTACGAGCGTTTTGGCTGGCTCAGCTTAACCCTGAGTTGGGCGCCGGTGATTGGAGATCCCATAACGTTTGTGGCCGGTATTTTGAAAGAGCCATTATGGCGGTTTTTGCTTATCGTCACCGTGGCGAAGGGTGGGCGATATCTCGTACTGGCTTGGTTATTGGGGTTGATGTCAAATTCGGTCTGACTGCTTTTTCACTGGTGGCAGATGACAGTGACGTTGTTGTTCGGGCCGATTGAGGCGTACATTCGATGCTAGTGACTGAGGAGGTTTGCCGGTTGCAAGAAGTGAAGGTGCTGTCGCCAACAGCAATTTTGGGTTACGGGTTTCCCGATGCATCATTTCAGCGGGGCCTGTCGATGCAACCGGACGCCATCGCTGTTGATGCGGGTTCGACTGATCCCGGCCCACATTATTTAGGCTCTGGTAAGTCATTCACGGACCGGTTAGCGGTCAAGCGCGACCTATTGCGAATGATTGAAGCAGCTCTGGCTCAACGAATTCCTTTGTTGATTGGATCAGCCGGTGGTGCAGGAGCAAAACCGCATTTGGATTGGTGTGCTGAGATCATCGCGGAGTGTCTGACAGAGCTTGGGCAGACTGCTCAGGTCGCGATCATTGCAGCCGATCAAGATGTCGGCGACATTTTGCATGCGCTGCATGAACAGCGCATTTCGCCGCTTGGGCCTGTCTTCCCGCTGACGGAAGCGCACATTACCGAATCGACTCATGTCGTGGCACAGATGGGAACAGAGCCTATTCTTAAGGCGCTTGATGCCGGCGCCGAAATTATCCTTGCTGGACGGTGCTACGATCCTGCTGTCTTTGCTGCAGTTCCAATCCGAGCAGGCTTACCTGAATCACTGGCATTGCATATGGGGAAGATTCTCGAATGTGCAGCGATTGCTGCCACTCCAGGAAGTGGATCTGACTGCATGCTTGGTGTCATTGATCAGGACGGATTCGTTCTCGAACCGATGAATCCTGATCGCAGTTGCACTGTGACCTCAGTGGCTGCTCACACGCTCTATGAGAAAAGCGATCCACGATTTCTGCCAGGTCCAGGAGGGGTTCTAGATCTCAGTGAATGCCAATTTCAAGCACTTGATGGGCGGCGGGTGCGTGTCAGCGGGACCACCTTTCAGGCTGATGCCACTTACCGAGTGAAATTGGAGGGCGCACGCCAAGTCGGCTTTCGTACGATCTCGATCGCCGGCGTGCGTTCACCTGATTTTATTGCGTCACTTGATGCCATCCTTGAAACAACCCGCTCAGCGGTCTTTGCGAACTTTGAAGACATTGATCCCGCCGATGCAACGTTGTTGTTTCATTGCTATGGACGTGACGGAGTGATGGGGCCTCTTGAGCCGAAACGAGATGCTGTGCCACATGAAATTGGATTAGTCATCGAAGTCACAGCACAAACCCAAGCACTGGCGGATACGCTGTGTGCCTTTGCCCGCTCGACGCTATTGCATCTTGGTTATCCAGGTCGCCAGTCGACTGCCGGAAATTTGGCTTTTCCGTATTCACCGTCCGACGTGGCTTTGGGGTCGGTGTTTGCATTCAGTCTCTATCACCTGATGCAAGTGGATGATCCATTGGCACCATTTCCGATTGAATACCGTCTGATGGGAGATCTGCATGAGATTGGCTGATTTGGCGAAAGTGATCCGATCGAAAAACGCAGGTCCCTTTGAGCTGACATTTGATGTGCTTTTCGATTCAGAGGAGGCCTATGTGCGTGTCGTGGACTCAGGTCGGCTTCGAGCGGACCATTTTGCTGCGATTTATGGGATCGCGCCGGGGGATGTATTGTCGGTTGTTGAGTTTGCCCCTGCCCTGGCAATTAAAATCACCATTCGGCGCGCTCTTGGGTCAGGGGACTTGGGCGAGACGGATGTGTACGGTGCGCAGCAGCATGCACCCTTGCTGGATGTCGAGATTCCCTAGATGAGTTGAGTAAGCTTTGCCCCAAGTCACTGTCATCAACAAGCGCCCTGGTTAGCGCATGCTAATCAAGGTTGGCACCATTTGATCCAAGTCGCTATTGATTGCGGGGGAATCGCTGTTGGATCGTTCAGGTACTTCAGGAATTGTGTGCATAGGTCCTTTCCCAGTTCGACACCGAACTGGTCGAATGGATTGATGTTCCACATTAAACCGAGGGTAAATACTTTGTGTTCATAAGCAGCAATGAGCGCTCCAAGGGCTTCTGGCGTGAGTTGCTCGAGGCCTATGATTGAATTGGGTTTGTTGCCTGGAATATCTCGGTGCGGATCGTTGTGTTTACGTCCAAATGCAAGGGCTTCGGCTTGTGCCAATCCGTTGGCAAGTAGCATGTTGTGTTGCGCCTCATACCCTTGCGGCCCCTGTTTCACCAGAATCAGATCTACCGGCGAGATGACCGAGCCTTGGTGTAAAAGTTGGTGAAATGCATGCTGTCCATTGGTGCCGGATTGTCCCCACAGAATTTGACTGGTCCCTCCTACGATCGGATGGCCATTGACATCGACGCATTTGCCAAGTGACTCCATTTCCAATTGCTGGAGGTACGCTGGCAGGTATTGTAGGGCCTCTGCATAGGGAATTATGGCTTGCGATTGCAGGCCATGCTCGTTCCGGTAGTAGTCACTAAGGCAGGCCATGATGACCGGTATGTTCTGTTCAGGTGGTGCTGATCGAAAGTGAGTATCCATTGATTCTGCACCATTCAGGAATCGTTGAAACTTTTCTTCGCCGATCGCGCACAGGGCAGCGAATCCAACAGCTGACCACACTGAGAAACGGCCACCAATCCAATCCCATATTGGAAGAATCTGGGTTGCCTTGAGGCCGAATTTCTTCGCATTGTCTGGACTCGCTGTGACGGCGAAGACGTGATCCATGGCCGCATCGTCAAGCGCTTCCGTCAACCAGCTAAGAATTAACTTACCGTTTTCGAGTGTTTCTTGTGTGCGAAACGATTTGGATGCAAGAACCACCAGTGTTGTTTCAGGCTTGAGTTCGAGTTTCAGACGACTCCAAGCGGTGGGATCAACGTTCGATATCGCATGATATTTAATTTGTGTGTTGTCTCTGCCCGATACACTTTCAACAAGCAACCGAGGCCCCAAATCAGATCCGCCGATTCCAACGTTGACGATGTCGGTTACCTGACGCTGTCCTGGGTAGGTTCCCGCACGTATTCTCGAGGCTAAATCGAAACAGCGTTTGCGTTCAGTCAGCACGTCTCGCATGGTCTCTGGAAGATCACGCGCCATTTGACTGTGTGATGATGCTCGAACAGCCATGTGGAGTGCTGCTCGATGCTCCGTGGTATTTACTAAACCACCAGAGAAAAGTGCTTCGCGTGCCGCTGAGAAACCTCGCTGAGCGAGTGTCTTCATCGACATTCGGAGATCTTGGTCTGTGGCCCAATGCCTTGAATAGTCGATGGTGACACCTGCAGCGGATAGCCGTCGATCGTCTGCTCTGGTTGGATTTTCAATAAATTGTTGTTGGATTGTTACGGTGTTTTGGGCCATTTGGACTTATTCCTTATGGTGTTAGGCGGCAAGCCAAGCCAGGGTTGTGTCAAGCATCCGATTCGAGAATCCCCATTCGTTGTCGTACCACGCCATGACCTTCACAAGTTCCCCGGTGATGTGGGTTTGGTTTAGATCAACAATGGCGCTCGCAGGGTGATGATTGAAATCAATGCTGACAAGGGGCAGGGCGTTGGTCGCTAAAATATGCTTCGGACTGCGCTCGGCTGCACTAGAGAGTGCGGCATTGATTTCTGTTGCCGTTACTGTTCGCGACAAGCGGCATGTCAAATCTACAAGTGACACATTTAAAGTCGGTACCCGCACTGCCGTTCCGTCAAGACGTCCCTTGAGGTGCGGTAATACCAGCCCAACAGCCGCAGCAGCTCCTGTTTTTGTAGGGATCATTGAGTGGCCAGCTGCTCTGGCTCGATAGGGATCTTGATGATAGACATCTGTGAGCTTTTGGTCGTTTGTAAACGAGTGAATCGTCGTGATTTGTCCTTCGATCAGCCCGAAGGTTTCGTCGAGTACTTTTGCGATTGGCGCTAGGCAGTTGGTTGTACAACTGGCATTACTGATGATTTCCATCTCGCCTGTCAGAATTGCATCATTGACGCCATAAACGATGGTTGCATCAGCGTCTGGAGCAGGTGCGCTGATGATTACTTTTTTTGCTCCAGCTTCAATGTGGGCATGTGCATGATTGCGGGTAGTAAAAAGCCCCGTGCATTCGAAGACAATGTCGATTTTGAGATCGGCCCAGGGCAGTGAAGCTGGTTCGCGAGACGATAAAATTTGAATGTGATGCCCATTAATACAGAGCGCTTGATCTGTTGCAGAGACGTCGGCCGCGAATACACCGTGAGTTGTATCGTGCTTCAGCAAATGTGCGTTGATGGCCGGGCTACCCAGATCATTAATGGCGACGATCTCTAGCTGTGTTTGTAGGTTTCTTTCATACAGTGCACGGACAATATTGCGACCAATTCGTCCAAATCCATTAATTGCCACTCTGATCATGAGAAAATGCCTCGGTTTGTTGGACTTTTTATCCAAAATATTAGTAATATTACGTAAATTTATGTCGAAATGATGATTTTCGCAAGAGGTTGGTATGTTGTCGCAAATTGAAGCAGCGAGTGGGCGCTTGAGCCGATCTGAGCAAAAAGTGGCGCAATTTGTCCTGGCCGATCCGTCTACTGTGCTGAGTATGTCGATTGCGCGATTAGCGAAAGCAGCCTCTGTTTCAGAGCCTACGGTGAATCGATTTTGTCGATCATTTGGAGCATTGGGATTTCCTGATTTCAAGTTGAAATTGGCGCAAAGCCTGGCCAGTGGCCCCGGTCTCACAACCTCAATGGTGTCGCCTGGTGATTCCTTGTCTGAGGTCTTTACCAAGGTAACAGACAAGGCGATACGGTCGATTCAAGATCTGAAGCAGTGCGTTGATATTGCGCGTCTCGAACGAGCTGTTGACTTGTTCTGTCAGGCGCGACAAGTGGCATTTTTTGGAATGGGTGCGAGTGGTTCGGTGGCAAGAGATGCTCAGCATAAGTTCTTCCGGTTCAATGTCCCTGTGGTTGCCTATGAGGACGGGTTAATGCAGCGCATGCATGCAACAGGGATGAAAACCGGCGACTTGGCTGTTGTGATCTCACACACCGGGAGAACCCGCGCCATGGTTGAAGCGGCAACGCTCGCTCGCGAAGCGGGTGCAAGCGTGCTTGCCTTGACCCGCGAGGAGACTCCTTTGGCGCGCGTGGCATCATTGACTGTGCCGGTGGAAGTAGACGAAAACACCGAGCTCTACATTCCGATGATGTCACGTTTGATGCAATTGCTGGTTTTGGACGTGCTGGTCACCGGCGTTGCGCAAAAGCGAGGAGTGGAATTTCAACCGCATCTGGCTCGAGTGAAGCGGTCGCTCGATGGAACACGGTTGCCTGACATCGAGATTTTACCGGAAGGATAAAGTTGTTAAGTTACTACATAATGAGTCTCGATGTTGACGTGGTGGTGGTTGTGAGAAGGTTAACCGGTTGGAAAACAAGGTTGTCTTGCTCCGATACCGTTGCTAAGTGCAGAAACGTAAATGAGGGTATGGGGATGATGTACTGTGGGTAAATCGCGAATTCCGAAAGAGGCTGAGATACCGGCTACAGACTTTGTAGTCATCGGCGGAACGGGAGACTTGGCGTTACGGAAAATCTTCCCGGCGCTGTTTCATCGATTTGTCGATGGTCAGATTCCTGAGAGTTGCGCCATTATCGCCGCTGCGCGCCATGTCGTGATGAAAGATGAGTTTTTGGCGAAGCTAAGGCCATTTTGCGGTGATTTACGTTCGCCCAGTCAGACAGCGATGTGGGACGCCTTTGCCCAACGGATTCAGGTGATTGGTTTTGATGTGCAAACTGGAGAGGGCGCAGCCGAGATCGAGGCGGCATGTTTAGCTACAGCAGCGGTTCCCAGAGTTTTTTATTTGGCCATATCGCCGTCTCTGTTTGCGGACGCTTGTCAGACATTTATGCGAACAGGGCTAAAAACAGACCAGACGCGCCTCGTGATTGAAAAACCAATGGGTCACGACTTGAAAAGTGCTGAAGCTCTTGATGATGCCATTTTGCAGGTGTTTGATGAGGGGCAGATTTATCGCATTGATCATTATCTCGGTAAAGAGACGGTACAGAATTTGATGGCTTTGCGGTTCGCCAATTCTCTGTTTGAGTCACTTTGGACAAATGCGCACATTGATCACGTGCAGATTACCGTCGCTGAAGAAGTGGGCGTCGGTAGCCGTGCCTCTTATTACGATGATTTCGGGGCTTTGCGGGATATGGTGCAAAATCACCTGCTGCAGTTGCTCTGTTTAGTGGCTATGGAGCCGCCATCGCGATTTATTGCAGACCAAGTCCGAGATGAGAAGCTTCGCGTTTTGCGTGCATTGAAGCCAATCACTGCCGAGAATTTTGATCGCTCTGTAAAGCTGGGTCAGTATTTGCGGGGTTCAATTGCGGGCCAACCAGTCGATGCGTACACGGAAGAGGTCGGTCATACCACGGACACCGAAACCTTCGTTGCACTGCGTTGCGAAATCTCCAACTGGCGGTGGTCAGGTGTGCCATTTTACTTGCGGACTGGGAAGCGTCTTGCGGGACGAGCCAGTGAGATTGTTATTACATTCAAGCGCCCCCCACACAATATCTTCTCTGACCTGTCAGACGGCTCCGAATTGGTCGAACCGAATCGCTTGATCATCCGATTACAGCCTAACGAAGGTTTGAAACTCAGTATGACCAGTAAAGAACCAGGTCCGGGTGGAATGCGGTTGTTTCCAGCGAGTCTGAACTTGTCCTTTAGCGACACATTTAAAACACGTTTACCTGAAGCGTATGAGCGCCTTTTGATGGATGTGGCGCGCGGAAATCAGACGTTATTCATGCGCTCAGATGAGGTTGAAGCTGCTTGGGCCTATGTTGACCCAATTGTGCAAGCGGCCGAGCGTCGACGGCCAGAGGGATACACAGCAGGAACCTGGGGGCCTGTTTCAGCATTTGAGCTGATGGCGGAGCATGGACGACGATGGATCGAGCCTGAGGTGTATGTATGAATGCGATTCAGCGGATCGAGGCTGCATTGATGAGTGCATTGGCAACCCACAAGACTGCTCACCTGGCATTACCTGGTGGGCGTAGCGCGATAGTGTTGATGGAGCAACTTACGCAATCTGCAATGCCGTGGTCATCCATCGTGGTTTCGCTAGTCGACGAGAGAGCTGTCGATGCTGAGGACCCTGCGTCAAATGCCAAACTGGTAAGAGAAAATCTCCTTCGAGATAAGGCGCAATTCGCCAGATTTGTGCCTTTGTTTGATGGTATCAGCGCAGAGTCGTCAGTCGAGCGCTTGAACAAAGAGATTCCTAGTCTGGATGTCGTGGTCTTGGGTATGGGGGAGGATGGCCACTTTGCCAGCTTGTTTCCTTCGAAGCATCCTGTAGCAGGCCTAGCCGATGATCGGCTAGGGTTTGTTGCGACTGAGGTGATCGGTTCTCCTGCACTGCCTCGAATTTCGATGACACGCGCGCAGATCCTCAGCGCATCTTTGGTGTTGTTGTTGGTGAGTTCGGAGGAAAAGCGTCAGAAGGTCCAAGCCGCTTTGCAAGGCGAGGACCCCATGAACCCCGTCAGCTATCTGTTCAGTTCATCACGACCAATTCATATCGTGTGGCCGGATGGTGAGATCATGACCACAAAATCAGGAGTCCCTCAGTGAATCGTTCGCAGCAAGTTCGAGCCGTTGTTGCGGCTATAGAGGAACGGAGTCAAAAATCGCGCACTCGATACTTGGATTCGATTCGCGCTATGGCGGATGCTTCTGACTCCGATCGCGGCCAGGTCGGATGCTCCAATTTGGCGCACGCAGCCGCAGGTGCTCTGAATGATCAGGCCACTTTGCTTACTGTCGACGCCGGTCGCGCTAAGAATTTAGCGATCGTCACCGCATACAATGACATGCTGTCAGCGCACAAACCCTATGAGCACTATCCAGAATATATTCGTCAACATGCGCGTCGTCTGGGTGCCATGGCACAAGTAGCCGGGGGAGTTCCTGCGATGTGTGATGGCGTCACGCAGGGTCGACCAGGAATGGAGTTGTCCTTGTTGTCTCGCGATGTGATCGCCATGTCCACCGCGGTTGCACTCAGTCACAATGTCTACGATGCGGCAGTCTGTTTGGGTATCTGTGACAAAATCGTGCCGGGTTTGTTAATGGGTGCGCTGTCTTTTGGCCACTTGCCCACACTGTTTATTCCCGCAGGCCCAATGCAAACCGGGATCAGCAATGACCAAAAATCATCTGTTCGGAAGGCGTTTGCGCGCGGTGAGGTTGACCGACAGGCTTTGTTGGATTCCGAGGCTGCTGCATACCATAGTCCAGGAACCTGTACGTTCTATGGCACTGCAAATTCAAACCAAATGTTACTAGAAGTGATGGGTTTACAGTTGCCCGGCTCGAGTTTTATTAATCCCGGTGAAGCCATTCGTGATCGACTGACTGAAGCGGCGATCGAACAGGTCATTGCCCGTACTCGGGGTGGCTCGGGCTATCGACCAGTTGGTCTTGTGGTGGATGCACGCACCATCGTCAATGCAATTATCGGGTTGCATGCCACTGGTGGTTCAACTAATCACACACTGCATTTGGTTGCCATTGCGCAGGCTGCTGGACTCCGCGTGAACTGGCAGGACTTCGCAACGTTATCGAAAGTGACCCCTCTGATTGCTCGGGTGTATCCGAATGGATCGGCGGACGTTAATCATTTTCATGCCGCAGGTGGAATGGGCTTCGTAATGCGTGAGTTACTGGATGCGGATTTGTTGTTGGGTGATGCTCTGTCGATGTGCGGTGAGACGTTAGCGGACAGTTTGTCTGAGCCGAGGATGGAGTCCGAGGCGCTGTCTTGGCATCCGGTTGTAAATGAGTCTCTGGATCTCAGCATCCTGCGCCCTGTTCAGAAGCCGTTCCAGACTACCGGTGGATTGGTGCATTTAAATGGAAACCTGGGGGAAGCGGTAATCAAAACATCGGCTGTCGAGATTGACCGGTTGTGTATTGAAGCGCCATGCGCAGTTTTTGAAAACGAAGAATCAGTTCAAACTGCGTTTCAACAGGGTCACCTTAATCGTGATGTTGTTGTGGTCGTCAGAGGTCAGGGGCCGAAGGCAAATGGGATGCCTGAGCTCCATGGTCTCACACCGGCCCTGTCCGTCTTGCAAGATCAAGGCTATCGGGTCGCACTTGTCACCGACGGACGGATGAGTGGTGCCAGCGGAAAAGTACCTGCTGCGATTCACGTGTCTCCAGAGGCTAAGGCAGGGGGTGTGATTGCTAAATTACGCGATGGGGATATCGTCCGTCTCGATGCCACTGTGGGAAGTCTTCAGGTAATGCTAACAGCGGCTGAGATCGATCAACGTGATGCACAGGCTGTCCCCGAACCCTCCCACCCGGCTCCTTGGGGGCGATCGCTCTTTGCATCATTACGTGATAACGCGGCGCCTGCCACTTCGGGCGGTGGATTATCGATGCTCCCGGAGGTTTGATGCAGTCTATGATTCGAGAAGCATTGAGTCGAAACCGTGTCATGCCGGTTCTGGTGGTTCCGGAGCTTGAAATGGCGGAACCTCTCGCGCTGGCACTCGCATCTGGTGGTTTGACCGTATTCGAGGTAACTCTGAGGACACCGTGTGCGCTGGAGGCGATGACCCGAATGAAAGAAGCGGTCCCGGAGGCGCTAATCGGTGCGGGGACAGTGACCGATTCAGTGCGCATGTTACAGGCGAAGCAAGCTGGAGCAGACTTTGCAGTCAGCCCTGGGACCACGCCGTCCCTTTGGGCTGCGAGTCAGGCATCTGCCATGCCCTTATTGCCGGGTTTTACCACCGCGTCTGAGGCCATGCATCTCATGCAGATGGGAAGTGCATTTGGAAAATTTTTCCCTGCCGAAGTATCCGGTGGCGTGAAAGCACTGTCGGCGTTGGCTGGTCCGTTGCCAGATTTTGTTGTGTGTCCAACTGGAGGGATCACGCAAGACAGTGCGCCTGATTATTTGGCGTTATCCACTGTTTTATGCGTCGGTGGCAGTTGGATTGCACCCGCA
>Ga0209138_1002217_pt1:0-7500 | contig 15227 bp, 9 predicted proteins | sample SaaInl3SG_22_DNA_FD_184645 | JGI IMG/M metagenome (GOLD analysis project Ga0209138, IMG submission 184645) | Marine microbial communities from expanding oxygen minimum zones in the Saanich Inlet - ESP_153SG_22_DNA (SPAdes) (version 2) | ecosystem: Environmental > Aquatic > Marine >...
AGCCAATCCGGCAAGAAACTCGTTGCTACTCTTCGATAATTCTTGATAAAAATGAAGTTGAAAAGCGTCAAATAGAAATCCTCTTGCAATCGTGTCTCCAAAATGCCCATTAGGTCTTTCAACAATCAATGCATTGAAAAACTGTCTTTCATTTCTTCGGTATGCATAATCATCTTCTGTTTTACCGTTGTTTTCTAATTCAGCAATGTGGGAAAAAATAGTTCGGGTTTGTCCAAAATTATCAAGAGAAATATTCGTCAAAGCAACGTCTTCCTCTAATGTTGGTCCATGAGAACACCATTCGGCTAATCTCTGTCCGTATATTAAAGCATTATCTCCTAATCTGTACAGGAAATGAATTAAGTTTTCTTTTTCAGTCATTATATATAGGTGTTCTGTATCTCAACCCTTAATTGTATTTTTTCGTTGTTCACAAAAGAAATGTATCAAAGAGAAATTGTGATGCAATAATTAAATGTGTTTTGCTCCCTCCGGCATTTTGTAATAAGTAGCTTGTCTGTATGCTTTGTCGTCCATTGGGTCAAAAAACGAACCGATTTCTTCGGGAGAGGATGCTACAATGTTTTCCATCTTCACAACCCAAATACTTATACCTTCTTTTCTTCTCACGTACATATCTCTTGCATTTTGTAAAGCCATTTCTTTACCCATTGCTTGAATATTTCCTACATGTTTGTGTGCCAGCCCTGGTTTTGCTTGTACAAAAACTTCCCATACTTGCCCTTGATTATCTTCACTCATTTTTTTCTTTTTTAATTTATTCCGAACCCTGTGGGTTTTGTTACGTTTTTCACGAAATGAAATGTCTTAATTAACTATTCAAAAATTCTTCCCTCTGGGAAGGATTTAGTATGGGTTTTACCCATTCTTCTCTGCATAAGCATTTGCTGCCTTTCTTACCCAGCTTCCGTTTTCATGTGCATTTATATGATGCTGAAGCCTTTGCTTGTTGCAAGGTCCATTTCCGTTTACAACACTCCAAAATTCATCCCAGTTCATTTTACCAAAATCATAATGACCTCTTTCTTCGTTCCATTTCAAATCAGGATCCGGAATGGTAAGTCCAATTACTTCAGCTTGCCCAACTGTTTTGTCAATAAATTGTTGACGTAAATCGTCATTCGTTTCTCTTTTTATTTTCCATTTCATGGCATTTCCAGACCTTGGAGAATCTCCGTCATGTGGTCCAAACATCATGATAGAAGGCCACCAAAAACGGTTCAAAGCGTCTTGCGCCATCTCTTTTTGTTCCAAAGTTCCTTGTGCCATATGAGCCATTATTTCATAACCTTGTCTTTGGTGGAAACTTTCCTCTTTACAAATTTTAACCATAGCTCTAGAATAAGGCCCGTAGGATGTTCTTTGTAAAGAAACTTGATTCACAATTGCAGCACCATCTACCAGCCAACCTACTGCGCCCATATCGGCCCAAGATAGAGTAGGGTAGTTAAAAATACTTGAGTACTTCGCTTTACCACTTTGTAATTCATGTATAAATTGATCTCTTGTTTTACCCAATGTTTCAGCTGACGAATACAAGTACTGTCCATGACCTGCCTCATCTTGTACCTTAGCTAAAAGAATTACTTTAGCTCTCAATGATGGAGCTCTAAGTATCCAGTTCCCTTCAGGTTGCATACCAATAACCTCCGAATGTGCATGCTGAGACATCTGTCTTTGCAAATGCTTTCGGTAATCTTCGGGCATCCAATCTTTCGGTTCAATTTTCAAATCATTTTCAATTTTGTAATCGAATAATTCTTGTCCGGTCATTGTTGCTTCTTCTATCATACTCATAAAAATTAGTTTTTTAGTGAATTAATATAGTTTAAAACATTGATAATCAAAAGAATAAAACTATTGTTGAATTAAATAAAATCAATGATTAGATTTGCACTTTATAATTTACGTTATATTTCAAAACCAAAGATACAAATTGATACCTTAAAAGTAAAGTCAAATTTGTAATATTAAAACAAGATAAAAATCAATAAAACTATATTAGAATGAATAATTTTTTCCCGTTAAAGGTAGTTGAGTTAAAGAAGATGACTAGCGACTCGGTTTCAATCAAATTTGATGTGCCTGAAGACTTAGCAGCAACATTTTCTTTTAAAGAAGGGCAGTACATAACATTGCGAAAAGAGATAAAAGGAGAATCAGTGCAACGAGCATACTCAATTTGGAAAGCTCCACATGAAAATGAATTGGCTGTTTTAGTAAAAAAAGTTGAGAACGGTATCTTTTCATCTTACGCGAATGAAGTGTTGGCAGTGGGTGAAGAATTGGAAGTAATGGCCCCACAAGGTCATTTTGTTCCTGAACTTAACCCAACCAATTCCAATCACTACACTTTATTCGCAGCAGGTAGTGGAATTACTCCAGTGTTCTCTATTCTAAAAGCTATTTTAAAAACAGAAGCTAATTCAACAATAGATTTGTTTTATGTAAACAAAACGAAGGAAAGTACAATTTTTAAGGAAGAGATTGAAGGATTATCTACCAATAAACTGAAAGTACATAATATATATACAAGAGATAATTCAGAGAACTCTGTTGTAAATGGACGTATTAATAAGGAGAGTTTGGAGTTGTTGTCTCAGAAAGGTTTATTAAATACAAATTCATTTCAGTTTTTCTCTTGCGGACCAGAATCAATGATTTTAGATATCAAAGAATTTTTAATTTCTAAAGGTACTGCGGAATCAAAAATTAAATTTGAATTGTTTACAACGTCAGGTTCCGACAATGTAAAGGAAATTGAAACGGACATAACTGAATCTAAGATTACTATCACAATTGATGATGATGATTTCGAATACCTATATAAGATAGAAGGTTCTGATTCAATTTTGGACGAAGGAATTGAGCAAGGTCTCGATTTACCTTATTCATGTAAGGGAGGAGTTTGTTGTACCTGTAGGGCAAAAGTTATAGAGGGAACTGCAAAAATGAAAATTAATTACGCCCTTACAGAGCAAGAAGTGGAAGACGGATACGTACTTACATGTCAAACAATTCCAACCTCTTCTGTATTAAAAGTAAGTTTTGATGACTAAATCCTTAAATATAGTTGTAACCGGAGCAAGTTCTGGTATTGGTTTCCAAACATCTCTTAAATTGGCTGGTATGGGGCATACAGTTTATGCACTGGCACGAAGAGAAGATAAGCTAAAAGAGTTGGTTAGACAAAATCAAGGGACAGGAGAAATAATTGCTGTGCCAATAGATTTAGCCAGTTTTTCAAAAACACAATTAGATCAGGTGTTTGGAAACATAAAAACCATTGATCGTTTAGTTAATAATGCAGGAAAATTATTAAACAAACCATTTTTAACAATCACTGAGGAGGAGATTGATTCGGTATTAAATCTTAATTATACATCCGTTATCAAATTGATACAGTATTTTCATCCCAAATTAGTTACGTCAAATTCACCACACATTGTAAATATAGGTAGTGTAGGTGGTGTTACTGGTAGTGTCAAGTTTCCAGGCTTATCGGTTTATAGTTCTAGTAAGGGAGCTTTGTCTATTTTAAGTGAGTGTTTATCTGTTGATTTTCTTGGAGATGGTATAATTGTAAATTGTTTAGCGTTGGGTAGTGTAAACACAGAAATGTTAAAGGAAGCTTTTCCTGATTTTGTATCTCCTACTAGTAGTGAGGATATTTCGCGATACATTAGTCACTTTGTATTAGAAGGAAATAGCGTAGTAAACGGAGTAACCCAGGTAATTTCGGTGAGCAATCCATGAGTTAACTAGCTGATATAAAAGGTGTAGAAAAATACTTTAAATAAAAAGCGAAATAAGTTAGGAAATTGGGATGTAAAAGTTTTAGATTTGCATCCGCTTAAAGAGAAAGAGCGGAAAGTTCTAAACAAGGTGCAGTTTAAGTGTCATAAAAAAAGATTAAAAAAGTTTGTATAAACTTTGGAGGTTAAATAAAAGGTATTAGATTTGCATCCGCTTTCGATAAGAGGGTAAAAAAGTTCTAAACATGCTAAGGTTAGTATCTGAAAAAAAAGATTAAAAAAGTTTATATAAACTTTGGAGATTAAATAAAAGGTATTACATTTGCATCCGCTTTCGACAAGAGAGCGAACGTTCTAAATAAACGATATAGAAAAGCAATAAAAGATTAGGTCAAACGTGACCGGTCTACTTTGATATTAAGTTCTTTGAAAAAATTGAGAAACAACAAGAAAATTATAAAATAAATACCATTACAATGGAGAGTTTGATCCTGGCTCAGGATGAACGCTAGCGGCAGGCTTAACACATGCAAGTCGAACGGTAACATTGGTGCTTGCACCAGATGACGAGTGGCGAACGGGTGCGTAACGCGTATGCAACCTACCTCTTATTAAGGAATAGCTCAGAGAAATTTGAATTAATACCTTATAATGTCTTAAAGCTGCATGGTTTAAAGATTAAAGAATTTCGATAAGAGATGGGCATGCGTGATATTAGCTAGTTGGTAAGGTAACGGCTTACCAAGGCAACGATATCTAGGGGGTCTGAGAGGATGATCCCCCACACTGGTACTGAGACACGGACCAGACTCCTACGGGAGGCAGCAGTGAGGAATATTGGACAATGGGCGCAAGCCTGATCCAGCCATGCCGCGTGAAGGATGAATGCCCTATGGGTTGTAAACTTCTTTTATACAGGAAGAAACCTCTTTATTCATAAAGAGCTGACATTACTGTACGAATAAGCATCGGCTAACTCCGTGCCAGCAGCCGCGGTAATACGGAGGATGCAAGCGTTATCCGGATTTATTGGGTTTAAAGGGTCCGTAGGCGGATTTTTAAGTCAGTGGTGAAAGCCTACAGCTCAACTGTAGAACTGCCATTGATACTGAAGATCTTGAATATATATGAAGTGGGCGGAATGCGTCATGTAGCGGTGAAATGCACAGATATGACGCAGAACACCAATTGCGAAGGCAGCTCACTAATGTATTATTGACGCTGAGGGACGAAAGCATGGGGAGCGAACAGGATTAGATACCCTGGTAGTCCATGCCGTAAACGATGATTACTCGGTATTAGTTTGACTAGTGCCTAAGCGAAAGTGATAAGTAATCCACCTGGGGAGTACGCTCGCAAGAGTGAAACTCAAAGGAATTGACGGGGGCCCGCACAAGCGGTGGAGCATGTGGTTTAATTCGATGATACGCGAGGAACCTTACCTGGGCTTAAATGTGACCGGACAGGCTGTGAAAACAGCTTTTCTTCGGACTGGTCTCAAGGTGCTGCATGGTTGTCGTCAGCTCGTGCTGTGAGGTGTCGGGTTAAGTCCCATAACGAGCGCAACCCTTATCTTTAGTTGCCAGCGAGTAATGTCGGGGACTTTAAAGAGACTGCCCGTGTAAACGGGAGGAAGGTGGGGATGACGTCAAATCATCACGGCCCTTACGTCCAGGGCTACACACGTGCTACAATGGTGAGTACAGATGGTTGCATCTTGGTGACAAGTTTGCTAATCTATAAAACTCATCTCAGTTCGGATTGGAGTCTGAAACTCGACTCCATGAAGTTGGAATCGCTAGTAATCGCGTATCAGCCATGACGCGGTGAATACGTTCCCGGGCCTTGTACACACCGCCCGTCAAGCCATGGAAGTTGGGAGTGCCTAAAGTCGGAAACCATAAAGGATCCGCCTAGGGTAAAACCGATAACTAGGGCTAAGTCGTAACAAGGTAGCCGTACCGGAAGGTGTGGCTGGAATATCTCCTTTCTTGAGTTTGTTTCTCAATTCTTTTCTTAGATTTTATGACAGGATTGTATGAGGTTAATTCCTTATATTCTCCACTTTTTTAAGTTCTTTGATTTAATGTAGTTTTGTTATTAAGTATATAAGAGTATATGATGGATGTCTAGGTTTCTATGAGCGAAGAAAGACGTGATAAGCTGCGATAAGCCTCGTGTAGATGCAAACGATCTGTAATACGAGGATTTCTGAATGGGGCAACCCGTCCCGCTTGCGGGACTTAAGCATACCCGGTGAACTGAAACATCTAAGTAACCGGAGGAAAAGAAAACAATAGTGATTTCCATAGTAGCGGCGAGCGAACTGGAAAAAGCCCAAACTGTAGTTGTTTTTGCAATTACAGGGTTGTAGGACTTTTATAATTTTGATTAAACTTAGTAGAATACATTGGAAAGTGTAACCATAGAGGGTGATAGTCCCGTAGACAAAAAGATTATGATAAAGAAAAGTATCCTGAGTACCACGGAACATGTGTAATTTTGTGGGAATCTGCCAGAACCATCTGGTAAGGCTAAATATAAATAGAAAACCGATAGTGAACTAGTACCGTGAGGGAAAGATGAAAAGTATTCTGAATAAGAAAGTGAAATAGAACCTGAAATCATATATTTACAAGCGGTAGAAGTCTTCGGACGACTGCGTGCCTTTTGCATAATGAGCCTACGAGTTGCTCTTATCTAGCAAGGTTAAGTCAAATTGACGGAGCCAAAGCGAAAGCGAGTCTTAACAGGGCGTATAGTTAGGTGAGGCAGACGCGAAACCAAGTGATCTACCCATGACCAGGTTGAAGCTGTAGTAACATACAGTGAAGGACCGAACCAGTTGACGTTGAAAAGTCTTTGGATGAGTTGTGGGTAGGGGTGAAAGGCTAATCAAACTTGGAAATAGCTCGTTCTCCCCGAAATGCATTTAGGTGCAGCCTCGGGATTTATTGTCGTAGAGGTAGAGATACTGGTAAGGCTAGGGGGCTTCACCGCCTACCAAACTTTGTCAAACTCCTAATACTACGACATTTGCCCGGGAGTGAGGGCATGGGTGCTAAGGTCCATGTCCGAGAGGGAAAGAACCCAGACCATCAGTTAAGGTCCCAAAATATATGCTAAGTTGATTTAACGAGGTTCAATTGCACTGACAGCTAGGATGTTGGCTTGGAAGCAGCCATTCATTTAAAGAGTGCGTAACAGCTCACTAGTCGAGCGATTGAGCATGGATGATAATCGGGCATAAGCATATTACCGAAACTATGGATTAATGGTAGGGGAGCGTTTTAGTTGTGTTGAAGTCGTTTCGTGAGAATCGGTGGAACGGCTAAAAATGAAAATGTAGGCATAAGTAACGAAAAATAAATTATAAATTTATTCGCCAATTAACTAAGGTTTCCTGTTCAACGCTAAACGGAGCAGGGTTAGTCGGGACCTAAGGCAAACCCAAATGGGGTAGTCGATGGATATCAGGTTAATATTCCTGAACTAGTTAGAGAGGACGGAGAGATAATCTTTATACGTACAGACGGAATTGTACGTCATACCAAGTAGGTTTCGAACGGAAATAAGGTGATTTTCTTCCAAGAAAAGCCTCTAACATTAAACTCGTACTGTAAACCGACACAGGTGGTTAAGGAGAGAATCCTAAGGCGATCGAGATAGTCATAGCTAAGGAACTAGGCAAAATAGTCCTGTAACTTCGGGAGAAAGGACGCCC
>Ga0209138_1002217_pt1:10000-15227 | contig 15227 bp, 9 predicted proteins | sample SaaInl3SG_22_DNA_FD_184645 | JGI IMG/M metagenome (GOLD analysis project Ga0209138, IMG submission 184645) | Marine microbial communities from expanding oxygen minimum zones in the Saanich Inlet - ESP_153SG_22_DNA (SPAdes) (version 2) | ecosystem: Environmental > Aquatic > Marine >...
ATTCTGTAACAAAATTGTCCATCGTCACTTGAAGAGTAAAAATTTGATAGATCATCCTGATATTCATTCGTGGTTGCGGGGAGTGTAGCTAACAGAGAGAATGATCCACCCCCTAGTTTTCTATACACTTTATATTCTTGCACCAAACCATTCCAAGTTGTATAGGAATTCCACGAGAGACGAATTAAATAATTATTTTGGTTATTAAAGGAAGTTAGAAGAATGCTTTCGCTTGTGTTTGTGATGAGTCCGGTTGAATTGTTACAACTATCTCTAGCCTCTAATTTGTATTGATACTTGAGTATAGTGCTATTAACATTGTTGTCTGTGAAGTTGCTGGGTATCGATGATTTTGGTGCAAATCCAATTGAATTAAATGAACTTCCTCCGTCTTCAGATCTGTAAACGTCATATCCTTTTACGGTGTTTTTGGCTGTTGTAAAAATTCTTAAATCGATTCGATTGTCGTCAAATACGGTAACAGTTTGTAGGTAATTTGTATCAGATATGTAGGGATATATTGTTCGAATACATTTTTTATTTGAAAAGCTCGTATCAGCTAAATTACCCGATACCGATTGAACAACGAAGCAATATAGAGAGTCAGGCATTACATTTGAAACAGTAAAACTATTTGTGTTTGTGGAGCCAATTTTATTATTGACTGCGCCATTGATTGATTGAATAATTTCATAGCTGCTTACTCCAGAGTTCCAGTTGGAGTATGAATTCCAAGAAAGATTTATTGTTTTATTGCAAGCTTGATAAACTTCATTGACCTGAACAGTGCAATGTGGAGCGCTCATCGCACTAGTATTTGGGGTGAGAGGAGAACCGTAATAACAAGAGTCGAAGGCCGCTACTCCAAAACATTCACTATTACTGGATGCGTTGGACAAACTGTACTGATAAGATGTGTTGTTAATGCCATAAACGGTATCTACTGGTACCCAGGATCCAGAAATATTTTTGAGTATAATGTACCCCCTAGTGTCGTTGGGTTTGGAAGGAAACCAGTTTATTGTGCCTAAATTATTTGATGTATCTACCGTTGCACTTTTTATTACCGGTGCATAAGGAGGAATAACGTCTTTGAAATTATCTCCATCAACACTAGAAATAGAGGTGCAGGATATGCTGGAATTTGTAACTCTATAATTGATTGAATCGTCACAGATAGTTATGGTATCTCTGTAATATTCATTGCCATATCGAACAGAGTCTATGAGAGTCCATGTTCCAAGCGGGAATTCTCTGTAAACCCTATACCAATTGCTTGCCGAGGGACTATTGACTGGTGAAAATACCGGATTCCAATTGAGGATAGCCATTCCATTTGATGGGTTATTGACGAATAGTCTCATCGAAGAAACAGTATCTGAGAAATTGTTAGTGGGAATTGAGGTGGTCGTGCTAATGATATATCTTTTACTATTTACGTTTCCCGCAGCGGTAGTGTGTAAAAATGTCGAACTAGTTCTATTGGAAATAGATTGAAGTAGAGTAAGTCCTGCCGTGCCAACTTCATAGACTTCGTATTTTACAAAAATACCAGATGGATCGTTTATTGGAGTCCATGAAAGTTGAACATTTCCATTTGATAAAACAGATACACAGGTAATTGTAGGTCCTGGTAAGTTGCCGAACGAAGCCAAACCTGTTAGAATCAATAACAGAATAATTGCTATGTGTTTTATTGGGAAAATAATCGAATCAGTTTGTTTTGTTATGACGTAAAAATAAGTATTTAGTTGCTCATTTTTATGTAATTATACAACTATTAAATCCCTTTAATATTGTTAAAAAGTATGTTATTTATTTTCTGGGATAGATATTGGAAAACCTGAGATATAGTCGTATTTTAACACTTCAATTAATGCCAGAAAAATCAAAGAATAAAAGTGTATGTCACATAACGATACTTACAACGAAGATAGTATAAAGACCCTTGATTGGAAAGAACATATTCGATTGCGACCAGGTATGTATATTGGGAAATTGGGAGATGGATCTTCTGCTGATGACGGTGTATATATTTTAATCAAGGAGGTGGTAGATAACTGTATCGATGAGTATGTAATGGGATATGGTAAGAAAATTGAAATCAAAGTGAAAGATACAATCGTTTCAATTCGTGATTATGGTCGTGGTATTCCCTTGGGTAAAATGATCGATTCGGTTTCAAAAATTAACACCGGAGCAAAGTATGATTCCAAAGCTTTTAAAAAATCGGTGGGTCTTAATGGAGTTGGAACTAAGGCCGTAAATGCTTTGTCATCTACTTTTAGGATTGAAGCTTACAGAGAAGGAAAGGCAAAAAAAGCCATTTTTAATACGGGTGTGCTCAATTCTGATGATCCGATTGAAGACACTGACCAGGCAAATGGAACATTCGTTCAGTTTGAAGCAGATTCTACTGTTTTCAAAAATTATACATTTAGATTTCCTTTTATTGAGAAAATGATTTGGAATTATTGCTACCTGAACCCAGGATTAGCAATTTATTTTAATGGCAATAAATTTTTATCAAAAAATGGATTGTTGGATTTATTGGAAAACAACATGGATGCCGAGCCATTGTATCCAATTATTCATTTGAAAGGAGAGGATATTGAGGTGGCAATAACTCACGCCAGACAATACGGAGAAGAATATTATTCGTTTGTAAATGGACAACATACCACACAGGGAGGAACACATCAAAATGCATTTAGACAGGCATACGTAAAAGTAGTTCGAGATTATTTTAATAAGAATTACGAGGCGGTAGATATTAGAGCTTCAATTGTTGCTGCTATTGCGGTGAAAGTAATGGAACCTGTATTTGAATCTCAAACAAAGACTAAATTAGGTTCGAATGATATTGAGCCTGGTGGAAAATCAATGAATGCCTTTGTGAATGATTTTTTGAAAGAAAAACTGGACAATTTTCTTCACAAAAACCCTGAAGTTGCGGAAAATTTAGAAAAGAAAATTAAGCAATCTGAAAAAGAAAGAAAAGAACTTACCGGAATCAGAAAGCTGGCAAAGGATAGAGCCAAGAAAGCGAACTTGCACAACAAAAAATTAAGAGATTGTCGAATTCACTTAACAGACAAAAAGAATGAAAGACACTTGGATACCTCCATTTTTATTACTGAGGGAGATTCGGCTAGTGGATCTATTACAAAGTCCAGAGATGTAAACACTCAAGCAGTTTTTAGTTTGAAGGGGAAGCCACTTAATTCTTTTGGTTTGACAAAAAAAGTGGTGTACGAAAATGAAGAATTTAATCTGGTACAGGCTGCCTTGGATATTGAAGATGGATTGGAAACACTGCGGTACAACAATGTAATTATTGCGACAGATGCGGATGTTGATGGAATGCACATTCGATTGTTACTATTGACTTTTTTCTTGCAATTTTTCCCAGACTTAATCAAGAATGGACACGTGTATATTCTTCAAACGCCTCTGTTTCGAGTAAGAAATAAAAAAGAAACAAGGTATTGTTACACGGAAGATGAGCGACAGGCAGCAATGAGTGAATTGGGTAAAAATCCTGAAATCACAAGGTTTAAAGGGTTAGGAGAGATTTCACCAAATGAGTTTAAATATTTTATTGGGGAGGATATTCGATTAGAGCCAGTCTTGATAAACAAAGAAGCGACCGTAGCCGAATTGCTTGAGTTTTATATGGGTAAAAATACTCCTGATAGGCAAAAGTTTATTATCGAGAATCTGAAAGTATTGGAGGACGATATTTAACAGGTAACAACATTCATTTGACGTGAGTACAACGTTTAAATAAATTGCACAAAAGAGGAAAATGAAATCGACAGCTTCAAATGAGAAAAAACTATTTATTTTGTTGTCTCTTATTTCTTTTGGAGTACTTGTACTAAGAGCGATCAATGTTCCATTGTTTCACGATGAAGTCCGCACGCTTAATCATTTTATTAAATCGGGAATTTTGTCTCCTTTTAGTGAATATCGAGCTGCCAATAATCATCTGGTGAATAGTTTTTTGGCCAGATTCTCCTATTTGTTTTTTGGTGATTCTCCCATAGCAATCCGATTGCCCAATGTACTTTCTTATCTCGTTTATTTAGTTTTTGTGTACCGAATCGGGAGTTGGTTTCGGACAAAAACTGCTAAATGGACATTTTTTATCCTTCTGTTATTTAGCTTTCATTTCATCAGTTTTTTTGGGTTGTCGAGAGGCTATGGATTGGGCTTTGCTAGCTTGCTGGTTGGTATGTTTTATTTGGGGAAATTCGCTCAACATGTTTCTCATAAATCTCTTTCTCTCACTTTGTTGTGCTTTGGAATTGCTCTTTATTCCTTTTTCTCACTTTTGCTACCTATCCTTGTGATGTTAGGAATTGTTGGTTATTCTCTCATTAATCAATATAAAAAGATTGGGAAGGCAGATTGGATAGGATACGTCAGTTTAATTTCTGCATTTATAGCAATACTAGGTTATGCCATTCATATTCTTTTTTACTACAAGGGTTATGGGATTTTGTGGTTTGGGTTTTTAGAAGGATTTTGGAAAAACACGGTGGTTTCTTTGCTGCAATTAATATTTGAGCCGGGTCAGTTTTTGGGAGTTTTAGAAGTGCTAACCTTTTTGATTTTTGGCTTCGTTTGCTATGTTTTTATTCAACATTTCGAAGCAAAAAAATGGATTAATAGAAGTAATTTATTTTTCGTTTTTTTAATTTTCAATATCTTGGGAGTATTGTTGTTAGCTTGGCTTTTTGATGTGAACTACCCGTATCAACGAACCGGTTTACACCTTTACTTCTTTTTTGTAGCAGCCTTTAGTTTTGCCATAGATTTTGTGAAAGAGTCAAAAGTAAAGTACTTTGTTCTTGCTCCATTCTTTTTGGTTCCAATCCATTTTGTGGCAAGTTATAATCTTGATTATGTCAGTTTGTGGCAGGAGGATACTTTGCCCTATTCATTTTTTGAGACCATTAAGAATGAGGAAAAGAGCAAGCCAAAAGGCTATAAAAGTTCGCTTTACATTGAGGGAACTGCAATATCGGTTTGGAGTTATGGGGTGTACAAATGGAATCAAGAATTGCCCATTTGCTCATCTAACATAGATACCAATTCGAGGTATTACGATTATATTATTGACAAAAAAATAAATATGACTAGTCTGAATGGGTTGTACGATTCTATCGATTCTCAGCCAAATTCTGATGTGATATTGTATAAAAGAAAACGCCCAGTAAAG
>Ga0209138_1002223_pt1 | contig 15200 bp, 9 predicted proteins | sample SaaInl3SG_22_DNA_FD_184645 | JGI IMG/M metagenome (GOLD analysis project Ga0209138, IMG submission 184645) | Marine microbial communities from expanding oxygen minimum zones in the Saanich Inlet - ESP_153SG_22_DNA (SPAdes) (version 2) | ecosystem: Environmental > Aquatic > Marine > Intertidal...
TAAATGAAAGAGGGCAAGTAGAAGTTAATGATCATTTACAGACAAACGTTTCTAATATTTATGCTATTGGTGATGTTGTAAAAGGTGCAATGTTAGCTCATAAAGCTGAAGAAGAAGGAGTTGTTGTTGCAGAATATTTAGCAGGTCAAAAACCACACATAGATTATAATTTAATTCCTGGTATTGTTTACACATGGCCAGAAGTAGCTGCAGTTGGTAAAACTGAACAAGAATTAAAAGATGCAAATGTAGCTTATAAGGCTGGTAAATTTTCAATGCGTGCTTTAGGAAGATCTAGAGCAAGTGGAGATATTGATGGTTTTGTAAAAGTTTTAGCAGACAAAAATACAGATGAAGTATTAGGAGTTCATATGGTTGGTGCTAGAGTTGCAGATTTAATTATGGAAGCAGCAGTAGCCATGGAGTATAGAGCTTCTGCTGAAGATTTAGCAAGAATTTGTCATGGACACCCAACGTATTCTGAAGCTGTAAAAGAAGCAGCTAAAGCAGCTTGGGATGGTAAGCCATTAAACGCATAAATAAAAACCAAAATAAAAAAACCTCACTATTGGTGAGGTTTTTTTGTTTCCAAAACTTTCAAGTATTTTTACAATTCTATGCAAAGAACCATTAAAACTTTTTTAGTTGAAGATGTTCAAAAATTTAAAGACCAACTTTTGGTTTGGTCTCAACAATTTGAAACTGTTTTATGGTTAGATTCTAACAACTACAAACAACAATATACAAGTTTTGATGCAGCTTTAGCTGTTGAAGAATTCACTTCTATAAAAACAGATTATCTGAATGCTTTTGAGAAATTAAAAGAATATCAAAGTATTACTAAAGACTATATTTTTGGTTATTTATCTTATGATGTAAAAAATGATATAGAAGAACTTAATTCTAACAATTTTGATGGTTTAGACTTTGCTGATATTTATTTTTTTCAGCCACAAAAACTATTTTTTATCAAAGAAAATACTATTGAATTTCATTATCTAAAAATGGTAGATGATGAGATAGAAATAGATTTTGAAGAAATTAAAAAAACTAAAAAATTTAAATCTCAAAACAATGGTTCAAATATTAAAATAAAACTTCGTATTCATAAAGATGAGTATTATTCTAAAGTGACTAAAGTTTTAGAACATATTAAAAGAGGTGATATTTATGAAGCCAACTTTTGTCAAGAATTTTATGCTGAAAATAGCACTATAGATCCTATAAAAGTATATCAAGACTTAAATGAAATCTCTAAACCACCTTTTGCTACTTTTTTCAAAAATGACCACCAATATTTGTTAAGTGCTTCACCTGAAAGATATATTAGAAAAGAAGGCTCAAAAATAATTTCTCAACCTATAAAAGGAACTGCAAAACGTTTAAGAAGTAAAATTGACGATACTAAAATAGCATCAGATTTAGCAAGAGATATTAAAGAACGTTCAGAAAATGTAATGATTGTTGACTTGGTTAGAAACGACCTTTCAAAATCTGCTATAAAGGGAAGTGTAAAAGTAGAAGAATTATGCAAAGTATATTCTTTTAAGCAAGTACATCAAATGATTTCTACAGTCGTTTCTGAATTAAAGGATGACATTCATCCCATTCAAGTTTTAAAAGATACTTTTCCTATGGGAAGTATGACTGGTGCTCCAAAAGTATCTGCAATGAAAATCATAGAAAATTTAGAAGAAACCAAACGTGGTTTGTATTCTGGAACTGTTGGTTATTTTACTCCTGAAGGAAATTTTGACTTTAATGTAGTTATTAGAAGTATTTTATACAATTCAGAAAAAAAATACATTTCTTATTCTGTAGGAGGTGCAATTACAGCAAAATCTATCCCTGAAAAGGAATATGAAGAGTGTTTACTAAAAGCAAAAGCAATGAAATTTGTACTCCAAAATTCTAAATAGCTATGGTCAATAACAAAGAAGAAAAATTCCAATCTATCTTTAATAATTTAGAGGAAAAACCAAATGAAATAAACATGTTTGGTGCATTTTTAAAAATGTATCCAGAAGATTGGAAACAACTAAAAATAAATTTCAGTAAATTTAACAGAAGTAAACAATTTGGAAAAACAATTCCTTTACCAAAACCAGAATCATCCTTAAAAAAAGAGATTAGAGTTTGGTTAAAAAATCAAAAAATATGACACATCAAGAATTTAACTTTAACTTTCACAATACACCTTTTTTTGGTCAATATTGGGAAGCAAAACAAACAGAGGGAGTTGTAGTTTTGGTTCATGGAATGGGCGAACATTCTAGTAGATACAAACATGTTGCAGAAAAATTAACTGATAATCATTTTTCTGTAGTTACTTTTGATCAGTTTGGTCATGGAAAAACAAAAGGAAAAAGAGGACATAACCCAAATTTTGAAGCTGTCCTAAATTCAGTAACAACAGTTATTGAAAAAGCAAAAAAGCTTTTTCCAAACAAACCTATTTTTCTTTATGGGCATTCTATGGGTGGTAATGTAGTTACAAACTATGTGCTTAGAAAAGAGCACCAAATTAAAGGAGCTATTGCAACAAGTCCTTTTTTAAAATTAGCTTTTGATCCACCAGCAATAAAATTATTTGTGGGTAAAATGTTGCAAAATATAGTGCCTTCTTTAACTATGGGTAATGAACTAGACCCAAATACACTATCAAGAAAAAAAGAAGAAGTAAAAAAATATATTGATGATGATTTAGTACATGCAAAAATTAGCCCTAATTATTCTATTAAATTTATAGAAACAGGAAATTGGGCCATTGAAAATGCATCAAAACTAAATACACCCATGTTATTTTTGCATGGAACTTCTGACAGTATTACAGATCATAAAGGCTCAGAAGAATTTGCAGAAAACACTCATAAAGCAGCTGTAAAATTATATAAAGATGGCTTTCATGAACTGCATAACGATTTATGTGCATCAGAAATGTTAGAAGATGTTGTAAATTGGTTAAAATCTCAATTGTAAATTCTGTACTTTTGAAGATATAAATGCTTCAAAAATTTAAAAAACATATCACTAAAGAATTTCCTTTTTTAAAGGATACTAAACTTTTACTTGCCATTTCTGGTGGTGTAGATTCTGTAGTTTTGTTTCATTTATTACATAAATTAAATTATGATGTTTCTTTAGCACATTGTAATTTTAAATTACGAGGTAAAGAAAGTGATTTAGATGAAGAATTTATTAAAAATTTAAATCAAATATCGTCTAATCAGATTTTTACAATAAGTTTTGATACAGAAAAATATGCTAAAGAACATAAACTTTCTACACAAATTGCAGCAAGAGAGTTACGTTACAATTGGTTTCAAAAATTAATAACAGAACATAAATTTGATTATGTTTTAACTGCTCATCATGCAGATGATAATTTAGAAACCTTTCTAATTCATTTAACACGTGGTTCTGGGTTAGATGGTTTTACTGGAATTCCAATAGTGAATGGAAACATTGTTCGTCCACTTTTAGCTTTTTCTAGAGAAGAAATTTTAAACTACGCAAAAGATTATGATTTAGAATGGAGAGAGGATGCAAGTAATGCTTCTAACAAATACATTCGAAATAAAATTAGACATCAAGTTTTACCAGTTTTAAAAGAAATTAACCCAAGTGTCTTAGATTCTTTTGCTACAACAATAGAGAATTTACAAGAGAGTAAACAAATTATAGAAGATAGCATTGAAAATATAGCATCAGAAGTCCTTAAAAAGGAAGCTAATTTTATCAAAATAGATATTGAGAAAATTAAAGAACTTTCAAATCCGAAAGCATATTTGTATCAACTTTTAAAAAGCTATCATTTTACAGAATGGAATGATGTATATGATCTTTTAAATGCACAATCAGGAAAACAAGTTTTTTCTAAAACGCATGGTTTGTTAAAAGATAGAGATGTACTGATTTTGTCAAAAATAGATTTGTCAAACTCGATTGAAATGGCATTTCAAATAGAAGAGGAAATAACAGAAATTACAAATCCTATTCACTTAACATTTGAAGAAGTATTTGAAAAATCAACAGAAAACAAACAAACAATTTACGTTGATAAAGATTTGTTAAAGTATCCATTAATATTAAGAAAATGGGAAAAAGGCGACTATATTTATCCTTTAGGAATGCAAGGAAAAAAGAAACTAAGCAAGTATTTTAAAGATGAAAAATTCTCTTTAATAGATAAAGAAAATACTTGGCTACTTTGCAATGCAGAAAATCAAATTATGTGGATTGTAAATCATAGACAGGATAGACGTTTTGTGAAAAATAACAACTTAAAAATTAGTGTATTATCATGAAGAAATTCATCAATTTTTTAATTTTAATTGTAGCCTTTTCAGGTTTTTCTCAAACTGAAGAAAATCCTATTGAAATAAAAACTTCTGTAAAAAAAATATCTGAAACTGAATATGATATCATATTTAATGCTACACTTTATAAAGGTTGGTATTTGTATTCTCAATACAACCCTGATGAAGCTTCTTTACCATTAGAAATTACAATTCCTGAAGGCGAAAATGGATATAAATTAGTTGGTAAAGCAGATGAGAAAGATACGTTTAAAAAATATTCAGACGTTTGGGAAAAAGAAGAAATAGTCTTTAAAGACAAAGCCATAATTACGCAAAGAATTGAGTTAACTAATAAAGATATAACTATTATTAAATTAAATTTTTTTGGTCAAGTATGTGAAACTGCTTGTATAAATATAGATGAACTTTTTACTATTTCTCTTTCTGGTGCTATTATAAACAATGATATCTCAATTAATGAAAAAAGTAAGGAACTTTCTAAAAAGTTAAAGCTAGACTTAAAAAATACAGCATTATTAAAATCTTCTACAGAAGGTGAGAATAATACTTCAAATGGTTTACTTAATATATTTTTATTAGGTTTTGTTGGAGGTCTTTTAGCGCTATTAACACCCTGTGTTTTTCCTATGATTCCTCTAACTGTATCATTTTTTACAAAACAATCAAAAAACAAAAGTAAAGGTGTTTTTAATGCAATTCTTTATGGTTTCTTTATAGTACTTATTTATATTTTACTAAGTATACCTTTTCACTTTTTAGATAATTTAGATCCAGAAATTTTAAATACCATCTCTACTAATGTTTGGCTAAATATTTTCTTTTTTGCAGTTTTAGTGTTTTTTGCTTTTTCTTTCTTTGGTTTTTACGAAATAACGTTACCTAGTTCTTGGGGAAATAAAATGGATAATGCTTCTTCAGTTGGAGGTATCATAGGAGTATTCTTTATGGCATTAACGCTAGCTATTGTTTCCTTTTCTTGTACAGGCCCTATTTTAGGTTCGTTATTAGCAGGTTCTTTAACTTCTGATGGTGGAGCAACACAACTTACAGCTGGAATGTCTGGTTTTGGGTTAGCATTAGCTTTGCCTTTTGCGTTATTTGCGTTATTCCCAAATTGGCTAAACTCTTTACCAAAATCTGGTGGATGGTTAAATACAACCAAAGTTGTTTTAGGTTTTTTAGAATTAGCATTAGCTTTTAAATTTTTATCTAATGCAGATTTAGTTGCTCATTGGGATTTATTGAAACGTGAAGTATTTATAGGTATTTGGGTTGTTATTTTTATTGGCTTAGCACTGTATTTGTTTGCGAAAATTAAATTTCCACATGATTCACCAATTAAAAAATTATCATTTTCTAGAATTTCTTTTGGAATTTTAACACTAGCTTTTGTGGTATATATTTCACCAGGAGTTTTGAAAAATCCAACTTGGAATTTGAGTTTGCTAAGTGGGTTTCCTCCTCCACAATTCTACAGTATTTATGAGCAAGAAAGTGATTGTCCTTTAGGTTTAGATTGTTATAAAGATTTTGATGAAGGTTTGGCAAAAGCAAAAGAAGTTAACAAACCAATATTATTAGATTTTACAGGTTGGGCTTGTGTTAATTGTAGAAAAATGGAAGAAAACGTATGGAGTGTTCCTAACGTTTATCAAACCCTTAAAAATGATTATATCTTAATTTCTTTATATGTAGATGATAATGAAAAAGAGTTACCAAAAAATCAACAATTTAATTTTTTAAAAGAAAATGGAAGAATAAAAAAGATTAAAACTGTTGGTGATAAATGGTCTACATTTCAAGTAATTAACTTTAAAAATGCATCTCAGCCTTATTATGTGCTATTAAGTCCTAATTTAGAAATATTAAATACAGCACAACAATACACAGATAAAGAAACTTATTATAGTTGGCTACAAAAAGGGTTGCAAAACTTCAAAAAATAAAACAAATTCAACACTTCTATTCAAATATTGAGTATTTCAAAAAAAGTGTGTCTAATTTATATCGATTTCGTATTTTTTTAAGCTATTATTCATAAAAACCTAGCTTTTTTATTTTTAGATTTTCGTAATTTCACACTATAAAATTGTGAGATTATGTCTGCATTACCAAAACTAACTTTATTTAACGATAACGTATTATCTAGATATCAAATATACAATAGCATATTTGTTACCTTACCTTTTGACACTATTAGAGATACTGGAGTTTTACTACCTCTATTTCAAAAAATGTGTGAAAAAGGATTTGAAAAAGGAAAAAACCCTACAGAAATAGTAGAAACGTTTTTCAAAAAATATCAAGATAATCCAACAGAAAAAGAACAGATAGATTTACTTTTTCATTTTATAAAATATATAGAGCGTTTAGTTGTTTTGTTTGATGCTGTTGAAGATGCAGCTTTTCCTATTGTAAATAATATGGAAGGTTTTGGAACACTTCGTAATTCTAAAGAAACAGCCATTTTAAGTAATAAAAAAGAACAATTAAAAAAATATCTAGAAGAATTTAAAGTAAGAATTGTTCTTACTGCTCACCCAACACAATTTTATCCTGGTAGTGTTTTAGGTATTATTACAGACTTAGACAAAGCCATACAAAATGATGATTTATTACTGATTAAAAAATTATTAGCTCAATTAGGTAAAACTCCTTTTTACAAAAAGAAAAAACCAACACCTTTTGACGAAGCTGTAAGTTTAATTTGGTATTTAGAAAATGTTTTTTATGATTCTGTAAGTAACATATATAATTACATTCAAGATAATATTTACGATGGTAATCCTACAGAAAATGAAATCATAGATTTAGGTTTTTGGCCTGGTGGAGATAGAGATGGAAACCCTTTTGTAACTACACAAATCACTTTAGATGTAGCAGAAAAATTACGCCAATCTATTTTAAGAAGCTATTATGGAGATGTTAGAAAACTAAAAAGACGTTTTACTTTTACAGGTGTAGAAGAAATTTTAACAAGAATAGAAAAAAGACTATATAAGCACGTAGTTAGAAGTTATACTAAGGTAAATTTCTCTCAAAAAATTCTACTAAGTGAGTTAGAAAAAATTAGAGAAATTATTAAAAATGATCATAACTCTTTGTTTATTGAAGAGATAAATGATTTTATCAATAAAGTTAGAATTTTTGGTTTTCATTTTGCGAGCTTAGATATTAGACAAGATAGTAGAGTGCATCATAAAGCTTTTACACAAATTGTAGATGATTTATTAGCTACTGGAGACACAACTTTTCCTAAAAATTATCACAACCTTTCAGCAGAAGATCAAATAGAACTTTTATCAACAATTAAAGGAGAAATTGATCCAGAGATACTTACAGATGAAATGTCTGTAAAAACCATTGAATCTATTTATGCATTAAAAACCATACAACAAAGAAATGGAGAACGTGGAGCAAATAGATACATCATTAGTAATAATCAAACAGCATTAAATGTAATGCAAACGTTTGCCATGTTAAATTTATGTGGTTTCGAAAATGAGCTACCTGTAGATGTTATTCCGCTTTTTGAAACTGTAGATGATTTAGAAAATTCAGAAAGTGTAATGCGAACTTTATATTCTAATAGAGCTTATAGACACCATTTATCTAAAAGAAAGAACAAACAAACCATTATGTTAGGTTTTTCTGATGGTACTAAAGATGGTGGCTATTTAATGGCAAATTGGGGTATTTTTAAAGCCAAAGAAGCTTTAACAAAAGTATCTAGAGAATTTGATATCGAAGTTATTTTCTTTGATGGTAGAGGAGGACCACCAGCAAGAGGAGGAGGAAAAACCCATCAGTTTTATGCATCTTTAGGGCCAACAATTGAGGATAAAGAAATTCAGTTAACCATACAAGGACAAACTATTAGTTCTAATTTTGGAACAAAAAATTCTGCACAATATAATTTAGAACAACTACTTAGCTCTGGAATTAAGAATGAAGTTTTTACTAAAGATCAAATCAGTACAAAACACAGAAAATTAATTGAAGATTTAGCTTCTACAAGTTATCAAACTTATGTAGACTTTAAAAATCATCCTAAGTTTTTACCTTACTTAGAAAAAATGAGTACATTAAAGTACTATGCTAAAACTAACATTGGTAGTAGACCTAGTAAACGTACTAATTCTGATACATTAGATTTTTCTCAATTAAGAGCCATTCCATTTGTAGGTAGCTGGAGCCAATTAAAACAAAATGTACCAGGATTTTTTGGTGTGGGTACAGCCTTAAAGAAATACGAAGATGCAGGTAAATTCGATGAAATTGTAGATTTTTATAATGCATCTGATTTCTTTAAAACCTTGTTAGAAAATAGTATGATGAGTTTAACAAAATCTTTCTTTGGTTTAACCTCTTATATGTCTGAGGATGAAGAATTTGGAGAATTCTGGAAACTAATTTACGAAGAATATAAAACTACAAAAAGATTACTTTTAAAGTTAACTGGTCATTCTACATTAATGGAGAATTATCCTGTTGGTAAAGCCTCAATAGAAATGAGAGAAAACATAGTGTTGCCTTTATTAACAATACAGCAATATGCACTTAAAAAAGTACAAGATTTACAAAAATCTGGAGGTAATGAAAAGGAAATCATAGTGTTTGAAAAAATGGTAATGCGTTCTTTATTTGGTAATATTAACGCGAGTAGAAATTCGGCATAATTTAATTTTTTTATGGTAAAATAATCATTAGTTTTGAAAAAAAACAATGAATTCAAATCCCCTATTGCTAATTTTAGCATTATGCAGCTATTTTTCTTATTCTCAAACAATCCCAGTTGAAAAAATAGAAATCAATTACTTAGGAGGTAGCTATCCTCTTTCATTTGCTAAAACAAATAATGCCTTCTTTTTTACTGCAGAAGGTAATGGATTATCGAGACAATTATACACTTCAGATGGAACTTCTGAAGGCACAAAATTGGTTAAAGTTATTAATGAAATTAGACCAGATAATGCTTCTGTAAATAATCTAATAGGATTTGAGAATATCATATATTTCACTGCAAATGATGGTATTAACGGAATTGAATTGTGGAAATCTGATGGTACTGAGCAAGGTACTAATATGGTTAAAGCCATTAATGAAACTCATAATGACGATTATACAACTGCACCAAAAGAATTAACAATTTTTAATAATAAACTATATTTTTCTGCAAATTCTAATGCTTATGGCTGGGAAGTTTGGGTAACAGATGGTACTGAACAAGGCACAACCCTATTAAAAGATATTAATACAGGCTCAGAAAGTAGCTCACCTCAAGGTTTTACCATATTTAATAATGAATTGTATTTCTTTGCAGGAAATGCAGAGTTTGGGAAAGAACTATGGAAAACTGATGGCACAGAACAAGGTACAGTACTTGTAAAAGATATAAAAACTGGTTCAGAAAATGGAGCCTCAGGTAGTCTAATAGCATCTGGTAATTATTTATACTTTACAGCAAATGCTGATGATTACTTTAACCCAGGTAGTGTTCAAGGAAATGAATTGTGGAAAACTGATGGCACTGAAGCAGGTACAACCTTAGTAAAAGATATTGCTTTAGGACCTGCAAGTAGCATGACTAATTTAAATGGAATAGATTTAAATGGAACTTTAGTGTTTACAGCTTATACATTAGAAACAGGAAATGAAATTTGGAAAACTGATGGAACTTCAACTGGTACAGTGCTTATAAAAAACATCAACAACAATAATTTACATAGTATTTCTTCATTAAACCTTTATACTAAATTTAATAACGAAATCTATTTCTTAGCTGATGATAATATAAATGGCATAGAAATTTGGAAAACAGATGGAACAACATCTGGAACCAAAATTTTAAAAGATATTAATACTTCTCCTGATTACTCTTCAGTAAATGTTTTTAAATTTCATGTTGATGAAGTTAATAATAAATTATTTTTTTATGGTAAAAATAATAATCAAGCAGAAAATAAATTATGGGTTTCTGATGGAACAGAAAATGGCACTAAAAATATAGCTGATCTTATTCAGCCAGATATTTATAGCCCAACTAATTATTTTATAACATTTAAAGAACATTCCTACTTTTCTGGAAAGAATGATAAGAATGGAGTAGAATTATATAAATCTGATGGTACTGCAGAAAACACAAAATTATTAAAAGATATAGAATATTCTTCTAGTAGTTCTCCAGCAAAATTAATTAATGTTAATGGAAATGTATTTTTTAGGGGAACCAATGAAGCCTCTTATGGAAATCAATTATTTAAAAGCGATGGAACTAAAGAAGGCACATCTTTAATAAAAAAAATTGGTTCAAATTCTAATATTGATGATAAATCAGAAATGGTGGTAATCAATAATAAACTAATATTTAGTGCACACAATAATTCTGATGGTTTTGAACCTTGGGTAAGTGATGGTACAGAAAGTGGCACATTTATGATTAAAAACATTAGATCTGATGGAAGCAGCTTAAGAAATTCTAATGATATTCAACCCTTTTATGCTGCAAATAATATTGCTTACTTTTTTGCAAATGATGGTGAACATGGTTTTGAACCTTGGAGAAGTGATGGTACAGAAAATGGCACATTTATGCTTAAAGATATAAGAACTTATGGTAATGGAACAGGTCATGAACAAATAGGTGGCTCTAGTTGGCCAAAAGATTTTATAGATTTTAATGGCACTACATACTTTATTGCGTTTGATACAAATGGTTCAGCAGTTTGGAAAACAGATGGCACAGAAGAAGGTACAGAAAAAGTATTTGAGCATCCTAATATTGGGCGTTTACTAAAAGTTAATCAAAAATTAATATTTGCGGGTTATAACAATGGCAGTCTTTTTTGGGAGTCTGATGGAACAGAAGCTGGTACAAAAAATATAAATTTATTACCCTTCGTTAATTTAGTAAATGCTAATACAATTCAATTAGAAAACGATTTATTCTTTGTATCAAGATTAGAAAATATTTCTAATAGATTTGGTTTGTATAAAACAGATGGTACAGAAAGTGGTACTATTTTATTGTATGAAGGTCTTAATCATCCTACTCTAGATGAAGTAGTTATAAAAAATTTAGTAGAGTGTAGTGGATTTATTTATTTTGAGTTAGAAGATTATTATGGACGAGGAACAGCTGAGCTTTGGAGAACTAATGGGACTATTACAGAAAAAATTGACTCAGATACAGGGATTTATGAAATTATTCCTACCTGTTACAAAAACAGTCTAATATACAATACAGATAGTCCTAATACTTTAAAAGCTATTACTGAAAACAATAACCAGCCTATTCAACTGAATTTAGAAATTACCAACAATGCTGATTTTTCAGAATATAGTTTGCACTATAATTTTACCTCTTCAGGAGATTATTTGTTTTTTACAGGAAGAACAGATTTAAGTGGCGAGGAACTTTTTTCTACTAAAATAGATATGCAAGTATTATCAACTGAACCTGTTTTTATAAATAATCAAAACACAAAAGAAATCAATATCTATCCTAATCCTAGTAGTAATTATATCAATATTTCAAGTCAACAACAAATTAATAAATATGCACTTTATGATATCAATGGAAAATTGATTTTTAATAAAAACGCAAATGCAAAACTTAAAATCAAAATAGCTACTAATTCAATTAAAAACGGAATATATTTACTTGAAATTCAATTAGAGAACAAAAAAATTAGAAAAAAAGTAATCATAAATAAGTAATATTTTTTTTACTTTTAAAGAAAAAAATATGCTTGTTAAAGTTTTTGGCTCTGCCGTTTTTGGTATAGAGGCTACAACAATTACTATTGAAGTTAATATAGATAAAGGTATAGGCTATCATTTAGTAGGTTTACCTGACAAAGCTGTTAGCGAGAGTTCATATAGAATATCTGCAGCTTTAAATAACAACAACTACAAACTTCCTGGTAAAAAAATCATCATAAATATGGCACCTGCAGACATTCGTAAAGAAGGTGCTGCTTATGATTTAAGTTTGGCTATAGGTATTTTAGCTGCTTCTAATCAAATACAATCTAAAAACATAGAAGATTATATAATTATGGGAGAGCTATCTTTAGATGGTAGTTTACAACCCATAAAAGGTGCTTTACCTATTGCCATAAAAGCTAGAGAAGAAGGTTTTAAACATTTTATTTTACCCAAAGAAAATGCCAAAGAAGCAGCTATTGTAAATGATTTAGAAATTCTTGGTGTAGACAATATTTTAGAGGTAATTCATCATTTTAATAATGAAAGAAAAATTGAACCTACCATAATTGATACAAGAGCTGAGTTTTATAAAAATTTAGATTTCCCTGAATTTGATTTTTCTGATGTTAAAGGACAAGAATCTATAAAACGTTGTATGGAAATTGCAGCTGCTGGTGGACATAACATTATTTTAATTGGCCCTCCAGGAGCAGGTAAAACTATGTTAGCCAAAAGATTGCCTTCTATTTTACCTCCAATGACTTTGCGTGAAGCGTTAGAAACTACCAAAATTCATTCTGTTGTTGGTAAAACCAAAGACAATGGCTTAATGGTTCAACGTCCTTTTAGAAGTCCACATCACACAATTTCTGATGTTGCACTTGTTGGAGGTGGACAATACCCTCAACCAGGAGAAATCTCTTTATCTCATAATGGTGTTTTATTTTTAGATGAATTACCCGAATTTAAACGTACTGTTTTAGAAGTTATGCGTCAACCTTTAGAAGATAGAGAGGTTACAATTTCTAGAGCAAGATTTACAGTAACGTATCCAAGTTCTTTTATGTTAGTTGCTAGTATGAACCCTAGTCCAAGTGGATTTTTTAATGACCCAAATTCTCCTATGACTTCTTCACCTCAAGAAATGCAACGTTATTTAAGTAAGATTTCTGGACCATTATTAGATAGAATTGATATTCATATAGAAGTAACTCCTGTTCCTTTTGATAAGTTATCAGAAGAAAGAAAAGGAGAATCTTCTGTAGCAATTAGAAAGCGAGTTACTGCTGCTAGAGAAATACAAACCGAACGTTTTGCTGCTTATGAAAACTTGCATTACAATGCACAGATGCAAGTAAAACAAATTCGTACATTTTGTAAATTATCAGAAGAAAGTAAAACGTTGCTAAAAACAGCCATGGAAAAACTAAACCTATCTGCTAGAGCTTATGATAGAATCTTAAAAGTGGCTAGAACTATTGCTGATTTGGCAAACTCAAAAGAAATTTCTCCTGATCATATTGCAGAAGCCATACAATATAGAAGTTTAGATAGAGAGGGTTGGTTGGGTTAACTTTTAGATTTTCCAATCGTTAACAACTCATTCCATTGAGTTGTAAACCTAGGGCTTCTATGTTCTTTTATAAGAGCCCATTGTTTTTCGCGATTCCCAACTGTAGCTAACTTTACGCAATTTTTACCAAACTTACTATTTAATTCATCTATAACTTTGGTAAGTTTAGAAGATTCACTTTTTTTAGGTTGATAAAATAAATTTGTTTGGATATCTGTATCTGGCACCAAGCCAAATAACTGTACCCCTACTTTTTTATAACGATAACCTGGTTTGTAAATTTTTTGTAATCCTTTTAAAGCTTCTTGGGTTAATTTAATAGTACTATTTGTAGGTATATCTAGCGTAATTACAATTTTATTTCTGTATTGTTTATCTGTATTACTAAACGAATTGGTATGTAAAAAAACCTCTAAATAGCTTGCTGCTGAGTTTTGCTGACGTAATAAATCTGCAACCTCTGCTACATAATAACTAGTAGCTTCTTCAATTAAACCATAATCTTCTAACTTATAGCCAAAAGATTTTGCTGTTCCTATTCCTTTTTTCTTGTCTACTTTTATAGTCATTTCATGACAAGGAAAATTATTTAATTCTCTCCACAAACGCTCACCTACAACTGTCATTTCTTTACGAACCCAAGCTAAAGGTACTTTTGTAAAATCGTAAGCGCTTTTTGCTCCTGTTTTTTCTACACGAATTTTGTGCTGCCTACCAATTCCCCAAATATCTTTTAACGAAAAATACTTTAGCATTGCTATTCTTTTTTCTTCATTTTCTACAACATAAACACCATTATTTTCAGCAACTTTTTTGGCAAATTTATTCGCCATTTTAGAAAGTGATTTTGTTTTGGCAACTCCTACTCCAACAGGAATACCTGTGTTTTTATGTACACGATCTTTTATTTCGTTAGCAATAGCATCTAGTTCAGAAATAGAATAATGAGATAAATCTACAAAGCTTTCGTCTATACTATATTCTTCTACATTTGATGAAAATTCTCGCAAAGTATCCATAACTCTTTGAGACATATCTGCATACAAGGTATAATTTGATGAGAAACACGTAACATTATTAGCTTTTAAGACTTCTTTAATTTTAAAAACAGGCTCAAACATTGGAATATGCGTTAATGCTTTTGCTTCTTTATTGGCTGCAATTACACAACCATCATTATTACTTAACACAACAACAGGCTTATTCTGTAAATCTGGTCTAAATACCTGCTCACAAGAGGCGTAAAAACTATTACAATCTACTAAAGCAATCATAAAGTAGATTTTATAATGTAAGTAATAACACCCCAAAGCTGAATTTCTTCTTTTGAGTCTTTATCGATTCTAGTGATTTCAAAAGCGCCTTCTTTGGTAATGACTGCTAATTGATTTTGTTTTGGTGTAAGTGATTTGTCAATGATTAAAACATCATCTTTTAAAATTTGAAATTCAGAAAAACTATCATCAATAACACGCACATAAAATGTAGAAGAAGGGTTGTTGATGAGTGCATCATTTAAATCGATTCGAGGTTCTGTATAATGTGTTGCAGGACTAGAAAAACCAGTCTGACTGGGTCGTTTTACTCGATAACTT